>OGXR01002916.1_pt1 | contig 10363 bp, 8 predicted proteins | sample 1576331 | NCBI WGS metagenome assembly OGXR01 (sample SAMEA3541473, study PRJEB24748) | human gut metagenome | biome: human gut; feature: human-associated habitat; material: faeces | place: China | collected 2012 | reverse complement strand
TCTTGAGGATGGTCGACTTGCCGGAGCCGTTCGGGCCGATGAGCGTGACGATCCTGCCGCGCTGTACCGAGAGGGCGACCTTGGAGATGAGCGTCTTGCCGTTGTAGCCGACGGACAGGGCATCGGTTTGCAGATAATCCATCACTGCGCCCCCTTTCTGTGGAGCATCATATAGATGACGACCGGCGCGCCGAAGACCGCTGTGACGGAGCTGATGCTGACCTCGGTGGGCGCGAAGGCCGTGCGCGCGATGAGGTCGCAGAACAGGCAGAACGCGCCGCCGCCGAGGAAACAGGCCGGGATCATCAAAAGCGGCTCTGCGGACTTAAAAAGGGACTTCATCAGGTGCGGCACGGCGATGCCGACAAAGGAGATCGGGCCGGCAAAGGCCGTGACGCAGGCGGAGAGCACACTGGAAAGTAAGATCAGCGCCGCACGGAACGCGCGCAGCGGCACGCCGAGATTCTGCGCGTAGACCTCGCCCAGCTGATAGGCCCGGAGGGGCTTGGAGAGCAGGAACGTCAGGATCAGGGCCCTGCCGCAGACCACGGCCATCGTGCGGACATTGTCCCAGCTCATGCCGGAGAAGGAGCCGAGGGACCAGTTGTGCAGGTTGACAATGTTGCTGTCGTCGGCAAACGTGACGAGAAAGTCCGTCAGCGCGGAGCAGATATAGCCGATCATCACGCCGCAGACGACGAGCAGGCTCATCCGGCGGACGCGCCGCGAGATGAGCAGGACAAAGCCCATTGAGAGCATCGCGCCGACAAAGGCCGCTGCGATCAGCGCGGCGGAGGACGACGTGACGCCCCGGCTGAGCAGCAGGATCATCGTGACCGCGACCGTGAACTTGGCCCCGGACGAGATGCCGAGGACGAAGGGCCCGGCGATTGGATTGTGGAAAAACGTCTACAGCAGGAAGCCCGAGACGGAGAGGGCGCCGCCGAGAATCATCGCCGCAAGCAAGCGGGGCAGGCGGATATTCAGCAGGATGCGGCGCTGCGTGAGGTCGCCGCCGCCGTGGAGAACCGCCCATATTTCAGACGCGGGGAGCCGGACGCTGCCCGCGAGAAGATTCCAGATCAAAAAGGTAACAAGCAGGACGAGGAGCAGCAGGAAACCGCCCCATGTGTGAAGTTTGCGGGTATGTTCCATGCTGCTCCTCCTGTTATGATAATTTTTTTAGGAACCGGAGATCGGCGGCGTCCGGGTTGTTCAAAACGGCGTGGACGTCGAGGATCATGTCGCCGAGGGCGAGCGATTCCTGATAGAAGTTTTTCGTGATACACCAGACATTGCCGGTCTGGACGGCTTTAAAATCCGCAAACAGCGGACTTTTGGCGAGCAGCTCATCGATGGAGGTAATCCCGCCGTCGATGGTGCTGTTGTAGATGAGGACGTCGGCGTCCAGGGCGGTGTCGTAAAAGGACTCCATCTGGATGGTCATTGTGGACAGGGCGTTTTCCTCGCCGCTCTCGTCGAACGAGACATACTCGCCGCCCGCCATACGGATGGCCTTGGCGATATAGTCGCCGGATTTGCGGACATTGACTGCGCCGGACGTCGTGATGTAGAAGAACGCGACGGTCTGGCCCGTCGGCTCCTGGTCGAGCACGGGCGTGAGCGCGGCAATGAGGTCATCATAATATGCGCAGGCCGCGTCCTCTCTGCCGAGCAGGGCGGCATAGAGCTTCAGCCACTCCATGCGGCCCAGCGGCTCCGGCTCGTAGCTTGAGCGCTCGATGAGCACGGGAACGCCGATGCGCTCGAGCTGCTCGATGACCTCGGGCGTATGGTAGATCATCGTGTTCTCGATGGCAAGGTCGCAGCCCGCAGCGAGGATCGTCTCATAGTCCGGGGCGGAATATTTGCCCGCGTAGACCATCGTCCCGGCCTGCATCGCGGCCTTGGCCTCGTCGATATACCAATCCGCCTCCTTCTGGCCGCTGAGGGCGATGGCGTCAATGGCGTCCAGCTGCCGGAAATAGTCCATCGCAGCGGTCGCGACCAGATAGATGTGCGAAAGGGGCCGGGTCAGGACGGTCACATCCGCGGGGACGCCGTCCGGCACGGGCGCGTCCCCGGCGACGACGAGGAATGTTTGATCGTCGCCGATCGTGAGGCGCGTATAGTCCTCGCCCGCGTAGGAAACAGAAAACTGCGTGGCGTATTGAAGCGGGAGCGTCCGGTCAAACGTCAGGTCGTCCCACGAAACCGCGCTTGCCGGCTCGCTCTGCGCCGGTTCCGGCGCGGCGGTCTCCTGCTGCGGCGCGGCGCAGGCCGCGAAGGCCAGCAGCAGCGCGGCGAGGAGCGCTATAAAGAGTTTCTTCATTCGGCAGCGGTCAGCGTCGCAGAATCGAAGTTCAGCGTGTACTCGATCTCATGCGGGGTGCTCATCGCGGTGGTGTCGCCGATGACCGTGAGCTCGGTGTCAAAGGCCGCGACGGGGATCTCAAATGTGGAGCCGGGCTCGGTCGTGAGGACGTCATAGCGTTCGCCGTCCACGAGCATGTAGTCATATTTGCTGCTGCTCCAGACGACGGTAGCCACGGCCTTGCCGTCCGCGACGGTCAGCGTGCAGGGAGACTGGATATAAGCCTTGCCGGAGCCGCCTGCGAAGGTCAGCTCGGCGGTGTAGGTGCCGTCGGCCAGGGCGAGATCGTCGACGGTCTTGCCGGATTCCTCGACGGGAACGGGGTTGGAGACGGAGACCTTGTGGTCGTACCACGTGCCCTTCTTGCCGATGAGCGCGAGGTCAAATTCCTCGTCCAGCGTAGGAACGGGGATGTCGAAGCCGAAGACCTCGTCAGAGAGGCCGTCGGAATAGGTAACGGTGTCGGTGGTGGGCTGGAGCAGCTCGGCCCCTTCCTTTTCCGCGTCTTCCTTGACGCCGGGGAAGAGGTTGAGGATGCTGGTGCCCGCAAGGCTGACGTGGATAGTCATCTCGCCGTTTTCGACGGTGAGCGTGCCCTTGCCGTCGCAGGCCTCATTGGCATGGAACATGGAGCTGTCGGTGTTGAAGTCGGCAGTATAGACGCCGTCGGGCAGGGCCGGTTCGGCGGGCGTCTCTTCTTCGGCGGGCGCATCCGCATCCTCCGCAGTCTCGTCGGTTTCGGGTTCGGCGGGCTGTTCGGTCTGCACGGTCTGTTCCAGCTCTGCAGGTTCGGTCTCTGCGGGCTTGGCCGCGCAGGCGGTCAGCAGCGCGAGCAGCATCAGCGCAGCGAGCGCAAGGGCGATGGTCTTTTTCATGATGGTTCCTCCTGAATGGCGCTTGGCTCCGGGGCAGGTCTTCCCCACCCCGGAGCTCAGTTTAAGTCAAATTAGGCGTTCAGCGAGTCGATCGCAGCCTTGGTGTGGGCGACATAGAGCGCCTGCACATCGGCGATCTCGCCGAGGCCGTGGATCTGGCAGTCGACGGTGAAGCCAGCGGCTTCGAACATGGTCTTCCAGGAATCTTCCTCGGAACCAGCCATATCGTTGTTGGCGTGGTCGCCGGCGACGACCATCAGCGGGCGCAGCACAACATTGGTATAGCCCGCAGCCTTGACGGCCTCGATGACAGCCTCGCAGGCGGTCTCTTCCGGCTCACCCTCGACGGTGCCGATGAAGACGTTCTCATAACCGAGCTGCTGCATCTGGGTGTTCATCTGGCTGTAGGTGACCTTTGCCACGTGCGCAGTGCCGTGACCCATGAAGACGAAGGCAGTGCCCGCGTCCTTCGCGGCGTCGAGGCTCTCAAAGCCCGCATCGGCAACGGCCGCTGCGGTGATCGCCTTGGCGACGGCTTCCTTGTCGGTGTTGATGACGGTGGCATCGGAACCGACCTCGCCGAGCATCGGCTCTGCAATGGCGACAGACTCAAACTTGTCGCGGTAGGCTTCGATTGCCTCGCACATTTCGTCATACTCTGCGCCGTGCATCAGGTGCGTCGGCTGGACAACGAGGTTCTTGACGCCATTGGCAACTGCACGGTCGAGCGCCTGGGTCATGTTGTCGATCTTCTCGCCGTCACGGGCCTGGACGTGGTTGATGATGATCTGCGCGGTGAAGGCGCGGCGGACGGACCAGTCGGGGTTCGCTTCCTGCAGGGCGTCTTCGATGCCCTTGATGTCGGCAACACGGCTGTCATTGTAGGACGTGCCGAAGGAGACAACGAGCAGCTCGTTCTCGCCGATCTCATCCTGATTGCGCGCATCGTCGAGCGAAGCGTCGCCGGTATCGAGGCCGAAGTAATCGGAGCTGGCCTCGTCGCCTTCGACGAGCTCCTTCTGCGCATCGGTCAGGGCGTCCCAGGCGGCCTTGGCCGCTTCGCACTGGGCGTCGGTCTCATCGGTGCGGGACTGGACATAGATCGCGTCGATCAGGGCGGCGACATTGTCGGCGGCTGCCTGATCCAGCTCTTCCTGAGAGGGCTGCGGCTCTTCCGGGGTCTGCTCCTCGGCGGGCGTGGTCTCTTCGGGGGTAGTGGTCTGTTCGGTTTCTGCGGGGTCTACGGTGGGGGTCTCGTCCGCGCTGCTCTTGCAGGCGGAGAGGAGGCTCAGCAGCATCACGGCTGCGAGCACAAGCGCGAGGGTCTTTTTCATGTGAGGTCTACCTCTTTTCTAAAATGTTCTGAAAAATATAAAAACGGCTGCGCTGGCGCAGCCGTTCTCCCTAGCCGTATCGAATGTCGTCTTCCAAAGCGGAAGACCATACAAACTTGCAGGAAGGCCGACCCGTAGACAGCGGATCTGAGATTCCACGCCAAGGCAGGTCTCCTGACTTCGTTCTTCGCGGCTCTGCCCTTCCCGGTTTCCCAGTGGTAAGGACGCACACACCGGCCATCTGGCCGGTCCGGCGCTTCCTTTGCAGGTCCGCTCCCGTACACAGTGACTGCATCGCTCCGGATTCTCACCGGATTCCCTTTTCACCCGCCTTGCGGTGGACACCTTGGCGCTACAATTTTATATTGTTTCAGACAGCCCACATTATAACACACATCGGAAAAGAGTCAACCGGAGAAATCGACAGTTTTCCCCGGTCGGCAGCCGCATTTCCCGGCGAGAATGCCCGAAAACGGGAAAGTGCCCGGCGGACACAGGGTCCGCCGGGCGCTTTGGGCGTTCCGCAAGAGATTACTGCATAAACGTGCCCGCGATCATCTGGTCGATGTAGGCGAGGTACTTCTCCTGCACGTCGGCGGGAACAAGATCGCTCAGCGCGCCGGCGGAGAGGGTGTTGTTCTGCAGCGTGCCGTAGAGCGTCGCGCCGCCGAAGGTGCCGTCGATGACAGCCTGCATGGAGGCGACGATCATGGCGGAGTTGTCGGTGACCTGAGAGCAGATGATGCACTCGTTCTGGCCGAGGATGTCGGCAGGCTGGCCGATGTCGTAGATCTTGACTTCGCCCGCGGCGGCGTTGGCCGCGTCGATGGCCTCGCGCGCGCCGGAGTCGACGGCGGAAGCGTCGCCGAAGAAGACGTCAGCGCCCTGGGCGATCAGCTCAGTGGCAAATTCCTTGCCCTTCGGGGCGTCGGAGAAGGAGTTGGCATAGGGGACGTTGAGCAGCTCGACGGTCTTGCCTTCCTGCTCGGCGACGTACTTGGCCGCCTCTTCAAAGCCCGCGATCTTGCCCTTGGTGGTGTCGAGCTCCATGCCGCCGATGAAGCCGAGCTTGCCGCTCTCGGTCATGAGGCCGGCGAGGGCGCCCGCGATCCAGCCGATCTGCTGCGCGTTCGGGAGCAGGGAGGAGACGTTGCCGTTGACGGCCTTGGCGGGGGTATCTTCCGCACCGTTCAGCAGGGCGAAGGCCACGTCGGGATATTCCTCAGCCGCCTGCAGGACGGCGTCGGTGTACTGGTTGCCGGGGGCGTAAATCATGTCGTAGCCGAGGGTGCAGTAGGCGACGATGGAATCATAGTAGGCGTCCTGCGAGATGGAGTCGGTGACCTCGGTCTCCCAGCCCATCTTTTCGGCCGCGGCGATCATGGCGTTGTAGCAGGCCGCGCCCCAGCCGCCGTCGTTGATGCTGGAGTCGCAGATCATGGCGACCTTATAGGCAGAGCCGTCAGCCTTGGTGGCAGCGGTGGGCTCTTCCGTGACAACTGGTTCAGCGGTCGTGTCGGCGGGCTCGGCGGTGTCAGCCGGTTCGGCGGCGGTGTCGGTCGTGTCGGTCTTGCTGGTGTCGTCCGCAGGAGCCGCGGTGTCGGTCTTCGCAGTACCGGCACACGCCGCCAGCGACAGGAGCATGACAAGCGCCAGAAGCATTGCAATGATCTTTTTCATTTTTTGTCCTCCATATTCAGGTTCCGTTTGCCTTTCCCCGCCTTCGCGCGCCAGTCGGAGAAAGTCGTTTTTGGGGGTCTTACGGAGCTGTACTAGTTGTACCAATTCTCAATTTGAGATTCAATAGTTTTTGTTTCTTCGGGCAATTTCCCCCATCACTTCAGCAAGATTCCACAATTATTATTCCCCTTTGCTTTGGCTATCTTGTTTTATCAAATTGAACCCGCGCAAATAGGTGCTACCAAATCAACCGCGTTTTTTAGGCATTATCCACAGATAAAAATCCACTCTCTCCCTTTTTTCTCCGTTCTCCAGCACAATTTCCCCTTGCAACTTGCCAAAAGATGCGTTATATTAGAGCAATATAAAGGCTTTTAAGGGGGCGGTTACCCTGATCCAGCAAACTTATATTGCACAGCACCGCGCCGAGCAAAACAGCTATCAGCGCACGCTGCACTTTCACGACATCAACGAAATCCTGTTTTCTCTGAACGACGGCTGCTCGTTTTTTCTGGACGATCAGATCTATGACATCCGCCGGGGCGTGTTGGTTCTTATCCCAGAGGGCACCATCCACCGCAAAATCAATCCCTCCAACGTCACGGTGGACACCTACACACTGCACTACCCCCTGGCGCTTTTGGAGGCATACTCTACTCCCCACACCGATCTGACCCAGCTCTACGGCACCCAGGCCATGTGCATCCAACTGCCGGAGAAGGACATTGGAGAAGCCATTGCCCTGTTCGAACGCTGCCTCACCGTGCCGGATGATTCTTTTGGCAGCGATTTGCGGCAAAATCTGCATTTTCTGGACATTCTTTTAAAATTTTATCCCCTTCTCTCCGCCGGCCACGGAGGCAACAACGCCCACTCCAATATTTCTCCCCTGGTCTCTGAGCTGATCCGCTACATCAACCAGCACCTGTCGGAGCGCCTGACTCTGGCCCGGCTGGCCAACACCTTTTTCGTCAGCAAGTACAACCTATGCCGACAGTTCAAAAGGGAAACCGGCTTCACCATTGTGGAGTACATCAACAGCAGCCGGATTCGCATGGCCTGCACCCTGCTGCGTCAGGAAAAGGCCATCTCGGACATCAGCTCCCGGGTGGGATTTCTGAACAACTCCCATTTTATCCATACCTTTCGCCAGTACACCGGCGTCACCCCCCGAAACTACATCACCCGCTACAAGACCTTTACCGACGTACCCTTCTTCAGCAACTTTGCCCCCCAGGAAAACGGTGCATGACGGAAGGACACACTACGGCATTTATGTATTTATATGCAAAAAATCTCGGGTTTTTATTTGATAAAATCCGTGGTTTTTTGTGATTTTTTTGCGTTCTTTAGTAAAAAAACACCCCCGGGCTTTGGCCCGGGGGTGAAAACCAAATCTGGGTTTTTACGTCAGTGGATTGCCGATAGCTTACTCAGCAGCCTTCAGCTCATAGGTGAAGGTGTAGGTGATAACACCCTTCTTCGCGGTAATGCCATCCGCGCTCAGGCCCGCTTCGGAGGCGGGCACATCGATGTCGGTGTAACCCAGAGCGGTCAGCTTCTCCACAACAGCAGTCGCCTGCTCGTCAACGCTGGGGGCAGTCTCACCGGTGTAGGTCAGAGTGATCTTGCCATTGGCCACGGTCACAGTGACGTTATCGGGAGTCTCGGGAGTCTCCTCGGCGGTGTTATCAATCACCATCATGAGGATCTCGTCGTCATCAACCAGCATGTAGGTGATGACATCGTCATCCTCGGGGGCGGCGCCCAGGGTGGCGCTGGTAGTACCCGGGTTGTCAGTGTTGTCAATCAGCACGGTCTTGGAAGTCACAGCATACTCCTTGCCCTTCACAACCACGCTGCTGGAGGACACATTGGTAGCCTTGCCATTGACGGTGATCAGGTTGTCGCCAGCTTCCTTCAGCTTGAGGTAGCCGTCGCTGTCGGTGCTGTACAGGTAAATCTTGCCATCAACGACTTCCTTCATCTCCACACCAGAGGGCAGGTCGGAAACCTTCAGGCTGGTATTCGCCAGAACCGGCCAGGAAGCCGCGAGCCTCAATGTAGTCATTGAAGGTGCTGTCAGACTTGTAGATGAACACGTGATCGCTCAGGTCAGTGCTGTTAAATGCACTGGAAGTGATCGCCACGGCCACCATCTTACCACCCTTGTTGTAGGCAGCAAAGGCAGAAGCATTATCCTCCTTGTCAACATCGGGAGCGGCGGAGTAGCCGGTGTAGACGTCAACAGAGTCAATCTTGGTAACGTTGCCAGTGGTCTTAGTAGTAACATAGAAGAACACGGTGTTCTTGTTGGCAAACTTGGTCTGACCATCAGCGGTCGTCAGGCCGTCCACGGTAGTCTTGCCCTTTTCAAAGACGACCTTCTCGCCCTCGGCGGTCTTGCCAGCGGGCTTGGTCAGCTTGATCTCATTGCCGCTCACCTTATAGGCAAAAATCTGCCCCTCAAAGTCGCCATCGGCTTCAATGTCGATGTCGCTGTCGTCATCCAGGTCATAAGTGGCCTTGGTGCCGTCGGACAGGGTGACCTTCACGCGGTCGGTGCCAATGCTGCTGCCAGCCTCAGAGCCCCAGACATAAGCGTAGTCATAAGCAGAGGCCTCAGGCGCGCCCACAGCCACGATGTAGCCGTTCACATCCAGATAGAAGGTAGCGTCCTTATCCAGCTCGCTCTTGGAAGCATAGCCCTTGGCGGGAGTGATGTCGTCGGAGGTGCTCTTGTAGCAGCCCACGGCGGAGACGGTGTACTTGGTGCCGTCCACGGTCAGGGAGGTGGAGGTGTAGGCATCCAGAGTGCCAGTCACGCTCTCAGCCTTCTGGACATGCAGCTTGCCGCCGATAAAGGCAGCCAGCACATAGTCGTTCTTGGCCACATCGTCAAAGCCCACCACGTCGTCCTTGTCGTCGACGCTCAGGGTGGCAGCACCGCTGTAGTTCACGGTCAGAGAACCGTCGCTGGAGGTAGATTTCCCGGTGACCTTACCGAACACATAGGTGGTCAGCAGGACGTAGTCCACATCGCCGTCGTCGTTGTTGTCGATGAGGATCTTCTGAACGCCGTGGGTGCCGTCGGCCTTGGCGGCATCGCTGGAAAGATCGGTCAGGTCGGCATAGTTGGTAGCAACCTTGGTGCCGCTCACGATGTCCAGGCTGTTGTCGTCGGCCACGCTATTGATGGAGTCGTCAGAAGCGTCGGTGACCACCTTGTTGTCATCGGTCACGATCACGGAGCCAAAGACCTTGGCATTAGCAGCGGAGGAGCCGGTCTTGACGTACAGGCGCACGGTACGGCCCAGCTGGTCCAGCCCGGTGGAGACCTTAAAGGTCTGGGTGCCGGTGTACTCGTTCTGGTCCTCGTCCTTGCCGCCATTGGTGATGACAATCTTAGTCTTGCCAGCATCCAGAGCGGAGCCGACGAGCACCTTGTTGTCGTTCTTCTTGCTGGAGTTCAGGTCAGCAACCTCGTTGGCAACCACAACGCCCTCGACCTTCACGGCGCCGAACTTGTCCTCAAGGACAGTCTTGTTGTCGGCAGTCTTGTCGATCTCAGTAACGGAAGTGAAGGTGCCGTCGCCATTGGCGACCAGGGTGTACTTATAGGTGACCTGCTCCACATCCAGAATGTTGTAAACCATCTGAGCGGCGGAGTCACGGGTCAGGCCCTGGGAGGGGTTGATGTCCAGACCGTCGTACAGGCCCACAGCGTTGGCCCGAACATTGGTGTTGACTTCCCAGTTGGCGCCGGTGAAGCCCTCAATAGCGGACTGGTAGCCAGCGGCGACCAGCAGCATCTTGGCAGCCTGAGAACCGGTGACGGTCTCGTTGGGGCCAAAGGGGCCGTCGCCCTTACCAGCGACGATATTACGGATCGCGCAGTACTCGATGTAGGGGGCAGCCCAGTGGCCGACCGTGTCGGTGTAGCTGTACTTGGTGACATCGCCCAGGCTGGGGTCCTTGCCGCCGTTCAGGACGACGCAGATCATCTTAGCCATCTCGGCACGGGTCACGATGCCCGTAGGATCATAAGTGCCGTCATCCTTGCCGGCGATAACGCCCAGCTCAACCAGGGTGGAGACGGC
>OGXR01002912.1_pt1 | contig 10369 bp, 9 predicted proteins | sample 1576331 | NCBI WGS metagenome assembly OGXR01 (sample SAMEA3541473, study PRJEB24748) | human gut metagenome | biome: human gut; feature: human-associated habitat; material: faeces | place: China | collected 2012 | reverse complement strand
CATGCCGCCAAAGGTTTGCAGCATATGGCCGGATAGCAGCGTAAAGAACACACCGCCACTGGTTCTCCGGGGTGGACCGGTACTTCATGCCCTTTCTTTCGCCCCGGCAGGAACACGCCTTCACCCGCCGGGAGGCCTCCGATTTTCTGCCTGAGCACAATCGGGGCCTGTACGCCGTACCCCAGCTGCTCACCCGCAGCGCGGATGATTTTCTCTGGGCCGCCGGGGTGCTGGCAGACCTGGGTTATCGGGAGGTCAACCTGAATCTGGGCTGTCCTTCCGGCACGGTGGTGGCCAAGGGAAAGGGCTCGGGCCTTCTGGGGCGGAGGGAGGAATTAGAGCGCCTGCTGGACGGCGTCTATGCCCGTGCCGGCATCCCCGTCTCCATCAAAACCCGGCTCGGCCTGAGGGACCCGGAGGAATTTTTCCCTCTGCTGGAGCTTTTCAACCGCTATCCCGTCTGCGAGCTGATCATCCACCCCAGGGTGCAGAAGGATTTTTATAAAAATACGCCGCGCATGGATGACTTTGCCCTCGCCGTGCAGAAAATAAATCCTGATAAAACCATACTCTGCTACAACGGAGATATAACTAATGCTAATAGTTTCAAGGCACTAACCGACCGCTTCCCTGACATTGATGAAATCATGATAGGCCGCGGATTGTTTGCAAATCCTGCTCTTATCACAGAGCTTAAGGGTATAAGCATGGATAAAGCCGAGCTTTGCGAGCGCTTAAAAAACTGGCATGATGAGATTTTATCCGGTTATCTGTCCATCTTTTCCGGTGAAAAGGATGCCATTTTCCGCATGAAGGAAATCTGGGCATATATGCATGGGCTGTTTTCTGACTCTGAAAAGCTCTGGAAGAAAATAAAAAAATGCCAGACGCTTAATGACTATAAGTCAATCGTTCGAATGGCATTTGATGCTTTTTAAAATATAAACACTTTACTTTCTAGCAATTCTGTGAAGCTGTGGCCTTATGGTGATATCTGTCATCACAAGGCCTTCTCTTTGCTCCAAAACATAAATCACTGCGTCTGCAACCTCCACCGGCTGCAGCCTTGCAGCTTCATTTTCATCAACTGTAAAATCAGCATTCCTGTACAGCTTTGTGTCGGTCATATCGGGCTCTAAATTTACCACGCGCACACCGTACTTCCTTGCCTCCTCAAACAGGCTGTGGGAAAAGCTCGTAAGCCCTGCCTTTGTGGCACCATAGGCACAGCCGTGCGGATTCGTCTTTTCAGCAGTGATTGATGAGATATTTATTATTGTTCCTTTGTTTTTCTTTAAATCGCGAAGCAGCAGATTTGTAATAATCATCGGTGCCTCAAGATTTGTCCTCACCATCTGTGATATTTTTACAGGATTAAGCTCCTCATGAAGAGCATAAAAGCCAACTCCGGCGTTGTTTATGAGAAGGGATATGTCATGATTTTTATTTATTTCTTTTATTTTCTTAGTGAGCTTTGCGGTATCGGTAATATCGCATACTATATGCTCTATCCCGGTAGTATCATCGCTTTTTTGAAAGCTCCTTCCTATTCCGTAAACCACCCAGCCCTTTGCTGCAAGCTGCTTACATATAGCTTTTCCGATCCCCGAAGACGCCCCGGTTACAATTGCTTTTTTCATCTGATTACTCCTTTATAAATATCACTTCCACATAAATATCCTGTCCTTATCCACATATGTAGAGACAGCCTTTATCATAAACTCTTCCATATCACTTCGTATATTTTCCGGATACTGGTAATACCCATTCACATTGTCGTATGGGAAATTCACCACAGCACTACAAGGCATGTCCTTTCGCATTTTCTTCAAATAATCCTGCGATATGCGGAAGCTTCCGATACTCACATCCCACAGCTTAGAACCGTCTATCTGTGAAAATACGTCATCAACCAGCCTGCTGTATTCACCTCTCCAGTCCTTGCAGTATATCATCGGATCAAAGCACAGTCTCACAGGGAATCCTCTGTCCATAGCACATTTTGCTGCCTGAATCCGCTCCATAGGTGCGGACGCAAAATGCTCATACTCTGCTGCAACCCTTTGAGGCGAAACTGTATAGGCAATAATTACCCTGTCACAGGCTTCGTAATTGCTCCACAAATCACACCTGCCACTCTTGGTACGGATTTCAATTGTAAGCTTTTCATGCTTTTTTGTAAAAGCAATCCATTCCCTCACAAAGCCGGTAAGCGACTCTATGGCCACGAGGTCTGCATCATATGACACGCAAAGATATATGCTTTTTTGCGCCAGAATTGCTTCAAGCTCCGCAAAAATATCCTCCAAATTTACAAACACCACAAGATTACCAGACGGATACATGCCCTTTAAATAGCAGTATTCGCAGTCAAATATACAGTTCATCATGCATGAGCAATAGTAGAAATTCTCATTTCCAAAGCTCTGACACACCGGTGCACCTTCATATATGCAGCCGCTTGTATTCTCTGCCAGAATGAGCGCCTTGGCATTGCTTTGAGCAGAAATACTCTGCTTTTTGCGGCAGAAAACATCCTTGTAGTGGTCAATTTCTATGACAGTTGTATTATTCAGCTTTTCTAAAATCTGCTTTGTACGTGGATGCTCGGCCACGCCTTTTTCCACATATACATGTGAAAACATTTTATTGTATTGGCACATTTGACATTTCCTTCTTACAACAATCTCTGTTTCAATTCAAACAGACATTTCTTTCCTTCACGCTTGCTCTCACACGGCAGCAAGCCATTTGTATAGTACTCATCCAGAACAGCTTTATAATCTATACCACTTAGTCTGCAATACTTTATAAGCTGTGCCAGCTGATCTCCCATTACCTTGGAACAGCGCATATCGCAAATCAGCCTATCCATATTCCAAGTGGATTTAGTATCATCTGTCGCATTGCTGTCTGCCATATTTTCGCCTTTAGTCTTATCATCTATTGAAGTTTTATTACCACCTACACTTAAAAGCCTATCAATATAGCCGCATATTTTTTCTTCCTGCAAAGCAAAAAGCTCTGTGATTTTTGACTGGTCAATTCTCTCACCGGCATCTGAAACCAGCTTTATAAAATGCATACGGTGCGGTCCCACGAAAAATGCTGCTGCCTGATATATGGCGGCTGCCTCCATATCATATACAACTTGTTCGCGTCCTTCATTAAGCACCCTTGCGACCGTTACTATTTCACACTCCCTTAAATTTGCTTTCATCAGCATATCGGGGTAAAATGTACGCCCTGTCATCTGCTCAGTGAGCTTGTTTCCCAGAAATATACTGCCCAAACAGGTCTCACTGCTAAAGCAGGCGCCACACCCCACATTCAAAATCTCATCATCAGGTGAAATCCCATAAGCACCACCGATATTTGAAACCGCTGCCGCAGCATTGATTTCTCCTACACCTGTTATCACAAGCCTGATGCTATCATTTGCAAACACATCAAATCTGACCATTTCAGGGCTTTTTTCCTTTTTTAAGCCATAGTGGTCTATTATATTTTTTGCCTCAGCATAAAAAGCACTAAATATATAAATCATAGATAATTCCTTCAAATCTTCCCTGCATACATCAACAGAATTTATCTCTCGAGCTCCTTAAGAAGCCTTGTCCTGTTGCTTCCAACCATGAGCTTTTCATTGTAGATATCATATTTTTCACATTCATTCTCAGCTAAAAAGCTGCTGATTTCCGGTGTGATGGTCAGCTCTGTCACAAAGACAAGCATCTCCTGTCCGTCCGAGAATACATCCTCCACAAAATCAAATGCGTGGTTTAGCTTCTCTCCTGCCGCATCCTCCATCGTCGAAAGCTTCTCTGATTCTACGGTAAAATCATCCATCACCGTATTAAAATCACCCTTGATATGCTTTAAGACATCCTGCCTGATATAATACTCCTTCGGCAAAATAAGAGAGCTTTCCTTCAATATCTCCATATTCTTTGAAAACTGCTCCACAGCACTGTTGTACAGAGCATGCTGCTCCTCAAGGCTTCTTTGTGACTTTCTGTATTCCTTCAAAAACTCATACCACAGCTGCACCATTTTCCGCTCTCTTGCCACATCCGAAAAAACAACTGTCAAGCCGCTTAAAAGCAGATTCACCACAGTGATTCTCTCATCGAAATCGGCATCAAACACCCGTTTATACACTGACTTTTTCACATTTCCGGACAGTATATCGCTTATACCGTAATCCTCATTGTATTTCCTATAGATTTCCAGATATGCGTACACATCCTCTGCTATATCAGGATGGTGGATAAACTCACCTATTACATCCTCCGTGACTGCAAGTTCTCCCGCTTCGTACACCTTAAGCAGGCTGCTTAAATCCTCCCAGCCTCTTGCCGTGACGAAATTCATACCGTCCACGTCGGTCTCCACCCTGTAAAAATTGTTTGGGTGAAGCTCCAGATAGCTTAAAAGCGCATCATGGATATGCACATCTCTGGCATATTCCTTCCACACCTGATAGTCCGCTTCTATAGATATATATCTGACACGGTCGAGCGTAACCATATCAAAATCGCGCACTGATTTATTGTACTCAGGCGGATTGCCTGCCGCAACAATCACCCATCCCTTTGGAACAGCCTGATTGCCAAAGGTCTTGCACTGCAAAAACTGAAGCATCGTAGGCGCAAGCGTCTCGGACACGCAGTTTATCTCATCAATAAAAAGTATGCCCTCCTTAAGCCCTGTTGCTTCCATCCTTTCATAGACGCTGGCTATAATCTCACTCATCGTGTATTCCGTGACGGAATAGTTCTTTCCGTCATACTCACGCTCCTTTATAAACGGCAGTCCTACCGCCGACTGGCGCGTGTGATGAGTGATGGTATATGCCACAAGACCTATTTTGCACTCTCTTGCAATCTGCTCCATAATCTGTGTCTTTCCTACGCCGGGCGGTCCTATTAAGAGCATCGGTCTCTGCCTGATCTGCGGTATCACGTACTCTCCATGTGCATCCTTTGACAGGTATGCTTTCACTGTATTTTTTACTTCGTTTTTTGCCTGTTTTATATTCATAATGTTTCCTCCAGCTCCACCTGCATCGCCCATGGCGGCACCTCATTACCCTCATATGCACCAACCGACACAAATGCGCACTTGTACGATGGACACTTTGCCGGGAAAATTCCCTTGCCATCAGTAAAATATATAAGTCCGCACATGTTCTTAAGCTCTCCCTTATCCAGAAGGTCTCTCACATACGAAAATGCCGGTCTGAAATCTGTGCCTCCGCCTCCGACGAGCGTAAACTTGTTTAAAAGCGGCTTAATCTGCTTTTCATCTGTAATTTCCTCGTCAGTCTTTACGCTGTCATCACACTGTATGATGCGTATTTTATTCCTGACAAAAAAGCTGTCCGACTCCGTGAGAATCGTAAAGGTCTCCTGTAAAAAGTGCTCCACCAGCTCCCCACTCACAGAATAGCTCGTATCAAGTACTATGACAAAATCCCTTATCTTGTATGTCTCCCTCGTTTCAAGAGGCTCAATGAGCGGCATATTGCCGTAAAGCGCAAGTCCATACGCGTAATACCCCATATCAAAGGAATCATAATCTGCGTGTACCTCCTCACGAAGCACTGCAAACCTGCGCAAAAACTCCTTGTAGCTTCGTCTGCTTCTTTTCGCGGACAGCTCCCTCATCATTACCTGCTCGCCCTCGGATTTGCTGTCCTTTGAATGGCTTTTCTCCATGCGTGTCTGTCTGGATATTTTCTGCCACTGCTTTTGTGCCTCGGATGAGCTTAGTGGCATAGCATTATCGTTTTTCTCCTCCGGCCAAAGGGCATGGTCGTCTGTGTAAAATTCCCGTGCCAGAAGTGCAAGCTCATTTTTATCCTTTGTATTTGCAATATCATCTATATCCGTGATTTCTTCAGCCTTTATTTCTGCATACTGCTTATACAGCCACGCGTACAAAGCTCCCGGAGCAATCACTATATGCTCTTTTTTAAGCCTCTCATACGTGGTTTTTCTTATATAACTTAGGATACGCTTTGTGCTTTTCTTTTCCATTGTATCAATCGTGTACTCAACCATTATATCACATGCTGTATTCCACAGGAATTCATCCCGCTCACCTCTTGTCCACAGATGAAAAAACAGACAGTGCAGCACACTGTGCAGATAAGCCCGGTTCAGATACATGCCATTTTTCTTAAATATATCAATCAGCCTGATGGGATTGTAATAAATATATGTGCCGTCAGTTGCCATGGAGTAAAGCTGCTCGTTCACCTTTGGTGAAAGTGCCGAGAGCGCCAGCTTCATAAAAGGCATGTCGAGATACAACTCGCACTGTATTTCATCTATTATTTTCTGTGACATTTCCTCCTGCCACTCTGAATCCGTCTGGACATGTTTTTTCATGAAGCAGCCTCCTTCCTTTTCTGACTATTCCAATGCCATATTTACACTCAAATCTAAAATTCAAATCTCTTTTTCCTGGACACCGACAGATTTTCCTTCTTAAATCTATGTAAAATCACGCTGCCCTCGCTCCATTCATCTTCTGCTGCAAGTGCAAGCATATCTGTGACAGCAGAAGCATTTGCTATAAAACCTCCGTCATCGTCCGTAAGCTTAAGAAAGCTCATAAGTAGCTGTGTGTCACGTTTTTCAATGATAAGCTTTGACAATCTTTTCAGATGCATCACAATATACTCCACAAACTGCTGTCTCGCTTCTTTTGAAAGCTCATACGCATAAATAAGCCTGTAAAAAGCCATATCTAAAAGGTCATCCTCACTCTCCTGCGCAATCGCCTCTGAAAATATTTCATCATAATGCTTCCACACAAACACGCGATCCATAAAAGCCTGTCTGGCGCGAAAGCCTTCTCCGTTCATGTTCAGCTTGAAAATATGAGCAGGACCAATCTCATCATAGGTCTGATCGTACTCGAAAAAACATGCCTGCGCAATCGCATTTCCATCGCTGTCAGTCCATCTAACCCTCACAAGAGTGCTTATCTGTGAAAGAATCTGCTTAAGACACGACTTATCCTTCGGTGAGCCTCTCATCACAAGCATATAAAGTTTTGTGCAGTTCATGAAAGCGTCACCATCCACATCACATATGTCGGATGGCAACTCAAGCACAGACAGCCTTGAACAATTGTAAAAGCACAGCCTGCCAATCTTTTGCATTCCGTCCGGCAATATGACCCTCTCGATATAATCATCACACAGCTCCGTCATATCAGGACGCAGAATATCATCAATCCCAAGCTCTGTTTTCAATTTTTCAGGCATGCTCTTGAAAGAAAAGCAATACTCCGCAAGCTCCGTCACTCTCATGCCGTCAAGCATATCCGGCACCACACACACCGGATTTTTCCCATACATATGAAGAAGCCTAATGCAATCATCATTAAGCCTCTCATATACACATATATAATTATCGTTTATTTCAACTTCTGCATTTATCATTGTTATCTTTAATTCTATGTTTTATTACCATATTGTGTTAATTATGTGCATTACATATTAGTTAGTTTATCACAATTCCAACATTATTTCCACCACAACGTAATATGGGCGCCACCGCGGTACCCGCGGCAGCGCCCCGTACTACATCCACAAACAGTGAATTAGCTAAATCTACTCAAGCAGATTCTTCATACTGTTCACACTGATAAGAATTGTCGATCCATTGTGCAAAAGTGCCGTCGTAGTCGGTGGAAGCACACCTGCCACACCAAGGGCGATGAGCCCTGAGTTAAAACCAACAATCTTTCGATAGTTGCTCTTTATACGTTTCATAAGAGCATTACTTATATATTTAAGAGTTACAATCTGGTATAGATCGTCAGAGCCCACCGTAATATCAGCAATCTCGCGGGCAATTTCAGCGCCATCACTGATTGCAATACCGACATTTGCCGCAGAAAGAGCCGGTGAATCATTTATACCGTCACCAATCATAATGACCTTTCTGCCCTTATCCTTTTCTTTCTCCACAAAGGCAGCCTTGTCCTCAGGTAAAACCTCGGCGTAGTATTCATCTACACCTACTTTTTTCGCAATGACAGAAGCTGTACGCTCACTGTCGCCTGTCATCATGACAACCTTTGATATGCCCGCCTTCTTTAATGAAGTAACAACCGCCGCTGCCTCATCACGCAGAGGATCCTCTATACAGATAACTGCCGAAAGCTTACCCTCAATAGCCAGATACAGGTGAGAATAATACAGCGGAAGCGACTCAAACAGTGGCTCCTTTCCTGCAGGAACAACACATTTTTCATCCTCAAAGACGAAATGATAGCTTCCTATAACAGTACGCTTGCCATTGATGGAGGTTGCAATTCCATGAGCCACAATATACTCCACCTTTGTATGCATTTCCTCGTGGGAAAGCCCCTTCTTAGAAGCAGCGTCTACCACTGCCTTTGCCATGGAATGAGGGAAATGCTCCTCCAGACAGGCTGCAACACGAAGCATGTCATCAGATGAATACTCATCATTGAAGTTCACCACATCAACCACAGTCGGATGTGCCTTTGTGAGTGTACCGGTCTTGTCAAAGACGATGGTATCAGCCTCCGCAACAGCCTCAAGGAACTTGCCTCCCTTTACTGTTACATTATAAAGGCTTGCCTCTCTGATAGCAGAAAGCACTGAGATTGGCATAGCAAGCTTGAGTGCACAACAGAAATCCACCATGAGAATTGACATAGCCTTTGTCACATTTCTTGTCAGAAGATATGTAAGCCCTGTAGCTCCAAGCGTCCACGGCACAAGCTTGTCAGCATAGTGCTCAGCCTTGCCCTCCAGCTCAGATTTAAGCTTTTCGGACTCCTCTATCATAGTAACAATCTGGTCAAAACGGTTGTTTCCTTCAACCTCCTTGACCCTGATAGTTATCTCGCCCTCCTCGACAACAGTGCCTGCAAACACAGTATTGCCGACAGTTCTTTGAACCGGAACCGACTCACCTGTCAGGGAAGCCTGATTGACCATCGCATCGCCATCTAAGACCTCTCCATCGAACGGTATGACATTTCCCATGTGGACAACAACCTTGTCGCCCTTTTCAATCTTTGAGGACTCAACGAGTATCTCCTGATTCTCAGGTGTCCTAAGCCATACCTTGCTCACATTAAGCGACATGCTTCTGGCCAGGTCATCAACAGACTTCTTGTGTGTCCATTCCTCCAAAAGCTCACCTATTCCAAGCAGAAACATAATAGAGCTTGCGGTAGAAAAATCCTTTGTGACAAGCGAAACCGTGATGGCAGTAGCATCAAGCACCGGCACCTCTATTTTTCTCTGCAACAGACACTTAAGCCCAATTCCAATATACTTTATAGAACGTCCAACAGTAAGCGCTGTCCTGATTGGCCAAGGCAGCAGGAGCTTTTTACTATAATGCCAGACAACACTTCCGATAAGCTTTTCCTGATATGAATTATTAAGCTCTCTTCCTGATGTCTTAATAACAGTCTGTGGCACGTTGGCGCTCTCATAATGAAAGTGGCGAAGCAGCTCTATAATCTGCTCTCTGTCTCCTACATACTCAATCACAGCATCAGCCGTCCTGTCATAAACCTTTACAAAGGTAACATTCCTGTGATTGTGAATCACATAAAGCAGAGTGTCCGCCTGCTCATATGTCATGCGGTACTGCTCCATATGAACACGCATACGGCCTCTTGACTCATGCTTAATCGTAAATTTCATATGACTGCCTCTTATCTTCTATGCCTCAGCAGTCTCTGCTGTAACCTCAGCCTGCTCTGCTTCCTGCTCATCAGCCTTAGCACACTCGCATACATCCTCAGATGCATCCGAAACCTTAGCAGCCTCAGCCTTAGCCTCGCGCTCCTCGTTGATGCTCTTAGCCTCAGCAAGAATATCCTCTGCATTCTCCTGAACAGTATTAACAGTCTTCATAACACAATCCTTAGCACGAAGCGCTGCTGCTGTACACTGTGTATAAGCACGCTTAGCATCCTTGCTTGATAAAATCTTGATACCTGCTGTACCAAAAGCAACACCTGCTGCGAATAAACCTGAAGCTTTCCAATTAAATGACATAATGTTTTCCTCCTGTATATTTACAAAAATTCTGGTTAAAGTTTACTTACAAGAAACATTATATTTCCCGGAAATACTGTTATTCAAGCCTAATCTCATACAGTTCTAGCTAATCCATGTCCGAAAATCCCCCTGCCATGCGCCTTCCCGGACTTATTGATAAAGTTTATCACTTCAATTGATACATACACAAAAGCATAACAACATCGAATGGACTTGAAAAAACGCACTATGTATATTTTCAAGAAGGAAGTTATAAACATCTTTGCAAATATACCATATCTATTAACTGTACACCACACT
>OGXR01002911.1_pt1 | contig 10370 bp, 7 predicted proteins | sample 1576331 | NCBI WGS metagenome assembly OGXR01 (sample SAMEA3541473, study PRJEB24748) | human gut metagenome | biome: human gut; feature: human-associated habitat; material: faeces | place: China | collected 2012 | reverse complement strand
GCCAGACGGCCCTTCTTGCCCAAACCGATTTCAATTTCCTGAGACATGGTTTCAAGGCTAATGCTCAGCTATGACAGTGCCTTCGCGCGTGTCCCCACGGTTTTGGACATTTCCATACGGAATTAACACACGTGTAATAAGACGGAACCCATCACCTTCAATTCCGACAGGGAGGACAAACCATGGCCAAAATCAAGGTCGAAGGCAAAGTCGTCGAACTCGACGGCGACGAGATGACCCGTGTCATCTGGAAAGACATCAAGAACCGTCTGATCCTGCCGTACCTCGACGTGGATTTGGATTATTACGATCTGGGCATCGAAAACCGCGACGCCACCGACGATCAGGTGACCGTCGACGCGGCGAAGGCCATCCAGCGCGAACATGTCGGCGTCAAATGCGCCACCATCACCCCGGACGAGGCGCGCGTCAAGGAGTTCGGCCTCAAGAAGATGTGGAAGTCCCCCAATGGTACCATCCGCAACATTCTCGGCGGCACCATCTTCCGCGAGCCGATCGTCATGAGCAATGTGCCTCGCCTGGTCCCGGGATGGACCAAGCCGATCGTCGTGGCACGTCACGCCTTCGGAGACCAGTACAAAGCCACTGATTTCAAGGTCCCGGGAGCCGGCACCCTCACCGTAACCTTCACTCCGGAAGACGGCTCCGAGCCGATTGAGCACGTCGTTTACAATTATGGCCCTGACGGCGGAGTTGCCCAGGTGCAATACAACGTGAACGATTCCATCCGAGGTTTCGCACGCGCCTGCTTCAACTATGGTCTGATGCGCGGCTATCCGGTGTACCTGTCCACCAAGAACACGATTCTCAAGGCGTACGACGGCCAGTTCAAGGATACGTTCGCCGAGGTGTTCGAAAACGAATACAAGGACAAGTACGAGGCGGCTGGCCTGACCTACGAGCACCGACTCATTGATGACATGGTGGCAAGCTCCCTCAAGTGGCATGGCGGCTATATCTGGGCTTGCAAGAACTACGATGGCGACGTGCAGTCGGATTCCGTCGCACAGGGATTCGGCTCCCTTGGCCTAATGACCTCCGTGCTGATGACTCCCGACGGGCAGACCGTCGAAGCCGAAGCCGCGCACGGCACCGTGACCCGCCATTATCGCCGTTGGCAGAAGGGTGAAAAGACCTCGACCAATCCGATCGCCTCCATCTTCGCATGGACCGGCGGTCTGAAGCATCGCGCCGACCTTGACAACACTCCGGAAGTCAAGCATTTCGCCGAAACTTTGGAGAAAGTCATCATCTCCACCGTCGAAGGCGGACAGATGACCAAGGATCTGGCCATGCTCATCGGACCGGACCAGCCTTGGCTCGATACCGAGGGTTTCATGAACGCCCTCGACGAGAATCTGGCAAAGGCTCTGGCAGAGTAATCTATCTGAGCTGTCGAAAGCCCGTATGCGCAATCACACACGCGTACGGGCTTTTTGACGTCCGGATATTACAATCGATGGTCAGTATAAGGAACGTCTATTCTTCAGCAAAGGACATGGCATGATTCTGCATCGCACAATCCCGGCGAAACGTCTGCTCGCTCTGCTGGCATCGGTCTGCATGGCAACAGCCATGGGGGCCTGCTCGCCCAACGGTGATTCGCAATCGCAGCAACAGCCGTCATCACAATCCAGCGCAACAGCCGATGCCGGCAATGTGGCGATTTTCGCTCCGACAGACAGCATCACCATCTCTCAACAGACGCCATTGAGCAAATGGGAAAAACTCGTTCCCGAAATCGTGTCCTCGTTGAAACGGACCGGTGTCAAAAGCGGCGACATCACCGTGAAAACCGCTTCGAACCTCGACAAACAAAGTCAAAGCGTCCAAGACTATGTGGTGAATCACATCAACGGAACCGAGCATTCGTCCACGAAAGCCAAAACCACCTTGATGGTGGCGTCTGTCGCCGAGATGCCGGAATCCGACAGGCAATACGGCGACTATGCACGGCATGATATCACGTGGAACTCCGACGCGTCGGATGAGGACGAACAGGATTATGCGCAATCAGCGCAACGGCTGGTTTCGGCGTTGCAGCTTGCGCAGAATGAAGGAATGAAGGTCGTTCTGATCTCCAATACGCTTCAAGGGTATGCGCCGGACGTGTACGTGCCGATGACCACGGCCGAGCAGATTGGAGAACTGCAAGCCAAAGAGCTCGTCAACAAGCTCGAGCTCGACAAGGCATCGTCCGATGCCCCCAAGCAAATCGAGGTACTACTCCCCTACGACGCGGCCGACGGACATGATGCCAAAACGGACACGTCCTTCGCCCAGAACATGTTCAAAGGCATCTGGAAAGTGCTCGAACCGTATTTCAAGGACGGCAAAGCGGCATCTCCTTCCGAGACGCTCACCGCTTCGACCACCAAGGATGACTGGCGGTCCGTGGCATTCGATTCGTCAAAAGCCGAACAAATCAAATCGGTGCTTGCCGAACGTCTCGACGCGGACAAGGACGATTCGCACCCTGTCCACCTTGATGGCGTCATCTCCTGCAACGACTATGTGGCGAAGAACATCGCCGACGAGTTGGACAAACTCGGCTACACAGGTTCCTCAGCCGATATCAACCCTTCCATCTCAATTTCCGGCATCGTGGACAGCATCACGGGCAAAAAAGACCTGAAACGGCAGGCAGTGCCTGACCCTGCGAAGACGTCGTCATCGGATGACGACAGCGATTCCGATAACAAGGAAAACGCAAAATGGCCGATCATCACCGGCTATGGGGCCTATATCAGTTCCATGCCGAACATCGTCAACGGCAAGCAATGGATGACCGCCATGGAGAACCGCAAGGCGTTGGCCGATGACATCGCGCAGACATGCGTGCGACTGAACACTTCGGGCAAACTTTCCAAACTCGGTTTCATCCGTTCCGCAACGGTCGAGGGGAAGAAAATTACGACCATCCATGAGGAGACATTGGCGATCAGCGCCGACAATCTCAAGAAAACGCTGATTGAACCCGGCTACATTTCGCTGGCGGATGCGGGCCTATGATTCTTCCGGGATTCTTCCGGATATGGTGGGGGCCGATGGCATCACTCGGATGTCACCGGCCCCCACCATATTTCGAACATCATTCGGCGTGAGCCGCCGGCTTCCTCGGCACGTAGAGGACCTTGTCGATCAACGTCCGGTAATGTTCAACCACTGCCTGCCTGCGGGCCTTCATGCTCGGCGTGACCAAACCGTTCTCCTCAGTGAACTCGTCGGGAACGATTTCGAACTTGCGGATTGATTCGGCACGTGAGGCGAGCTCATTGGCTTTGTTGACGGCACGCTCCACTTCCGCACGCACAATGGGGTTCTTCGAGGCTTCATCCAAATCAGCGACCTGTTCCGCTCCCTTGGATTCCAGCCATAGGTTCGTCTCCGCCAAATCAAGGGAGATGATTGCGGCGATGAATGGCTTGCGATCGCCGATCATGACGCATTGGCTCACCACCGGCGAAGTCATGATGGATGCTTCCATCTCGCATGGGGAGACGTTCTTGCCGCCTGCGGTGATGATGAGATCCTTCTTACGCCCGACGATGGAAACGAAGCCGTCATCATCAATGGAGCCGAGATCACCGGTATGCAGCCATCCATCGACAATTTGCTGCTTGGTAACGTCAGGATTGTTGTGGTATCCGGCGCATACGGCAGGGCTCTTTATGCACAGCTCCCCTTCTTCGTCGACCCCCATGGTCACGCCTTGCAGAGGCAAGCCGATGGTGCCGATCTTGTAGCCTTCGGTCGGATTGACGCTCGAGGGGGCGCACGTTTCGGTCATGCCGTAGCCTTCCAATAGCGGCAGACCGACACCGTTGAAGAAATGCGCGATAGAGGAATCAAGCGGCGCTCCGCCGGAGACCGCATACTCGACGTGGCCGCCGAACACTTCCATGATTGACGAATACACCAGCTTGTTGTACAGGGCATGTTTTGCGTTCAGCGCGAGTGGAATGCTCCCACCGGACTGCTGAGCATGCGACCAATCGTATGCCGTCTGGGTGGCGTCAGCGAAAACACGTCCCTTGAAACCGGCTCCGGCCTTCTGCGAGGCCGCATTGTAGATCTTTTCGAAAATCCGCGGCACGGCGAGGATGAACGTCGGTTTGAACGCCTTGAAATCGGCGAGAATGGTCTTCAGATTGCTGGACAGACCGAGTAAAACGTTTCCGGCAAAGCAGAAGAACTGCATGTATCGGGCGAATACATGGGCGAGCGGCAGGAACAGCAGCAGTCGACGATTCGGTTTCATGGCGATGTCCGGCATGGAGTTGACGCCGGAATAGGTGATGAACACGAAATTGGCATGCGTCAGTTCAACGCCCTTCGGGGTGCCAGTGGATCCCGACGTATATACGATGGTGGCTAGATCGGAGCCTTTGACCGTTTGTTCACGTTCAAGGAATTCGGCGTCGGAGACCGCGCGGCCGTATTCGATGATCGTGTCAATTGCACCAAGTCCGATGACGTACACGTCGCCAAGATCCGGGCACTGATCACGGACGGATTCGATTTTGTCGCGCTGGAAATCATCCTCAGCGAACGCCATCTTGACATTGGCATCATTGAAAATCATCTTCACCTGCGCCGGCGAATTCGTTTCATAGACCGGAACGGTAAGGGCGCCGATGGACATGATGGCCACATCAAGCGCGGTCCACTGCCAGCAGGTATGCGCGATAATGGATACCGAATCTCCAGGCATTACGCCACGAGCGATAAGTCCTTTGGCGAGGGCGACGACCTTGTTTTTGAACTCCGCAGCGGTGAACGCCGCCCATTCGCCCTGAGCGTTCTTGTATTCGACAAGATTGTCGTCAGGAGTGCGTTCCACACGCTCCTCAAGTACTGAGAAGATGTTTTTGTCCGAGTCAATTCCCTGTTCCAAAGGGCGCGTGTATTCCTTGATCATAAGCTTCTCGCTCCTCGAAATCTAATGTACAGACAGCATTATAGCCGGAATACCGCACTTTTTCTTTAAGGCCACGACCCCAGGACAACGACAACACCCGTGGATATGGCCGTTACAACGGTTTCAGTTCAACCCGCATCGACCTCACTCTGCCCGACGGATCCGCATAATCACGTCCTCCGCTCTTGAGGCCCCAATGCAGGCATCCATCGGCGCAATGTTCCGAGCCACCTTCAACACGAGCGAAACGCTCCCCCTTGGCGATGACGGCCCCGACCGGTCGCGTAGTGACCGCGGGTTCAAACGTCGACGTCAGGCTTCCCGTTTCCGCACCGTGGCGAAGCGTTACCACGGATTTGCCCGCCACTTTGCCACTGAAGGCGACCACACCATCCGCGGGCGCGATGATGGCGTCTTGCGGCCGTGCACGCAAATCCAAACCGCGATGCCCAGGCAACCATTGTTTAGCCGGCGCATCATATTCGCCGATTACTTGCGCGTGCTCCAAAGGCCACTGCATTGATGTGCGGCATGCCGCTTGTGCGACTTCATGCGCCACGTCATCAGCCGATTGCGCGTATGCCGACGCCGTAGGTTGCGCGCAGCATATCGTGAACGCGATATTCGCCAATACGCATACGGCCATCGCCGCGGCGCACCGGTGCCGGTTGCGCTTGTCAATGTCATCGGACATCTTATTGTGTCGAACACGACGACGGTATTCCCATTTGTTCATGAGGCCTCCTGTGGTCCGCGTCTCTATCGGGGAATCGATATCATGGCACGTTCGAAGACCGCCCGTCGACTTGGAACGACCTTGTGGTCGGAGAACAACACTTATCCACAGATGCCGGGCGTGTCGCGCCATGACATGCCAAAACGCCACCGAACGTGGCATACGATGGGACGCATGAGTGACAACACTACGCAACGCAAGGCATTGCAGCAGTTGGAGAGCGAGCCGTCCGAGGAACGCATCGCCTACTACCGCAAGCCATTCATGGTGCTATGGGCCGCCATTCAGGAGGCTTCAAGCGAGCTGCAGGACGATTACACGCTTTCACCCGAATTGTCCCAGTTATGGGTTGGCGAGCAAATACGGCAGGTTTCGGATTCGCTAGTGGATCGGCTCGCGGAAATCGCCGTGGCGCATGGCGAGTCAAAATCGAATGTGGCACGTGCGGCCAACGCAAGTCCCGACAACGTCATACGTCGCTTCCCTCGACTCAAGGCTGATGCGGCACACGACCGCACACTCATTGACGACGTGCTCGATTCGTTGGAATAGCAGCGAAAAGTTCTTATGGAAACAAAAAAGCCCTTGGAAAACCAAGGGCTAAAAAGCTCCTGCGACTGGGCTTGAACCAGTGACCGTTCGATTAACAGTCGAATGCTCTGCCAACTGAGCTACGCAGGAATATGTTCCGGAGTACCCGAAACTGCGCTCCTGCGACTGGGCTTGAACCAGTGACCGTCCGATTAACAGTCGGATGCTCTGCCAACTGAGCTACGCAGGAATGTTCCCACCGGAAGACTTAGCTTCCGTGCACAAGTCACATATATTACACGAATCAGCCATTTACGCAAATCATACGTATCACAGCGTGTCGCAACGTCACCATTCAAGCTCTTCGATATCCATCGGATGCTCGTTGACCTCAATCGATGACACACGTCCATCATGCATGCGAATTACACGGTCCGCAATCGGCGCAATCGCAGAATTATGCGTCACGATCACCACTGTCGCGCCCTTCTTGCGGCTCATGTCCTGCAGAATGCGGAGCACTTGCTTGCCGGTGTTGTAGTCAAGCGCGCCGGTCGGTTCGTCACACAGCAGAATCTTCGGATTCTTCGCCACCGCTCGAGCGATCGCCACACGCTGCTGCTCGCCGCCCGACAACTGCGCGGGAAAATTGTCGACGCGGTCCGCAAGCCCTACGTCGGCGAGCGCCTGTCGGGCGTCTTGTGCGTCGGGAACGATTTGTGAGGCGAGTTCTACGTTTTCGCGTGCGGTGAGGTTGGCGACGAGGTTGTAGAACTGGAATACGAAGCCGATGTCGGTGCGGCGGTATGCGGTGAGTTGTTTGGGTGTGTAGTTGGAGATGTCTTTGCCGTCGATGATTACTTGTCCTGAGGTGTTGGCGTCCATGCCTCCTAGGATGTTGAGCACTGTTGATTTGCCTGCGCCGGATGCGCCGAGGATGATGGCGAGTTCGCCTTGTTCGATGGTGAAGGAGACGTTGTCGTTGGCGGTGATGGTGGTGGATCCCATGTGGTAGAGCTTGGTGCTGTTTTTCATTTCGATGTATGCCATGTTCCGCTCCGTTTTCTTGTTTGGCGTCCATGCCGTTTTTGTTTGTTGTTTTTAATATACGACTAAAGTGGTGTTTGTGGTTCCACGCCGAGGGAAAGGATTTTCCATGGATGTCTCCGATGATGCCGACCGTTTGCAGACGTTGTTGTATAGTTCCTATTCCGCCGATGTTGTCCGGCAGTTGGAGCGTCCTTTGTTGGATGATGGTGTGCCGTTGATGCGTATGGCTGCTTCTGCGGTGGCTCGTGTGACGTTGTCGTTGCTTGATGATGAGGATTTGGATGTTGAGGATGCGCGGGTCACGGTGTTGGCTGGCGCTGGGGACAATGGTGGCGATGGCTTGTATGCGGGGGCTGAGTTGGCGCGTGAGGGTGCGCAGGTTACCGCGGTTGCTGTTGGCCGTTCGTTGCATGAGGATGCGTTTAGGGCGTTTGTTCGTGCGGGTGGGCGTGTGTTGGTGTTGGATCCGGCGGCTGATATTTCTGGGTGCACGTCTGGTTTTTCCGCGGGTGAGGCTGGTGAGCGGCTGCAGGCTGCGGTCGAGTGTGCGCGGGGTGCGCATGTGGTGCTTGATGCTATGACGGGGATTGGCGTGGTCGGCGCGTTGCGTGGTGTCGCTGGCACGTTGGCTTCGTCTTTGGGTATGGATGGCGTGTTGCCGGACAAGCCTGCGTTGCCGAACAATGACCCTTCCGCTGATTTGCCGTTGGTGGTGGCCGTCGATGCGCCGTCGGGTGTGGGTGTTGATGATGGTTCGTTGCCGGGGCCGTATATTCCTGCGGATGTGACGGTGACGTTCGGTGCGATGAAGCCGTGTGCGATGGTGCCGCCGGCTTCGTATGCTTGCGGACGGATCACGTTGGTCGATTTCGGTTTCGATGTCGATGATGCTGTTCCGTTTGCCGAGATGACGGATGGCGATTTTGTGGCGGATTCGGTTCGTCTTCCGTCTCTTGCGGATGGCAAGTATTCGCGTGGAGTGGTTGGTTTGGTGACTGGTTCGGCGCGGTATCCGGGTGCTGCCGTGTTGTCGGCGAGGGCCGCGGCGTGCGCGAATGTGGGCATGGTGCGTTATCTGGGGCCACAGCGTGCGCAGGATATGATATTGTCCGTGTTGCCGGAGGCTGTGTTGGGCAAGGGCCGGGTGCAGTCGTGGGTGGTTGGATCCGGCGTGCCCGCCGAGGGTGACGTTGCTTCCGGTGATGACATGCAACGTGCGACCATTGCCGCGCTGCTGGATCATTACGCGTTGGAGGATGGCGATGGCTCGCGGAACGAGCGGGCGGAGGGCATGCCTCCCATTGTGGTTGATGCCGGCGCGTTGGATTTGCTGCCGTGCCATGTTGTGCCGCAGGTCGTTATCACTCCGCATGCCGGCGAATTGGCCGCATTGCTGAATCGGTTGGATGCCGATATGGCTGATGTTGTTTCCAGGCAGTGGGTGGAGGCCCGGCCATTGCGGGCGGCGTTGCGCGCGCATGAGCTTACGGGGGCCACGGTGCTGCTTAAGGGCGCGGTCACCATTGTGGTTGGAGCTGATGGAGATGGGAACACGCGGATCATCCTGTCCGGGCGCGCGCCTGCCTGGATGGCCACCGCCGGTTCGGGCGATGTGTTGGCCGGCGTGTTGGGCGCGTTGCTGGCGCAGCAGGACGACATGCTGTCCGACGATCCGGCTTTGGTTCCGGAGGTCGCCGCGGCCGCCGCGTATATGCATGGGCTTGCCGGCGCGATGGCCAGCGGGTCGGAGCAGCGCGGATGGCATCGTCCGCATCTGTATGGGCATGCGGGCAAGACTCCGGCGAGCGCGATCGGGCATCCGATTGTTGCCGGTGATGTCGTCGCGGCTGTTCCCCGGGCTTTTGGCGAGCTGCTCCGCTGACCGTTTCGTGGAGGGTCATTCCACTGATTTCAATGCTTCGAGCATGTCCACCGTTTCGAGCTGGCGGTATACGATCCAGCCGAGCACGGCTAGTACCACGGCCACGACGATGGCCGGGGCCGCCAATGCGATCCAGCTGATGGCGGGGTCGAACATGACTTCGTCGGGTGGCACTTCGGTGATGATGTATCGGTGCAGCCATTCTCCGAAGCCGTATCCGGCGAGTATGCCCAGCAGTGACAGCAGGATCGTTTCGCGGTAGATGTACATCGTGGTCTCGCTGGTGTGGAAGCCGAGCACTTTGATCGTGGATAGCTCGCGTATGCGTTCCGACACGTTGAGGTTGGTCAGGTCGTAGAGGATCACCACGGCCATCAGCACGGCCACGAGAATCAGCACTTCCATGATCTGGTTGAGCGATCCCACGATTGTGGACACCATGTTCTTCTGCGTCGTGTTCTGCACGACGCCGCGCACGGCGGCCAGTTTCATGAATTTGGCGCCTTGGCGTTCCGTGTTGGCGTTGCTGTGGTCTTTCAGTCCGACCATGTATGCGTTTGTGCTGTACTGGTCGCCGAACACGTGTTCGTAGCATTGCGCGTTCATGAATATGAAATGGCCGATGTACATTTCGCTGATGCCGGCGACTTTGATGGTGCGTTGCGCGCCGTTTTCGTCGTTTACCGTGAAGGTGTCGCCGACCGAGACGTTGAGCATTTCGGCGAGCCGTTCGGAGATTACCGCGCCATTGTTGACCAGTATCTGTGGTTGGTGTGTTTTGCGGTCGCGTAATGTCAGGTATTCGTTGAAGTTGTATGCGTCGTCGGTGGACAGCAGGGTGATCGACTGCTTATCGTTCTCCTTGCCTGCGGTTTTCGACAGTTCCTCGTAGCGCACCGCTGTCGAGGATTGGACGGTTTTGCCCTTCAGCGTCGTGGCGATTTCCTCGCGTTGCGAGCTGTTGGTGTCGGATTCCTCGGCGACGATCAGGTCGTAGTGGATGAGTTCCTCGAACTGTCGGTTTCCTATCTGTCCGATCGAGGATTGGACGGCGAGGCCGGCCGTCAGCAGGGATACCGCTCCGCATACGCCGAAGATCGTCATGAACATGCGTGTTTTGTATCGGAAGATGTTACGGGCGGTCACTTTGTGTGTGAAATTCAGACGGTTCCATAGTGGTGGGAAATGTTCCAAAAGAATTTTCGAGCCTTTGGCCGGCGGCTTGGGCA
>OGXR01002904.1_pt1 | contig 10382 bp, 10 predicted proteins | sample 1576331 | NCBI WGS metagenome assembly OGXR01 (sample SAMEA3541473, study PRJEB24748) | human gut metagenome | biome: human gut; feature: human-associated habitat; material: faeces | place: China | collected 2012 | reverse complement strand
TTAGAGCAAGATTCTACCACGGTGCCAAAATCCGCATATCTGCGGTTTTGCCCCTGCGGTAAATCTTGTTGGGGAGTGCCTTCCCCAAACCCTGCTATGCGGCTTGCGCCGCAAAAAATCTTCCGAAACCGTTTGGCAATTTTGCTTTTTTGGTGGTGTGGGTAGTAAAAGGGGCAGCTTGCCTTTTTCAGACCACCACGCCGGAATACCACGCACAGAAAGGAGTGATACCCATAGCCAAGAGATACAACACGCCCCACCGCAGCCATGTAGTCAAGACCCGCATGACCGAGGAAGAATACGCCGACTTCACCGGGCGGCTGGAGCATTACGACATCAGCCAAGCCGAGTTTATCCGGCAAGCCATAACACGGGCTACCATTCGCCCCGTTGTTACCATTTCCCCGGTCAATGATGAACTGCTTGCCGCCGTTGGGAAGTTGACCGCCGAATACGGGAAAATCGGCGGCAACCTCAACCAGATCGCCCGCGCCCTCAACGAGTACGGCACACCCTACAACGCACTATCCGGCGAGGTACGGGCAGCCATAGCCGACCTTGCCGCCTTGAAGTTTGAAGTCTTGCGAAAGGTAGGTGAAGCGGTTGGCAACATTCAAACATATCAGCTCTAAAAATGCCGACTACGGCGCAGCCGAGCAGTATTTGACCTTTGAGCATGACGAGTTTACCATGCGCCCCACCCTTGATGAAACCGGGCGGCTTGTTCCCCGCGAGGACTATCGGCTTGCCACTTTGAACTGCGGCGGCGAGGATTTTGCCGTTGCCTGTATGCGCTCCAATCTCCGCTATGGCAAAAACCAAAAGCGGGAAGATGTGAAAAGCCACCACTATATCATTTCCTTTGACCCACGGGACGGGACAGACAACGGATTGACCGTTGACCGGGCGCAGGAGTTGGGCGAGAGATTTTGTAAAGCACACTTCCCCGGACACCAAGCCATTGTCTGCACCCACCCGGACGGACACAACCACAGCGGCAATATCCATGTGCATATCGTCATTAACAGTCTGCGGATTGAGGAAGTACCCTTGCTGCCCTACATGGACAGACCGGCAGATACAAAAGCCGGGTGCAAGCACCGCTGCACCGACGCAGCTATGGAGTATTTCAAAGCCGAAGTCATGGAGATGTGCCACTGGGAAAACCTCTATCAGATTGACCTCTTGCATGGGAGCAAAAACCGGGTGACGGAGCGTGAATACTGGGCGCAGCGGAAAGGGCAAGCCAAGCTGGACAGGCAGGCCGCAGCACAAGCCGCCGCTTTACCCGCCGGGGAGCAACCGCCCAAGCCCACCAAGTTTGAAACGGACAAGGAAAAGTTGCGGCAGACTATCCGAGCCGCCCTGTCCTCTGCTACCAGCTATGACGAGTTTTCCGCTTTACTTCTCCGGCAGGGCGTGACTGTCAAGGAGAGCCGGGGGCGATTGTCCTACCTCACGCCGGAGCGCACCAAGCCCATCACCGCCCGGAAGCTGGGGGACGGTTTTGACCGCACCGCCGTACTTGCCCTTTTGGAGCAGAACGCCCACAGAGCCGCCGAAAAAGCCGCAGCCATACCCGAATACACCCGCACTATCCGGGAGCGATTACAGCAGGGAAAAACAGCGAAAACCGCCCCGAAACAGGGCGCTATCCAGCGCATGGTTGACCGGGAAGCCAAGCGAGCCGAGGGGAAAGGCGTGGGCTATGACCGCTGGGCGGCTGTCCACAACCTCAAACAGATGGCGGCTACCGTTGCCGCCTATGAGCAGTACGGCTTTACTTCCCCGGAGCAGCTTGACGCAGCCATTACCGCCGCTTATGCGGATCTCCATGACAGCACCGCAGAACTGAAAACCCTTGAAGCGGCGTTGCAGGACAAAAAGGAGTTGCAGGGCTATGTCCTGCGCTATGCCAAGACCAAAGATGTGCGGGACGGATTGAAAGCGCAGAAATCGGACAAGGCAAGAGCTGCCTACCGACAGAAGCACGAAAGCGACTTTATCATAGCGGACGCAGCCGCCCGGTACTTCCGGGAGCATGGCATAAAGAAGCTGCCAACCTACAAATCCCTGCAAGCCGAGATTGAGCAGCTAACCGCCGACAAGAACGCCCGGTACAACGATTACCGGGAGAAAAAAGAGCGTGTCCGGGAGTTGCAGACGGTCAAGGGCAATATCGACCAGATGATGAGGGGCGCACCGAGCCAGCAGAAAAGGCACGAACATGACCGATAAACACCGCCCCGAAATGATACCGAAACCATACAAAAACAGGGGTATGCCCTGCACCCTACCCGCAATACCACCCGGCATTTTCAAGGGGCTTACAGGGCAGAAAATCCCCGAAAATGACACCGGGAATATACAGATTTACCGCCTATCCTGCTACACCGCAGGAAACGGCAGAAAGGAGCGTCACCCATGCCACGCATGAGCAAGAAGCGGCGGCTTGAATGGTCTTTCTTCCTCAACCACCGCAACCGTATCACCTACAACGACCTATGCCGGGGCTGTACCCACGACTGCAAGCAGAGTTTCCGGGCTATCGTGGTACTCTGCCCCCGGTATTACTCCAAACGCTGGAAAAAGGAGGACACCGCCAATGTCAGATAACCGCAAATATTACTACCTCAAGCTGAAAGAGAACTACTTTGACGAGGACGCTATCGTGCTGCTGGAAAGTATGCAGGACGGTATCTTGTACTCCAATATCCTCTTGAAGCTGTACTTAAAATCGCTGAAGAACGGCGGGAAGTTGCAGCTTGACGAGAATATCCCCTACACGGCGCAGATGATTGCCACCATTACCCGGCAGCAAGTCGGCACAGTAGAGCGTGCTTTACAGATTTTCTTGAAGCTGGGGCTTGTAGAGCCGCTGCAAAACGGCGCACTCTACATGAGCAATATTGAACTGCTGATAGGGCAATCTTCCACCGAGGGGGAGCGCAAGCGCAGGGCAAGGCTTGAACTGCAAAAAGCCCTGCCAAAGCATGGTGCGGACAAATGTCCACCATATCAAGCGGACATTTGTCCACCAGAGATAGAGATAGAGAAAGAGATAGATATAGAGTTAGAGAAAGAGAGAGAGGGAGATATAGGACACCCCGCCCCCGCCGCCTATGGCAGATACAGCAATGTTTTCCTGTCTGATACAGAACTTGCGGAACTGCAAGAGGAATTACCCGGCAAATGGGAGTTTTATATTGACCGTCTTTCCGGCTATATCGCTTCCACCGGGAAGAAATACCGAAACCACGCTGCCACAATCCGCAGATGGGCGGCAGACGATACCGCAAAGGCAGCCCCGAAACAGGGCATACCCGATTACACCTACAAGGAGGGACAGAGCTTATGACGAATGATTTTGAAAAGGTTTTCGATACCGCAGCCGAGCCGCAGGACTACACCGGGGAGGACGGGCTTTTGTACTGCGGCAGTTGCCGGACACCGAAAGAAGCATATTTCCCGGCAGATAAAGCCGCCCTGTTCGGGCGTGACCGCCACCCGGCAGAGTGTGACTGCCAGCGGGCGAAACGGTTAGAGCGTGAAGCCGCCGAGCAGCGCAGGAAACACCTTGACACCGTAGAGGACTTGAAACGCCGGGGATTTACCGACAGCAAAATGCGGGAATGGACTTTTGCCAATGACAACGGCAAATGCCCCCAAATGGGAATGGCGCACAGCTATGTGGAGCGTTGGGAGCAGATGAAAGAGGGCAACCACGGCTTGCTGCTATGGGGCAAGGTAGGCACAGGGAAAAGCTATTTTGCCGGGTGCATTGCAAACGCCCTTATGGAGCAGGAAATCCCCGTCCGCATGACAAACTTTGCCCTTATCCTCAATGACCTTGCCGCCAGCTTCGAGGGGCGCAACGAGTACATTGACCGCCTTTGCCGCTACCCCCTGCTTATCATTGACGATTTTGGAATGGAACGGGGGACGGAGTACGGTTTGGAGCAAGTCTACAATGTGATTGACAGCAGATACCGCAGCGGCAAGCCGCTGATCGTCACCACCAACCACACGCCGGATATGCTGGAAAACCCGCAGGACACCGCCCACGCCCGTATCTATGACAGACTGATTGAAATGTGTTCCCCTGTCTGCTTCACGGCAAAGAATTTCCGAAAGGAAGCCGCAAAAGCCAAGCCGGACAGGCTGAAAGAACTGCTGAAATGAAAGGAGTTGCCTATGACCGATAAAAAGCACCGCACCGCCAGCCCCACAGACCGCCGCCCGGATTGCGTGACGGAAACCCGCATGGGTAACACCGTCCTCATTGTTTCCGGCTTTTTCAAGAAAGACACCACCGCCACCGCAGCCGACAAGATGATGAAAGTGCTGGAAGCGGAAACCGCAGCCGCACCAAAGCCGCCCTATACTGCATGAGCCGGGGGTATGAGAAAAGCGGTCATGCCGGGGAGCATGACCGCTGGAATGGGAGTGATTATAACGCCGCTATTTCATCTGCTATCTGATTTGGCGAACTGTTAGAAACATCAATCCTTTTTGTATATAACAGTCGGTACTTCGGAAGATATGAAATGCTTTTTTCAATAATTGATGGCAAACGAACACCCTGCTCTATATCTTTGCGCAGTCTTTCGCTCAATACATCAGGGTCACAAACCAAGGAAACGCAATAAACCTTGCAATCTTTATGGTCTAACCTTGATAGAATGTCGTCAATTATACTCTGTTCGTGCATTACCCAACAAAAAATGATGTTGTCACATGCAGAACAATGAATGAAGTTGTTAAGCAAATGACTAATGTTATCTATAACCATAATTTTTGTTTCTTCTGTAACTTGAAATGGGTCAGAATCCCAGCACCAATCGCCATCAAGGAAAACGCTGTTTGATAATTTTGTTTTTAAGATTTGTGCTACTGTTGTTTTTCCAACACCCATTGCCCCGCCGATTAAATATATTTTCTTCATGTGGCTATTCTCCCGCTTAATAATTGCTTTGACAAAAGTATAGCACAGAAGTATGAACTTTTCTACCGCTTGTGTGACATGACAAGCCTTTTTTGAAAAATCGTCATTATGACAGGCGATAAAGAAGCAGAAACCACTATACAGACCGCCGCCCCGTATGGTACAATCTTTGTACGGAATAGCGGGGCGGCTGTCGGAAATGGAGGAAACCATGATTAGACAGACCACCCAATTAGCACCCGTTACCGCCCTTTACGCAAGATTGAGTAAAGATGATGAATTGCAGGGCGTGTCCGTCCGAGCGCAGATTACTCCATTTCATAAATGAAAGTCCGTCGGTGAATTTACCTACACTTTCCAGTTCGGCTTTGCGACCGGTTGTATAGAACAAGGCGCGTTCATCTTTTGCAGCAGCCTGCACATCTCTCACATTCTGCCATTTATTATCGGTATATTCGGTGAAAGGAATATCCTCACTGTTTGCGAAGAACTTGTCAACCAGTGCTTTGCGTGTACGGATACATTCCCAAGGGTCATTTGTTCCGCGATTCGGCATGTCGCTCTTTTGCGTTGCAGCAATCAGGAAGTAACTTCCTCCGTAACTCTTTGCTTGTACACCATCCTGACGGATAGAAAGGATGATTTCTTTTTTAGCATCGGGATTTTCATCATTGTCTGCCATAAAAAGTTGTTCGTAATTTCCACACAATCCGTATCCATTGGAGGGATCGAGCACTTTGCCGGCATAGGTGATAGCATCATTCCAACGCGGTTGTCCGGTGTATACTTCGGCATTGAGATACAAACGGGCACGCAGCAACCAGCAAGCAGCTTTGTCGGCACGTCCGAAAGGAGCTTGACGCGGTTCGCTCATATCATTTTCGATGCTTTCCAGTTCGCTTTCAATATAAGCGAACAGTTCGGAGGCCGTCTTTTGAGGAGGATTCTCTTTGGAGAAGTGTTCGGTGAAAGGAGCTTTTCCGAAGGTGTCCATCAGATAATAGTAAAATAAGGAACGGAGAAAACGGGCTTCGGCACGTTGCTGAACGGAGGTAGCATCCTCTTTTCCGGCGATCTGATCCAGGAAGAAATTGCAGAGTGTGATATTATATGCTAAACGATTATATAATATTTCTGTCTGCTGATGAGAGGAGTTCCAACGCATATAAGTTAGTTCGGGGATACCGGCATTTTCTTGCCAGGTCCATATCATCTCATCAGTGCCATATTCATTGTTAGTGAAAAGAGCGCGATAGAAACAGGATTGACCTTCGTCCTTTACTGCGATATCCGGATCTTCGCTCAATTTTTGTCCGGTAAGTCCCAGTGAAGCGTATAGTTTGGTAAAGTACATATCTTGGTCGAAGGTGGCAGTCATCTGAGGATCGATTGGAGATATATCCAGGTCATTGATACAGGAGGTAATTCCGGTGGTCAGGCTAAGGAACAACGCTGCTGAAACTATTGATTTTATATATTTGAACTTCATAATAGTCTACTTTTTAATAAATTACAATCTTAGAACTGAAGACTTAGCCCGAACAGGATAGTGATCGGATGAGGATAAATGTTCCTGTCAATACCTGCTACTCCGGCATCATTTCCTGAACTGATAACCGATTCAGGATCGAGTCCTGTATACTTGGTGATAACGAAGGGATTCTGTACAGTACCGTAAATACGGCCGTTGATACCTTTATAAGCCTGGGACTTCAGTAAATTTTTGAAGCTATAACCTACTGTTATGTTATCACAACGCAAGAATGAAGCATTCTCAACGAAACGATCGGACAGATAATAGTCTCCCTTTCCTTCAAATCCCAGATTCACGGCAGCTGTCGGGCGGTTGGAATAGTATCCATGATTAAAGATTCCTCCCTTACCGACACTGGATTTACTGGCCAGTACGTCATTGTACACATAGTTATTCAGGCTGGCACGGAGGGCAAAGCTTAAATCCCAATTTTTATAAGTGAATTTGGAAGTCAGTCCCATCAATACGTCAGCGGCAGGTTTATTATAGATATATTTGTCCGAAGCGTTGATGACACCATCTCCGTTACGGTCTACGAACATGTTTTCAATCGGTTTTCCATCCTTATCATACACTTGTTGGTAAACGAAGAATGAGTTCATCGGATAACCTACTTTCTGTACCTGGCAGGTTGCACCGCTAATACCAGTAGATACACCTCCGGTTTCTACATAGTAATTAGAATCATCTCCTCCGGTCAGTTTAGTGATTTCATTTTTGTTCCAAGTGATGTTATATCCCAAGTCCCAGACAAAATCTTTGGTTACAATAGGTTTGGCATTGATGGTGAATTCAAGCCCCGTATTTTTTAATGAACCGATGTTGCTGATCAGTTGGGTATTAAAGTTAGTCCCCGCCGCAATCTTTACGGTATTGATTAAATCGTCGGTTTTCCGGTAATAGTAATCCATCGAGCCGGAGATACGTCCGTTCAGGAAAGCAAAGTCGAAACCTGCGTTATAAGTCGTTGTCTCTTCCCATTTCAGGTCTTCGTTATAAGCTTTAGGACGCATAGTGCCATAATAGGTATCCCCGAAAGGATAATAACCTCCGGCTGCGTTGACGCGGTACAGTGCCATATAAGGGAAATCATAATCGTCGCCTAAGTTCTGCTGACCCGTGATACCCCATCCGAGGCGGAGTTTCAGATCTGACAATACTTCTACGTTTTTCAGGAAATTTTCTTCTTTCAGTTTCCATCCCAAAGCAACAGAAGGGAAGCTACTCCAACGGTTGTCTTTAGAGAAACGGGAAGAACCGTCCTGGCGGAAAGTGGCTGTCAGCAAATAACGGCTAAGTAATGTATAATTTACGCGGGCAAAATAAGAAACTAATGTACTGTGATGTCCCCAGGCTGTTTGTGAGCGCAGATTCGGATTGTAGGCTTCGCCTGTTAACGGATTTGTTCCTTGTCCGACTTTATATCCGGTATAGTGGAAATGTTGCTCTTCACCACCCAGTATTACGTCGACATAATGATCCCCGATTTCTTTGGAATATTGTGCATAGGCATTCACCGACAGGTTATATTTGTAGCCGTAGTCAGTCCCGTTCCAACCATAGTAATAAGAGCCCGGGGCATAAGGTGAATTTACATTCTTTTCCTTACCTTCCGAGTAGTCACCGCCTACGTTAGCATGGATATGCAGGTCAGGGAGGAAGTGGAATTTATAGTCTACTTCTACATTGCTGATAAAACTGGTGTTTCTGGAAGTATGTTTCTTTAGTTTCAGTAGGGAAACAGGGTTGGCGGTTGAATTACTTTCCAGTGTAAGCGGCCATTCCGGATCGTTATATGAACTACCGTCACTGGTCGGTTGGTAGAATCCACCGAAGTTTTTGTACATGTCCGAAGAGTCATATACAGGTTGGGTCGGGTCCATGGTCAAAGCTGCGCCGATAGCCCCGTCGTCAGCATAACGTTGGTTGGCCCCCATCATTTTAGCATTGATATTGAACTTCAGGTGATCTTTAAAGAAAGAGGGTGTCAGATTGACGGAGGCGGTATAACGCTCGAAATTAGATGTCATCAGGATCCCATTCTGATTGGTGTAACCGAAAGAAACACGATAAGGCATATTTTTCAAACCACCGCTTACAGTCACGTTATGGTCTGTACTAACGGCTGTCTGGAAAATTTCTTTCTGCCAGTCAGTGTTTGCTTCACCGAAGGGGCTTGGAGCATTTCCTTCACCATAAAGTTTGGATACGTATCCTTTGAATTCATTGGCATCCATTACGTCTATTGTCTTTTGCAGTATACCGGCGGAAACGTTACCTTCATAGTTCACCTGTGGTTTGCTGCCTGCTTTCCCTTTCTTTGTAGTGATGATAATCACACCATTAGAAGCACGTGAACCATAGATGGCGGTGGCCGAAGCATCTTTCAAAACAGTGAAAGTTTCGATGTCATTCGGATTTACCATTGCCAAAGGATTAGTCAAACCTTGCACACCGCTATTATCCATTGCCAGTCCGTCGATAACGATCAACGGATCGTTTTTGGCGTTCAATGATGAACCACCGCGAATACGAATCGTAGCTCCTCCACCCGGAGTACCGCTGGAAATTACATTCACACCGGCTATTTTACCTGTTATCATATCCTGTGCGCTGGTGGTTACTCCTTTGCTGATTTTATCCGGCTTGATGGCAGTAACTGATCCCGTCAAGTCGTTTTTCTTTACTGTTCCGTAACCTACAACGACTACGGCGTCCAATACTTGAGAGTCATCTTCCAGTGTGACCATTACCGAAGGAGCTGCTTTAATTTCTGCTGCTTTGTAACCGACGAATGTAATGGACAGAATAGAATTTTGAGGAACATTCAATGTGAAGTTACCGTCAAAGTCAGTGATGGTACCCGTTGTGGTACCCTTGGCAATGACATTGGCGCCAATCACGGGTTCGCCCATAGCATCTTTCACATGTCCTTTGACTGTGATTTGCTGTGCATAAGCGCCCAATGATAAAAACATCCCTATTAACAAGGGGAGAATCGTTTGAACGATTCTAAATTTAACTTGCTTCATGCATTTAAAAAATTAAAGTTAACAATATAGTAATATTATTTCTCTCTCTTAAAAGTTTCTTTAAAAATACCTATTGAAAACACTTTTTTTAAGACTATCCTTTATTTATAGTCTTTTCAATCCCTTAACCTCTGATTTGTTTTTCACCTCTTTGATACTGATTGCGTATCCACCGCCATTGGCAGCGTGCAGATTCAGTTTGCTTTTATTATTCAAGATACCTTTTTTGATGGTGTATGCCTGCGGGTTATCTTTCCAGTCGGCATCTTTGGCATCTGCGTATACGGTAGCGACGTATTGTTTTCCCGGTTCCAGGAAATCGAACGTTAATTGGGAGTCGTGGCCGTTTTCACCGGCTGTGCAGCCTATGTACCAGTCGTCCGTTCCTTTTGCTTTGCGGGCAATTGTGATGTATTCTCCCGGTTCTGCTTCCAGATAGATTGTTTTGTCCCAGTCGAGAGCGACGTCTTTGATAAACTGGAAAGCATCCATAAAGCGTTCGTAGTTTTCCGGAATATCGGCAGCCATCTGCAAAGGGCTATACATGGTGACATACAATGCCAGTTGGCGTGCAATGGTTGAACGTACCTGGGAGTTGTTTGCCGGATTCATCTGGTTACAGTGAGTCTCGAAGATGCCGGGAGTGTAATCCATCGGACCACCGACCAGGCGTGTGAAAGGCAGAATCGTCGTGTGGTATACTTTATTTCCTCCAAATGATTCATATTCTGTTCCACGTGCGGATTCATTACCGATCAGATTGGGATATGTACGGCAGATACCGGTTGGACGGGTTGCTTCGTGTGCATTGACCATGATTTTATAATCGGCGGCTTTTTTCACGGCATACAGGTAATGATTATTCATCCAT
>OGXR01002903.1_pt1 | contig 10387 bp, 6 predicted proteins | sample 1576331 | NCBI WGS metagenome assembly OGXR01 (sample SAMEA3541473, study PRJEB24748) | human gut metagenome | biome: human gut; feature: human-associated habitat; material: faeces | place: China | collected 2012 | reverse complement strand
GGGCAGAGGATAAAGGAGCAGAAGAATATCATCTGGAAAACCTGTATCTGTGTCCGTCAAGACATATAGTGACGGTGGATCAGAAACCAGTTAATCTGACGTTGAAGGAGTATGAGATGCTGATGCTGCTTCTGAACAACAGCGGAATGGTTTTATCAAGGACACAGCTTCTGAATCAGATATGGGGATATGAATTTGATGGTGAAAGCAGAACTGTGGATGTACATATCCGGACACTCAGGCAGAAGCTGGGAAACGCCGGAGATCTGATCGAAACAGTGCGTGGCGTAGGATATAAGATTGGAAGGTGACCCACCTTCCTTTTTTTGTTGGGATATGATATACTCACATCAAAGCAGATTTAACTGAAAGCTTGCTGGGAAAACGGACAGCAGCGGATAATAACCTGAGAAAGAGGCAGAAGTATGAAGTCATTGGTAATAGCAGAGAAGCCATCTGTAGCAAGGGATATTGCAAGAGTACTCCATTGTATCCAGAAGGGTAACGGAATCCTTGAGGGCAAAGAATATGTTGTAACATGGGCCCTGGGACATCTTGTGACACTTGCAGATCCGGAAGAATATGATAAGAAATATATGAAATGGTCGTTTTGGGCAATGGTGTGCCGACGGACAATACCGCTTTTACGGAAAATTCTTATGAATGAGGGGATAAAAAACGGGAGTTTATATCAAAATCTCGAATTAAATAGCTACTTTTGCATACGAAGAGTTCTTTGAAGGTTACGCAACGCGCAGAAGGATAATGCAGTAGATAACTAACTAAATCGTAACCTATTACTATCAAGAGCAATTAACCTACGCTCATTTCCAATAAATTACACTCTTTTCGTAACTTCAGGTTGCAAAGATACATATCTTTTATAAAAAACAGATTCATAAAGACAAAGAAATCTTCTTTTAGGCAACATCACCAATCATTTATTTGTAGGGGCGCATTTGAATGCGCCCGCATATGTGCTGTAAATCATTTTCGGATAGGTTCAATCTGTCATTACTCCTAAATAAGTGGCTGCTGCTTCAGCACATTTTTCTCCATCGATACCTGCTGAAACAATTCCTCCGGCGTAACCTGCTCCTTCTCCACAAGGAAATAACCCATTGACAGTGACATGTTGCAGTGTCTCATTATCTCGCAGGATCCGTACCGGAGCCGACGTGCGTGTTTCTACACCAATCATCACTGCTTCATTGGTCAGGAAGCCATGGCTGCTCTTTCCGAATTGTTGGAAACCTTTGCTCAAACGGTCGGTAATGAATGCAGGCATCCAAAAATGCAGGGGAGAGGAAACTAATCCCGGACTATACGAACTGTCGGGTAAATCATAGCTTAGTTTTTTGCGGGTGAAGTCCACCATTCGTTGTGAAGGTGCGGTTTGGCGCATATTGCCTTGCTGCCAGCAGGAGGCCTCCAATGCTTCTTGGAAATACATCATGGTTAATGGACAATGGTCGGTAGTCCATTGACCATGATTTTTATTAGTGGCTTTTAATTCTTCACTTTTCGTTTTTAATTCTTCTGTAAAAAGATTATTTTCCGCCAGATCTTCCGGCCTGATTTCTACCACCATGCCGGAGTTGCTCCATTTGGAGCCGCGGTTGCTGGGACTCATGCCGTTTACTACAATCTGATGCGGACCGCTTGCGGCAGGAACAACAAATCCTCCCGGACACATACAAAAACTATAGACACCACGTCCTTCTACTTGTGTCACAAAGCTATATTCAGCGGCAGGCAGATACTTTCCACGTCCGTTTTTATTATGATATTGTATTTGGTCAATCAGCATGGACGGGTGTTCCAAACGTACTCCTACTGCAATTCCTTTGGTTTCCATCTCTATACCATTGTCATACAACCACCGATACACATCCCGTGCGGAATGTCCGGTAGCCAGAATAACAGGTCCTTTGAAAGTCTTTCCGGTATTTGTTTCTATACCTGTGATTTTGTTTTTTTCTATAATAAGGGAATCCATTCGTGTTTCGAAATGCACTTCACCACCACATTCTATGATGGTATTCCGCATATTTTCAATCACACGCGGCAACTTGTCTGTACCGATGTGGGGATGGGCATCTGCCAGGATGGAGGTACTGGCGCCATGTTGGCAGAATACATTCAGAATTTTGTTCACATTCCCTCGCTTTTTGCTTCGGGTATAGAGTTTGCCGTCTGAGTAGGCTCCTGCTCCTCCTTCTCCGAAACTGTAGTTGCTTTCAGGGGCAACTTTGTGCTCACGGCTGATACGGGCGATATCTATTTTTCTATCGCGTACATTCTTACCTCGTTCCACTACGACAGGCCGGAGTCCTAACTCTATTAATCGCAAAGCAGCAAAAAGTCCGCCCGGTCCTGCTCCCACGACAATGACTTGTGGTTTCCCATCTACCTTATTATATATAGTACGGGTGAACTCCTCATCTTGTGGCATTTCATTAATATATAGGCGTACTTTCAAATTTACATAGATGGTGCGTTGACGTGCGTCTATGCTCCTTTTTAAGATGCGAAGGGCATGGATGGTACGTATATCCAATCCCTTGTCATGTCCGATGAACTGTTTCAGTGACTGTTCGTTGGCTGCTTGTTCAGGCAAGACTCTTATTTGAAATTCCTGTATCATGGTTCTTATTTGGATTGTTCGCCTTCCGGCATTAATTTTTTACGGTAATAAGAATTGGCGGTATATAGTGCGGCGGCAGGGTTGTGTCCTGTCACACGGTCTTTGGTCACTAAAGTTGTAGTATAGGCATTAGAGTACTTGTAGAATAAACTGTCATGTCCCACACATAGTCCGATAACCACGTTCAACTCTGTATGTGCTTGGTTGAGAAGGCGTGCTTGTAGGATAGGGTTACACATTGCCGCACCGATTTTTTCACATTCTTTGGGGATTCCGATAGAGGATTTGGCTATTCCGGCTACTTTGCAGATTACTGAATATACCTCAAAGCCGTTAGCACGGAGGATGCGGGCAAAAATACGGGCTTCATTCACCAGTCCGATACAATAGGCAATTCCTAGTTTTTTATATCCCATCTTGCGTGCGAAAGTCATGATTTCTTCCACACGGGTTAATCGGCAGTAACCTTCATATTCCACTTCGGCACTGGCTGCCATTATCTTGTTGTTGTCGTTATATTGTTTCAACGCCCATTCCAAATCTTCTTGTTCCAAATGGGTAGTCAGACAAAATTCAGGGTAAGTGCGCTCTTTGAACTTGCAGTTCTGTGTGCCGCAGTCTATGCAGGTCGGGGGGTATGATTGTTCTTTTGTCATTTTATATCATTATTCAAATTAAGTTTTCTCTTATTTATCTCATCCAAACAAAGCCCGGAACGCTTCTTCTACCTTCCTTACCGGAATGATTTCTATCTTTAATTTTGATGTATCCATTCCTTGCAAATTATGTTTCGGTATAAGAATTTGTTTGAAACCTAATTTCTCTGCTTCTCCGATGCGTTGCTCAATACGGTTTACAGGTCGGATCTCACCACTCAGTCCTACTTCACCCGCCATGCAGGTGTCACGTTCTATTTCCGTATCCATATTGCTGGATAGAATGGCACTGATGACAGACAGGTCGATGGCCGGATCATTCACTTTCAATCCACCTGCGATATTCAAAAAGACATCTTTTTGTGCCAGTTTGAATCCTACCCGTTTTTCAAGTACTGCCAGAAGCATGTTCATACGTCGTAAATCAAATCCGGTGGCAGAACGTTGCGGATTCCCATATACTGCCGAACTGACTAAAGCCTGTGTTTCAATCAAGAAAGGGCGGACTCCTTCTATGGCAGAGGCGATAGCAACCCCGCTCATCCCGTCATGGTCTTGGCTAAGCAACAGTTCGGACGGGTTGCTCACTTGGCGCAAACCGTTTTGGCGCATTTCATAAATGCCCAGTTCGGCGGTGCTTCCGAAACGGTTCTTGATGCTGCGGAGAATGCGGTACATATAATGTTGGTCACCTTCAAATTGCAATACGGTGTCTACAATATGTTCCAGTACCTTGGGGCCGGCAATGCTTCCTTCTTTATTGATATGGCCGATCAGAATGACCGGCGTATTTGTTTCTTTGGCAAATTTTAAAATAGAAGCGGAACATTCACGTACCTGTACCAAACTGCCGGGAGAAGAGTCTATCGTTTCGGTTGAGATGGTTTGAATAGAGTCGATAATCACTAAATCGGGTCGTGTATTCTTGATATGGACGTAAATCTGCTCCAACGAAGTTTCACAGACTATCAGGCAGTCGGAAGAATTATGCGGGATACGGTCTGCACGCAGTTTTAATTGCCGGGCACTCTCTTCTCCCGATATATACAATACTTTTTTGTCAGGCAGATGAAGTACGGTTTGCAGCACCAAAGTGGATTTGCCTATCCCCGGTTCACCGCCCAGTAGAACGAGTGATCCCGGTACTAAACCGCCTCCCAATACCCGGTTCAGTTCTTCGTCGTGCATATCAATTCGAGGTTCGTCCCCTCCGGTAATGTCATTCAGTGTGACAGGCTTGCTTTTTACGGATTCCAGACCGGATACCGGTCTTTTGTTTGCAGGTTCCTTGCGTATAATTTCTTCTACGTATGTGTTCCATGCACCGCAAGACGGACATTTCCCTACCCATTTGGGTGAATCCTGCCCACAGTTGGTGCATACATATACAGTCTTTTCCTTTGCCATATTCTTACGGGATAATTAAAACAGCGCAACTTGAGGCTGAATTTGTACAAAGGTAAGGAAATAGTTCTGCATATCAACATGGGCAGGATAAAAAAGTTTTGTCTTATTTCTGCTTTAATAAAAACCATTCTTATATTTTATCGCAAAAAAATGGGAAATTGTGATAGATTGTAGGAAATTGTTTTTATATTTGCATCGTTCAAATAAAAAACAGAAGAAGAACAATAATAAAATGACGATATACTATCTCCATACAACCACCACATTAGGGATGGGGCACATGACAACTACAATGTCCACATCCACAACAATGACCCCTCGGGGTTAAGGATAGTATATGTGTTTCTACGTGATACACGCTTACGGACGTAAGCAAAACAAGCTTTTAATTTTATTTTTTTAGTGTAAACAGATACAGTTTCTTTTCGTTGTCATGCTGGGTGAAACGAAAGTAGATTCTTTACCGGACTTGAAATGGCTCGGAGGACAGAATGGCAAAAGAAGCTGGAATAAAAATAGATAATTGCATGAAAGTTATGAAATTCGGCGGGACATCCGTAGGTTCCGTGAACAGCATTTTAAGCGTCAAACAGATAGTAGAGGCAGTTGAAGAGCCCGTAATTGTAGTTGTGTCGGCATTGGGCGGTATAACTGACAAGTTAATCAATACTTCGCAGATGGCTGCCAATGGGGATTCCGCATACGAGAAAGAATACCGTGAAATTGTGAATCGTCACATTGAAATGGTATATACCGTAATTCCGGCAGGTAATGAGCGTACTGTTTTATTGGATAAGGTCAATGAATTGTTGAGTGAACTGAAGGATATTTTTCAGGGAATTTATCTGATAAAGGACTTGTCGTCTAAAACGTCGGCTACTATTGTAAGTTATGGTGAGCGCTTGTCGTCTATTATTGTAGCTTCGTTGATAAAGGGGGCTGTATGGTATGACTCCCGCAACTTCATTAAGACTGAAAAAAAACATGCCAAACATATTCTGGATTCCGAACTGACCACTCGCTTGGTTAAAGAAACTTTCCAGAAATTACCGGAAGTGGCATTGGTTCCCGGATTTATCTCTACTGATAAGAACAGTGGTGAAGTGACCAATTTGGGACGTGGCGGTTCAGATTATACCGCTTCTGTCATAGCTGCGGCACTGAATGCGGATAGCTTGGAAATATGGACGGATGTGGATGGTTTCATGACGGCAGACCCGCGTGTAATCAGTACGGCCTATACCATTAATGAGTTGAGCTATGTGGAAGCGATGGAGCTTTGTAACTTTGGAGCGAAGGTGGTTTATCCGCCGACTATTTATCCGGTATGTCATAAGAATATTCCTATTCTGATTAAGAATACATTCAATCCTCAAGGCGAGGGAACTATCATAAAGCAGGAAGTGAATTCCGGTTCTAAAGCCATTAAAGGTATCTCATCCATCAATGATACGAGTTTGATTACGGTTACCGGTCTGGGAATGGTGGGAGTGATCGGAGTGAATTTCCGGATTTTTAAAGCATTGGCACAAAACGGCATCAGCGTGTTTATGGTATCGCAGGCATCTTCCGAGAACAGTACTTCTATCGGTGTGCGTAATCAAGATGCGGCGCTGGCTTGTGAAGTGCTGAATGAGGAATTCTCCAAAGAAATAGAAATGGGGGAAATCAGTCCGGTTGTTGCCGAAATGAATTTGGCTACCATTGCCATTGTCGGTGAGAACATGAAACATACACCGGGCATCGCCGGTAAGCTGTTCGGGACTTTAGGCCGTAACGGCATTAGTGTGATTGCTTGTGCTCAAGGTGCTTCGGAAACCAATATCTCTTTCGTGGTAGAATCCAAGTCACTGCGCAAATCATTGAATGTGATTCATGATTCGTTCTTCCTGTCCGAATATCAGGTGCTGAACCTTTTTATCTGCGGTACAGGTACGGTAGGAGGCAGTTTGATAGAGCAAATCCGTTGTCAGCAACAAAAGTTGATGCAGGAACGCGGTTTGAAGCTGAAAGTGGTAGGTATAGCCGATGGACATCATGCGTTGTTTACCCGTGCAGGCGTAGACTTGTCACATTATAAGGAAGAGTTGGCAGAGAAAGGAATGCCTTCGTCCACCCAGGTGTTGCATGACGAGATTATAGGTATGAATATATTCAACTCTGTGTTTGTGGATTGTACAGCCAGTGCAGAAGTTGCATCCTTATATAAAGATTTTCTGATGAATAATATTTCGGTGGTAGCGGCCAACAAAATTGCCGCTTCTTCCGAATACTCCGTTTATAGCGAACTGAAACAAATAGCCCGCCGTCGCGGTGTAAAATTCTTGTTTGAAACCAATGTAGGTGCAGGGCTACCCATTATCAACACAATCAATGACTTGATAAACAGCGGAGACAAGATATTGAAAATAGAGGCGGTATTGAGCGGTACGCTGAATTACATCTTTAACAAAATCAGCGCGGACATTCCTTTCAGCAAGACCATCAAAATGGCACAGGAAGAGCGCTACTCGGAACCCGATCCGCGTATTGACCTGAGTGGCAAGGATGTGATTCGTAAACTGGTTATTCTGGCTCGTGAAGCCGGATATAAATTGGAACAGGAAGATGTGGAAAAACATCTTTTTGTACCGAATGATTTCTTTGAAGGCCCGTTGGAGGAGTTCTGGAAGAAAGTACCTTCCCTGGATGCGGATTTTGAATCACGCCGTCAAAAGCTGGAGGATGAAAACAAACGCTGGCGTTTTGTAGCCAAACTGGAAGATGGGAAAGGCAGTGTGTCTTTGCAGGAAGTGGACAGCAAACATCCATTCTATGGTCTGGAAGGCAGCAACAACATTATTCTGCTTACAACCGAGCGATATAAAGAGTATCCGATGATGATACAAGGATATGGGGCCGGTGCCAGTGTGACTGCCGCCGGAGTATTTGCCGATATCATGAGCATCGCTAATATTTAGGCTTATGAAACATATTATTATTTTAGGCGACGGTATGGCCGACTGGCCTGCCGAATCACTGGGAAACAAAACATTGCTGCAATACTCCAGTACACCTTATATGGATAAGTTGGCCGCTATGGGACGTACCGGGAGGTTGGTTACAGTTGCTCCCGGATTTCATCCGGGTAGTGAAGTGGCGAATATGTCTGTTATGGGCTATAATTTACCGAAGGTGTACGAAGGCCGTGGGCCGTTGGAAGCAGCAAGCATCGGGGTGGAGTTGCAACCGGGCGATATGGCTATGCGTTGTAACATTATCTGCATCGAAGATGAGAAGATAAAAAATCACTCCGCCGGACATATCACTACCGAAGAAGCTGATGTGCTGGTTAGATATTTGGAAGAAAAATTGGGTTCTGACCGGATTCATTTCTATACCGGTGTACAATATCGCCATTTGTTGGTGATAAAAGGGGGAAATAAACAATTGGACTGCACCCCGCCCCATGATGTGCCTTTGCAGCCTTTCCGTCCGCTCATGGTGAAGGCGGAAGTACCGGAGGCGCAGGAAACAGCCGGATTGATAAATAATCTTATCCTGGCTTCCCAGGAATTGTTGGCAGATCATCCGGTTAATCAAAAACGTATAGCCGAAGGCAAAGATCCTGCTAATAGTATCTGGCCTTGGAGTCCGGGGTATCGCCCGCAGATGGAACCTCTCTCCGGGAAGTATCCGGCCATAAAGAAAGGGGCTGTTATTTCAGCGGTGGACTTAATCAATGGCATAGGACATTATGCAGGATTACGCCGTATTGCTGTAGAGGGGGCTACCGGTTTATATAATACGAATTATGAGAATAAGGTAGCTGCGGCATTGGAAGCATTGAAGACGGACGACTTTGTGTATCTGCATATTGAGGCCAGTGATGAGGCCGGTCACGAAGGAGATTTTAAGTTGAAGCAGTTTACTATTGAAAATCTGGACAAACGTGTTGTAGGACCTGTTTATGAAGCAGTGAAGGATTGGGATGAGCCTGTGGCTATCGCCGTGCTTCCGGATCATCCTACGCCTTGCGAACTCCGTACCCATACGGCCGAACCTGTGCCTTTCCTTATCTATTATCCCGGTATAGAACCGGACTGTGTGCAGACCTTTGATGAAGTGGCATGTGTGGAAGGCAGTTATGGAATATTGAAAGAAGATGAGTTTATGAATGAATTTATGAAAAAATAATGTGGCAGTTTGCTAATTTGCCCCAATGGCAACCCTCCATGCAAAGCCCTTGGCACATTAGCACATTGACGCATTGAAAAATTGTTTACTATGAAATATTACAGTACGAATCACCAGGCTTCCGATGCTTCTCTGGAAGAAGCTGTAGTGAAGGGGCTGGCTTCTGACAAAGGATTATATATGCCCGATACCATCAAGCCATTGCCGCAAGAGTTTTATGATCAGATTGAGAATCTGTCGTTTCAGGAAATTGCTTATCGCGTGGCCGATGCTTTCTTCGGTGAGGATGTTCCTGCTGAAACACTGAAGCAGATCGTTTATGATACATTGAGTTTTGATGTTCCTGCCGTAAAGGTAAAGGATAATATTTACTCTTTGGAACTGTTTCATGGTCCCACATTGGCATTTAAAGATGTAGGTGGACGTTTCATGGCCCGTTTGTTGGGCTACTTCATTAAAAAAGAAGGGCAAAAGCAGGTGAATGTACTGGTTGCGACTTCGGGGGATACCGGTAGTGCTGTAGCCAATGGCTTCCTCGGAGTGGAAGGTATTCATGTGTATGTGCTTTATCCGAAAGGAAAAGTCAGTGAAATTCAGGAAAAGCAGTTCACTACTCTGGGGCGGAATATCACAGCGTTAGAAGTGGACGGTACTTTTGATGACTGTCAGGCATTGGTTAAGAATGCGTTTATGGATGCTGATTTGAATGCGCACATGAAGTTGACTTCTGCCAACTCCATCAATGTGGCTCGTTTCCTGCCACAGGCATTTTATTACTTCTATGCCTACGCGCAGTTAAAGAAAGAAGGAAAAGCGGATCATCTGGTAGTGTGCGTACCTAGCGGAAACTTTGGTAATATCACCGCCGGACTATTTGGTAAACGCATGGGCTTGCCTGTCAAGCGTTTTATTGCAGCCAATAACCGGAATGATATTTTCTACCAATACTTACAGACCGGAAAATACAATCCTCGCCCTTCCATAGCTACTATTGCCAATGCAATGGATGTGGGAGATCCAAGTAATTTTGCCCGTGTACTGGCATTGTACGGTAACAGTCATGCTGCCATAACAGCGGATATCTCTGGTGCGACTTATACGGATGAACAGATTCGTGAAACGGTGGGTGAGGTATATCGGGAAACCGGTTACTTGCTCGATCCGCATGGAGCCTGCGGTTATCGTGCTTTATCCGAAGGATTGTCCGCCAGCGAAACGGGTATTTTCCTGGAAACGGCACATCCGGCTAAATTCCTGGAAACTGTGGAAGGCATCATTGGAGACAAAGTGGAGATTCCCGCCAAACTGCAAGCGTTTATGAAAGGAACCAAACAAAGTGTTCCGATGGAAAAAGACTTTGAAAGTTTCAAAGGCTATTTGATGAAAGAATAGCTTTTAGAAATAGATATCTGATAAGAAAAGAGAGGGGCAAAAGTCCAAAGTAACGTAACCATTCTATTTTCCGCCTTGACACGCATGTTCCCTAAACCTACCTTTGCGC
>OGXR01002886.1_pt1 | contig 10432 bp, 10 predicted proteins | sample 1576331 | NCBI WGS metagenome assembly OGXR01 (sample SAMEA3541473, study PRJEB24748) | human gut metagenome | biome: human gut; feature: human-associated habitat; material: faeces | place: China | collected 2012 | reverse complement strand
CTCAAATACCAGATGAAGATCAAGCTATTGACTGGGAGGCTGGGAATTAAATAGTTTTGTCTATTGATTAATATTGGATAAATTATCAAATATAAGAGATAGAGAAGAACATATGACCGGAGTTCTTCTCTATCTTTATTCTTTTGTGAAAGAAAATCGATTATTTATTAGATATTGCTTTTTATTGGTCAGAATTTTGCCTTTTTTCTATGATATCTTCCTTATTTTTGTTTGGAAGCAATGAGAATGGTGTTAATTAAATCGGAATAATTATGAATATAAAAAAAGAATTAATGATTTATTAGGAAAAATGAAAAGACAAATAAAAACTAATGCTCCTTGTCATGCTGCTACTAAACACTATATTGATAATTATGGATATATTCCTTTGTGGGTTTTAGTTAAGGTGCTTTCTTTTGGAATAGTTGTAGAACTTTTTTCGGTTTTAAAAAAGGAAGATCAATATGATATTATGGAGATATATGGATTAGAGTTAAGGGATTTCATAGTATATTTAAGCATTTTATCTAATTATCGTAATTTATGTGCTCATGAAGATATAGTTTATGAAAATAAAACTCAGAAATATATTGAAGATTGTAAGTATCATCGTCTTTTAAAAATTCCAATGATGGATAATGAATATATTTATGGGAAGAATGATTTATTTGCTCTTATAATAATTTTTAAAAGTTTACTTAAAGATAATGAAGTTAAAAATTTAATAGTGGAAATTGATGAGGCTCTTAATAATTTAGAATATAATTTAAGAACTATTCCAATAAATAAAATTTTGGATAGAATGGGGTTCCCTGATAACTGGAAGGATATTGTTAATATAACTAAGAAGGAGCTGTTTTGATGAGAATTAGTGATGATCAAGTAATTGAGGTTGATGATAAGAAAAATAAAAATAAAAATGAAATAAATAAAGAAGAAGTTTTAAAACAAATTGAAGATGATAAAAAGAAAGAAGAAAATAAGAGTAAAGATAAAGTTAAAGAGTTTATAAATAAAAATACCTCTAATAAGGGGAAAATAAAAAAAGAAGGAAATGTTTCTAAGGAAAAAAATCATTTTGATATTAAAAATCTTAGTAAAAAATTAAACTTAAAAGATATTAAAGCTAATGATAATAAATTTAAGTATATAATGATATTTTTATTAGGAATGATTATTGCTTTTGCAGGCTTTTATTGTTTTAATGATTATTTGGTTAATAACAAAGAAACTAGTGCTTCAGTGGAAGAAGAACTAAGTGCGGGTATTGAGAAGGTTTATGATGCTGTAGTTTATATAGAAAATTATCGTGTTAATAGACTTTATACTTCGGGAACGGGATTTGTTTATAAAGTTGATGATGATAATGGTTATATTTTGACTAATTATCATGTTGTTAAGGATAGTACTTCTATTAAGATAACTCTTGCTAATGATAAAGTGGTAGAGGCTCGTTATTTAGGGGGAGATGAGTATTTAGATATTGCTTGTTTAGCAATTGATAAAAGTGATGTTTTAGCTACTGCTACTTTAGGAAGTAGTGCTGATACAAAACTTGGTGCTACGTTATTTACAGTTGGTACTCCAGTGGGGGATGAGTATCGTGGTACAGTAACGAGAGGAATTTTATCGGGTAAAGATAGATTAGTTTCGGTTTCTACTTCTGGTAGTGAAGAAGATTATGTAATGAAAGTTCTTCAGACAGATGCAGCTATGAATCCTGGTAATAGTGGTGGACCTCTTTGTAATATAAAAGGAGAGGTAATCGGAATAAATTCTATGAAACTTGTTAAGGATGAGGTTGAAGGAATGGCTTTTGCTATTGCTATAGAAAATGTTAAGGATCATTTGGAAACGTTTGAGCAAGGGAAAAATATAGATAGACCTTATTTGGGAGTTGCTATTTTTAACTTACAAAATAAATCAACTTTAGAGTATTATGGACTTGATCAAAAAATAGATACAGAATTAGAAGAGGGAGTTGTTATTCAATCAGTTGAGGATGATGGTTCCGCTAGTGGAAAGTTAGAAGCTGGAGATATAGTGGTTAAAGTAAATGATGTATCTATTTCTAATGTAGCGTATTTTAGATATGAACTTTTTAAGAATGAAGTTGGGGATAAAGTAACTATTACAGTAGAAAGAGATGGAAAACTTAAGGATATTGATATAACTTTAAAAGCTAAATAAAAGTATTAAATTAAACGATAAATTTTAATAGTTTATCGTTTTTTCGGTTTTAAAAAACATATAGTTAATAAGGTGATTATTGTGTTTTTTAAGAGATATATTTTTTACTTTTTCTATTTTTTAACAATGGTTGTGTTAGGGTTGGGGATTTTTTTTGCTAATTATAATGTGATTTTTATTAGTATTTTAACGATTTTACTTTTTTATAGTGTAGAATTTTTAGAAAAAATAGGTAAGTTTATGATACCGTTTGTACTTAAGTTTTTATTATTTTTATTTATATTTGGAGCAGAGATTTTAGGAGAGATATTTGATTTTTATGGATATATTGATATTTGGGATAGTTTGCTTCATTATATGGCGGGATTTTTGAGTGCTTGTTTTGGTTTTTCAATGATACGAAGTTTTAGAAAGCTTTATGATAATTTTAAATCTTTGCCAGTAGTTTGTTTAGTTATTGTAGTTTGTTTTTCGATGACTTTGGGGGTTATTTGGGAGTTTTTTGAATTTAATATGGATAGATATTTTGATTTCGATATGCAAAAAGATACTGTTGTTGATAAGATTAATTCAGTTTCTTTAAATGATGATGAAGGAAGTAAAGTAGTCAAGGTATATGATATTTTGTTTACGGAAATACACACTTTAGATGGTGTTATAAGAATAGATGATGGTTATTTAGATATTGGTCTTGTAGATACCATTTCAGATATGAAAATTAATATGGTTGGAGCTTTTACTTTTGGAGTTTTAAGTGCTTTTTATGTAGCATTTCCTAAAAGATTTAGATGGCTTGATAATTTTATTGTGAAGTTTAAAGAGGAAATTTAGAGATTTATATCTATATTTTTTAGCACATTATTTTAGTTTTTTCATAGATTATTTTAGGTGATAGTTTATGAATTATAAGATAGTTGTGGATGCTGGGCATGGTGGTGTTGACCCTGGTGCTGTTGCTAATGGGCTTCAAGAAAAGGATTTTACTTTGGAGGCAGCACTTTATATGTATGATAGGTTTAACGAATTAGGTATTCCTGTTAAGCTTACTCGTGATACTGATGAGACTTTGTCAAAAACAGAGAGAGTTAATAGAATTTTGAATGCTTTTGGCAATAATGAAAATGTTATAGTTTTGTCTAATCACATAAATGCTGGTGGTGGTGATGGTGCCGAAGTAGTTTATGCTCTTAGAAATAGTGAGGAATTAGCTGAATCTGTTTTAAATAATATTGCTAAATCTGGACAAAATGTAAGAAGTTATTATCAAAAAAGACTTCCTAGTGATCCTAGTAAAGATTATTATTTTATTCACAGAGAAACTGGTAAAACAGAGCCACTTCTTTTAGAGTATGGATTTATTGATAGTCCTAAAGATGATGTTAGTCAACTTCAAAATAATTTAACCGATTATGTAGAAGCCGTTGTTAAGGCTGTAACGGAATATATTGGAGTTCCTTATACAGCGCCAGGTGTTAGTAGTTCTAACACATATACAGTTAAAAAGGGAGATAGCTTATATGCTATTGCTAATAAATATGGAATAAGTGTTGAAGATTTAAAAAATGCTAATGGCTTAAGTGGAAATCTAATTAATGTGGGTCAAGTACTTACAATTCCTAGTAGTGGTAATACTCAAGTAGGAGATTATTTAGTTTATAATATTAAATCTGGAGATACATTATGGAGTATTGCAAATAATTATGGAATAAGTGTTAATGATATAGTGGATTTTAATAATTTAGGTACTACTTTTTTACAAGTTGGACAACAACTTTTAATACCTAATAAAGATAATAATGAACAAAATCAAGTTGAAGGAATTACTTATGTGGTAAAACCAGGAGATACATTATGGAATATTAGTAAGAAATATAATGTTAGTGTTAACGAAATAAAAGATGCTAATGGTCTTACTAATAATATGTTAAGTATAGGGCAACAACTTATTATACCTAGTACTAGTGAGTATAAGACATATGTAGTTAAAAGTGGAGATAGTTTATGGAAAATTGCTCAGGAGTATAATGTTAATTTAAATGATTTAATAGCCCTTAATAATTTGGATTCTGATATATTGCAAATTGGTCAAACACTTTTAATACCATAAAAAAAAGAAATATTTAGTTATTTCTTTTTTAATGAATTTGTCTACAAACTCCAGGATATGGTATATAAAAACAGTGGTTTTTATATTTTCCGGAATTTCTTTGATCATACCATAGTGAAGGACAAGGATTGTTAGAGCCAGGATTATAGAACCAAAGAGCATTGGTAGCAGGATGATAGTATTCACCACGTAAGATTCTGTCGGCTAGACTTAATTCTTTAGTTGTGGGATTTCCTACAAATAAAGAAGAATTTATACCGGAAAATTGATTTGGTTGATAAATTACATCAGTGATACTTCTTAAATCTTTAAAAGTTAAACAGTCTGCTATAACTCTATTGGCAATGACATTACCAACCATTAGCATTCCTAGATTACCATCTCCTAGAGCTTCTGCTCTCATCATTCTAGCTAAAAGTTCTCTTTCTTTAGTAGTATAATTTATTATTGCCATGTTATCACCTAATTAATAGTATGCTAAAGTTCTAAAAATAATTGACAAAAGTATAATATATTAGGTATAATTGTTAGTAATTAGGGGTATAGTTCAATGGTAGAATAACGGTCTCCAAAACCGCTGATGTGGGTTCAACTCCTGCTACCCCTGCCATTTAGAAATTTAAGCAACAATTTATGTTGCTTTTTATATTTTGGATAAAAATAATTTAACTTTTATTTGTTAGATTTAGAAGTCTTATATTTTTAAAATGAATTTTGGTTATTTATGGAAATGATGATATAATTATTATGGTGATAATATGAATGATGAAGTACTTTTGAATATGAAAAAACATAATAATAATTTATCAAAGTTTGCTTGTAAAGATGAAGAGGCTGTTAGGTTTTTTGAAATAGATAGTGACTTTCGAACAGACTTTTTTAGAGATATAGATAAGATTTTGTATTCTTTATCTTATATTAGATATATTGATAAGACTCAAGTTTTTTCTAATAATGATAATGATATGATTAGTCGGAGGATGACTCATGTTCAGATGGTTAGTAAAATTGCTAGAACCATTGGTAGAGCTCTTAACTTAAATGAAGATTTAATAGAGGCTGCAAGTTTAGGACATGATTTAGGCCATGTACCTTTTGGACATGTAGGAGAAAGTATTTTGAATGAACTTAGTTTAAAATATGAGGAAGGATATTTTAATCATAATGTGCAAAGCGTTAGAACTTTGATGAGAATTGAACATTATGGTAAGGGTAACAATATTACAGTTCAGGTATTAGATGCTATTTTTTGTCATAATGGGGAAATGCTTGAAGGTAAATATAATCCGGTTCCTAAAACTAAAGAGGAGTTTTTGACACAGTATCAGGAAAGTTATAAAAATAAAGATGTGCTAAAGCAAGCTAAGCCTATGACTTTAGAGGGATGTGTGCTTAGGATAAGTGATATTATTGCTTATATTGGTAAAGATATAGATGATGCTATTAGATTAGGTAAGATAAAAAAGGAGGCAATTCCTTTTGAAATTAGAGAAGTTTTAGGAGATTCTAATTCTGATATAGTTAATACTATTATTACGGATATTATTTTAAATAGTTTAAATAAGAATTATATTAAAATGTCTAGTAAAGTTAAAAAAGCCTTAGATGAGTTAATAAAATTTAATTATGATAATATTTATCTTAAGGCTAATACTAATGAGCAGATAAAAGATTATAAAGTAAAATTTAGTAAATTATTTGAACTTTATCTTAAACAAATCGAGGATAACGCTAAGAATGAAGATATATTTACTTTGTTTTTAAATGATATGTCATTTGATTATAATAAAAATGAAACTAAGGCGAGAAAAGTAATTGATTATATTGCAGGTATGACTGATGACTTTTTTCTTAGTCAGTATGAAAAATATTTTAGTAAGTAAAAAAGTAAGTTTTGACTTACTTTTTTGGTATGGCAATTAGAACAGTTTCTGTTGGGAAGATACAGTTTCCATAGTTTCTTAAATAGAACTTATAGTTTGGATTGAAGTTGTTAATTAATAAAGGAATTTTAAAAAGATCTTCATGATTATGATAGACAGATATCAGTAATTTAGGATGATCATTTTTGATATGATTTTCACATCCTAATAAGGCTTTTTCTTCCCCTCCTTCAATATCCATTTTTATTAAAGTTACTTTTTCCTCAATATCACAATCTATAGTAGTAGTTTCTATTTCAGTAGTACCAATAAAGTTTATTTTGTTAGCAGAGGAATCAGTTTTATTGGTATCTATAAATAAATTTAGAGTACTATCAGAAATAGCTTTTTGACGAAAAATAATATTGGGGTAGTATTTTAGATTGTTTTGTAAGATTTTAAAGCTATTATCAGTGATTTCATAGCAATAAATCTTTTTATAATTTTCAAAACCATAGTTATCTAGATATTCTAAGACTGTATCTCCAGTATAGGCTCCAATATCTACGAATACTTCGTTTTCATTACATTTTACTAAATCTAAGTCGAAATAATGGGGATAATTTTTTTCAATAGCAGTGCTTAAATTTTTAAAATCAAAAGAGTACCAATTACTTAAAATAGCATATAATAGTTTTTTTGAGCGATAATCTTCTAATTGGTCATATAACCAGATGTAATCATTAAGATGTTCTTTTAAGGATATAGTTCGATTGTAGAACTCTTCATAATTTCCTTCATTTCTATGTAGTTGTCCCCAGTAAGGGAAGTTAGTTAGAAATTTTTCTAAGGAGTTTTTAGTTTCTTCTGGAACTTTTTGGTAACTTTTTTTAATATGATTAAAGATTTCTTCTTTAGTTTGAGAGTTAATAGTAGTTACTAAGTCTTTAAAATTTTTGTCAATAATATTCATTTAATCTATCCTTTCTGTTAAAAAATATGTTTTTTAGATGAGAAAATACTAAAAATTATAATTTTTGTTGACATATACCCTATATGGGTATATAATTTTGATAGATGAATATATTAAAAGAGGAGGAAATATGGCAAAAGAAAGTGATAGATGTACTAAGTTAGTACATAGAACAGAAGAAGAAAAACATAATTATATAAAAAGACTTAATCGAATAGAAGGACAAGTTAGGGGTATAAATAAAATGATTGAAGAAGATCGCCATTGTGATGATATTTTGATTCAAATATCGGCAGTTAATAGCGCTCTTAAAAGTTTAGGTCAAGAAATTCTTCTTAATCATATGAAAACTTGTATGGTTGAGGATATTAATAATAAACATTATGAGACAATAGATGAAATTATGGAACTTTGCAGGAGGATGATGTAGTTTGCGAAAATATAGCTATAATATTGGTAATTTAGATTGTGCTAATTGTGCTAGGAAGATTGAAGAAAATCTTAATAATAATTCTAAACTTAATAATGTTGTGGTAAGTTTTAGTACTTCGAGAATTACTTTTTCAGCTGATGCTGATGATATTAGTTTAGAAGAGATAAATAATTTAGTAAAAAAAATAGAGCCTAATGCTTATGTTTATGATGATTCTGGAGATGATAATCATACTTCAAAAGAGTATTATCTTTCAGTTCTTATAATTGCTGTTAGTTTAGGAATTTTAAGTTTATTTTGTGATTTTTCTTATTTTTTGGAGATTCTACTCATGGTTATAGCTTATGTTCTTCTTTTATATAGACCGGTAAGAAATGCTTTAAGAATGTTAGTTAAGAGCCATACCATAAATGAAAATGCGCTTATTTCTATTTCTTGTATTGGAGCTTTTATTGTCGGAGAAGTTATGGAAGGATTAATGGTTGTGGCTTTGTATATACTTGGTAAAATTTTGGAGGAAAAAGCTATTAATAATACGAGGACTTCGATTAAAAGTTTACTGGAAATAAAACAGGATTATGCTAATTTAAAAACAGGAGATTCTTTAGAAAAAATAGATGTTTTTGATATAAAAGTTGGAGATATTTTAGTGGTTAAAAAGGGTGAAAGAATTCCAGTAGATGGTGTTATAAAAAAAGGTAAAACTAGTCTTGATATGGCTCATCTTACAGGAGAGTCTTATGCTACCATAGTAAAACGAGGTGATTCAGTCTTTTCAGGTTCAGTTAACATGGGAGAGGCTATTGAAATAAAAGCTACAGAACTTTATGAAAATTCAATGGTTTCTAAGATATTAGAGCTTACTATGAGTGCTGCTTTTAAAAAGGCTCATACAGAAACATTAGTTAGCAAATTTAGTAAGATTTATACGCCAGTGGTACTTTTACTTGCTATTTTAGTGGCTTTTATACTTCCTTTGTTTGGAGTAAGTTTTAGTGATAGTGTTTATAGAGGTTTAACTTTTTTAGTTATTGCTTGTCCTTGTGCTATTGCAATATCGGTTCCACTTTCTTATTTTACAGGTATTGGAGTAGCTTCAAAAAATGGAATATTGGTTAAAGGAAGTAATTATTTAGATAATTTAATGCATTTAAAAAGAATAATTTTTGATAAGACTGGTACCCTTACAACTGGAACTTTTAAAGTACGTGATATTGAAATTTTTGATGATAATTATACTAAAGAAGAGATAATAGAGATATTAGTTAAAGGAGAGTCTTTATCTAATCATCCTATTGCTAAGTCTATTTTAGAATTATATAAGGGTAAGATTAAAAATAGTGATGTTTCTAATTATGAAGAGATTGCGGGCAAAGGAATTAAATATAACTTAGGAGATAAGTTAATAAAGATTGGTTCAAAAACGATATGTAATGATTGCACTATTGATACTAGTTTACATCTTAATATTGATGGCGAGCATGTAGCTTCAATTATTTTAGATGATGGAATTAAGAAAAATGCTGAAGAGGCTATTTCGAAATTAAAAAAATTAAACATAGAGACTTTTATGTTTACTGGTGATAAGAAAGAAGTTGCTTTAAGTGTTGGAAAAAAACTAAAAATTGATAATATAAAATATGAAATGCTTCCGGAGGATAAATATAAGGAATATGAAACAATATCTCAAAATGAAGGACTTACAGCTTTTGTAGGAGATGGTATTAATGATGCTCCAGTTTTAAAAAGAGCTGATATTGGTATTTCGATGGGTGGTGCAGGCTCTAGTAGCGCGATTGAAGCTTCTGATATAGTTATTATGACTGATGATTTAATGAAAATTCCTAAAGGAATAGATATTTCTAAGTATACTAATTACATAATAAAGCAAAATCTTATTTTTGCGATAGGGGTGAAAGTAATAATTCTTATTTTAAGTATTTTTGGTATTGCTACAATGTGGTTTGCAGTTTTTGCAGATACTGGAGTAACCCTTCTTACAATACTTAATACGCTTAGAATTATGAGAAAATTTAAATAGTTAGAATTTATCGTTTCTGACTATTTTTATTTTGTTTTTATAGTCTTTTTTTAGTTCAGTTATAAAGATTGATTCATTTTTTACAGGTGTTAGAAGATAAGTAATATTTTTAGTTCTAGTTATTGCAACGTAAAATAAACGTCTTTCTTCGTCATAGGGGAAACTATTAGATTTTAAAGAGACATGTCTTAAAATTTTATCATCTTTTAATTTGTTAGGAAATCCTAGTTTATCATTTGTTAAATTGATTATGATAACATTTTCTTCTTCTAAACCTTTAGAACGATGTACTGTTAGATAAGTCATTTTTATATGAGGATTTTTTAGATAAATTATGGTGTTTTCTTTAAGTATTAGATGGTTGTTTTTAGTTAATAAATTCACATCGAAATTGTTTCTTCCTAAGATAAGAATAGGTTTTTTAGTTGTAGTATAAATATGATTTATTAGATTGATAAAGGTTTTTATGATGTTTTAAAGGATTTTGATGCGGATATATTTTGTATTCAAGAAACAAAGATGCAAGAGGGACAGATTGAAATAGAAGATCATGGATATTATTTGTATATGAATAGTGCTGTAAAAAAAGGCTATAGTGGTACTTTAGTTTTTACAAAAGTAAAACCTCTTAGTTATAGTTATGGAATTAATATTGAAGAGCATGATCAAGAAGGACGTGTAATCACTTTAGAATATGATAATTTTTATTTGGTGAATTGTTATACTCCTAATAGTCAAGATTGCTTAAAACGTTTGGAATATCGTCAAGTTTGGGAAGATGATTTTTTAGAATATTTACTTTCACTTGATAAACCAATTATTTTAT
>OGXR01002883.1_pt1 | contig 10440 bp, 4 predicted proteins | sample 1576331 | NCBI WGS metagenome assembly OGXR01 (sample SAMEA3541473, study PRJEB24748) | human gut metagenome | biome: human gut; feature: human-associated habitat; material: faeces | place: China | collected 2012 | reverse complement strand
CAGGGGACCCCGCGGGATACTGTGTACCCGTGGGGAAAAGGCGCACACAAGCAAAAGAGTGAGCGTTATCGCAGGCGATAATGCGATTTCAAAAGCGCAGTGTGCGCCGTATATCCCGGAAGAGTTACCTTGTTTTAAAACTATGCAAAAAGTTGCATTTCAGGTATAAAAAAAGTCCTCATAAAACTATGAGGACTTTTTGATATTTCGTTGATTATTACTTGTCGGACGATTCGTCCTTTGATTCTTCAACCGCCCGGAATTCCACCGTCGCTGTTTTGTCTTCGTCTTCGAGTCCGAGTTCTTCGACTGCTTCGTCGACTGCTTCGCTGTCTGCCACGACTTCGTCTTTTCTGACGCCGGGGAGTTTGTCGTCCGTGTCATACGTTACGCCTTCGCCCACGACCGCGATGCTTTCACCGTCTTTGACTTCGCCCTGTTTTTCTTTCTTGGTTTTGATGGAAAGAATGACGTTGGTAAGGATACCTACGATAAGAGCGGTTGCGATGTTGGTGATGGTGATGATTGCTTTGCCCTGCGTTGCAAGACCGAATTTAAGAGCGAGTCCGCCGATACCCGTAATAAGGATTGCCGATACGACGAAGAGGTTTTTGCTTTCGCCGAGGTCGACGTTTTGCAGCATTTTAAGACCGCTGACTGCGATAAATCCGTAGAGCGCCAGGCATACGCCGCCCAGAACGCAGGTGGGGATTGTTTCGATAAGTGCGATGAACGGGCTGAAAAACGCGATTATAATCGCGATAACAGCCGCGCCGATTATGGTGTAAATCGAGGCGTTTTTGGTGATTGCCACACAGCCGATGCTTTCGCCGTAAGTGGTGTTGGGGCAGCAGCCGAAGATCGTGCCGACGGTCGTTCCGAAGCCGTCGCCGATGAGCGTGCGATGGAGACCGGGGTCTTTAAGAAGGTCTTTTTCTATGATGGTGCTCATGTTTTTGTGGTCCGCGATATGTTCCGCGAAAACAACCAGAGATACGGGGATGAACAGAAGCGCGATTGCGCCGACGCCCGTGCCGGTAAGTCTTGCGGTGCCGTTTACGGATTCCTTAATTGCTTCGATAATCGCAAGGTGCGGATAATCGAGGAATGCGGTGACGCCCGTGAATTTGCCGTCTTTTACGAAGTTTTCGACAAGCGGAGTCCAGTTGACGATTTTGAGATATTCGACGTCGCATGCGTATCCGAAGATGGAGAAGAACGATGCGAGAAGGTAACCTGCGCCGATACCGATGATGAAAGGCATAAGTTGCATTTTTTTGCTGCCCTTGCAGGATACGAAGACCGTTACGAAGAAGGCAAACAATCCGCAAAAGATTGCGACAAGGTTGTAAGATTGTCCGCTGCCGCTTGCAGTGGTAAGGTTGCCGATTGCGCTGCCCGAAAGACCTAAGCCGATAAGAGCAACCGTGGGCCCGATGATGACCGCGGGCATAAGTTTGTTGATCCATTCAGTACCTTTCTTCCAGACGATAAAGGCAAGTATGCAGTATACAGCGCCTGCGAATACGCCGCCGAGAATAATTCCCCACCAGCCGTATTGAGTTGCACCGATCAACGCCGAGATAAACGCGAACGAGCTTCCGATGAACATCGGGCTCTTTTTCTTGGTAACCCATACGTAGAACAGGGTTGCGATACCTGCGCCGAAAAGTGCGGCAGCGGGGCTCATGTTGACGCCGTTTCCCGAGGAAAGAATAGGCACGAGAATCGTCGCGCATACGACCGCCAAGAATTGTTGAAGCGAGTACACAAGCGTTTGTTTGAAGGACAACTTGTCTTCAACGTTGTAAATCATCTTCATAAGTAACAATCTCCTTTAAAATTTATTTATATTTTGATATATCAGAGTGAAAACAGGTCGACGGCGATTTTCTCGTCATAGGGCGGTATCATTACCCTTACGACCTCCTGCTTGGACGTTGGCAGGTTTTTGCCGACATAGTCCGCGCGTATCGGAAGTTCGCGATGGCCGCGGTCGATAAGCACGGCAAGTTGTATCGTGCGCGGACGTCCCAGCGTGAACACGGCGTCGATTGCGGCGCGCGCCGTCCTTCCGGTAAACAAAACGTCGTCAACAAGGACGACGTCTCGTCCCCTTACTTCAAAGGGAACGTTGATTTTTTCGATAACGGGAGTTTCGCTTTTTTCCGCAAGGTCGTCACGATAAAGACTTATATCGAGTTCACCCACGTCAAGCGACACGCCTTCGTATTTTTTCACGTTTTCGGCAATTATTCCGGCAAGGGGGATACCACGGCTTTTAATGCCGATAATCACGACGTTTTCCAGGGAGTCGTTTCTTTCGATAATCTCGTGCGATACCCTTTTAAGCGCGCGGGCGACAGCCGTATCATCCATAATGTTTGCCTTAATTTCCATAAAACCTCAAAAAAAATCTTGCGTCAAGACACGCAAGATATGATACACCTGTTTATTGTATGATAACCTTGTATGCCTCTCTGGACATAATTAAAGATTTCTGTTAGGGTTATAATAACACAAGCGGCATTTTTTGTAAACCGTTTTTAAGAAGGAAAAGAAAATTTTTTTATTATTATTTTTTTGAAAATATCGCGCTTCTTCTCGCCTTCGAAATTTACCCGCCGCCCTTCATTTTCATTATATAAACAATATAATATATAATATATAATATTAAACATTAAAAAGCGTCGGGGTGTCCCGACGCTTTGAAAACGATTGTCCTTGGGTTTTGCGACAATCAATAGTTGTCCGCGGATATTTCAAAATAACTTTGGGGATGATTGCACGTCGGGCAAACCTCGGGCGCGCACTCTCCGACGACGATATGGCCGCAGTTTCTGCATTCCCACACTTTCACCGTGGATTTTTTGAAAACTTCCGCCGTTTCGATATTTTTCAACAGCGCGCGATATCTTTCTTCGTGGTGTTTCTCGATCGCCGCGACAAGTCTGAATTTCGCCGCAAGTTCGTGGAAGCCTTCTTCTTCGGCTGTTTTTGCAAAGCCCGCATACATATCCGTCCATTCGTAGTTTTCGCCCGCCGCTGCGGCAACAAGGTTTTCCGTTGTGTTTCCGATTCCGTTAAGTTCCTTGAACCAAAGTTTGGCGTGTTCTTTTTCGTTGTCGGCGGTTTTCAGAAACAGGGACGCGATTTGTTCATAGCCCTCTTTTTTCGCAACCGACGCAAAGTAAGTATACTTGTTTCTTGCCTGTGATTCGCCCGAAAAAGCCGTTTCGAGGTTCTTTTCGGTTTTTGTACCTGCATATTTGTTCATTTTTCTTCTCCTTATAAAATATTTTATATTATGGAAACGGCACGCCGTCGCGTGCGTTTGTTTAACGATTATGCGCGTTTTCTCTTAATGACGACCAACGTAACCACGATGATTGCCATAAGCACTGCCGCGCCGCCCACGCCTGCGCCGATGCCAATTGCCAGCGTGTTTGTTTTCGCTTTGGGCGCGACGTAGTCTTCTGCAAAGATGAAGTAGCCGAGCTTATCGGTTTCAAACGTTACGGTGCCGTCGCCGTTATCGACGTAGTTCACTTCCGTCCATTCGCCGTTGTTGTATCTGATGAGTTTCGCGCCGTTTGCGCTGACGTTCATCGTTACGGTTGCGGGGCTCATAAGTCTGGGCTGTTTGTCGGCGTTCATAAGGACGCTTTTGTTCTTATATTCGCTGAGCGACAGGAAGTAGACCTTGCCAGCTACGTACTCTTTGCCAAAGATTTCCTTATTTTGTCTTAAACCGTTGGTGAAGTTATCGCGGCTTGCGGCTTTGTTTCTGTCGAGTATGCAGAAGTAAACGGTGTATCCGCTGTCAGCCTGCGTCCAGCTGCCCGAGATCGTGCCGATGCCGTTATCTTCCAGAACTTTATCGTCGGGAACGTTAACGTCGCCGCCCCATACCGAGTTAAGTTCGTTTTCGGTGATGGAAATCGTCGCTTCGATTATGCCGTCCGCCGACACGGCACGGGTATATCTTTCGGATTCCGCACTGCTGTCGACCGTCCAGGCGCCGCCCTTGATAAGTCCTTTATGAACGACTCTGTAAGGATATCTGCCTTCGCCCACAAGTCCCGCAGCGTTATTCACGACCTTGTAACTGGCGTCGCTGACGCGATAAACGATGACAAAGTCTTTTGCGATTTCTTTGTAGTTGCCGCCGACGGAGTCTTTGTCGATAAGATTTTCAACCGTGGGCAGATTGAACGATTCGCCTACGTTTGCCGTGATATCGACAAGGTTGAATTTCGCGCCGTTAACGTTGATTTTGCGGGCGAGCGAGACCGAGCCGATGAAATTTTCGTTGCCCTTATATCTCACGCGGACGTAGCATACGCCACCACCCTGACGGACGGGAGCACTGCCGAGAATCGTCTTGAAATCTTCATCAAAGGAATATTCGTAAACGATGTCGTTTGCGCCGACGACCATGCCGTAAGTCGTCTTGTAGTAATTGAACGCGTCGTCGACCTTTTGCACTTTTTCAGCGAAGTCTTCGCCGTATTTTGCGTCGTACGTAACGGACGCGTCTTTAATCTTAATTTCGGTGCCGATTCTTTCAATCGTGAAAGTTTGTTCAAGAATGTATTCGTTATTCAAGCGCGATACCGTGAACTTACCGTAGTATTCCCCTGCGTCGATTGCCTTGTCAACGGGCACCCATACGCCGTCTGCGCCCTTCTTGAAGTATTCCGCGAGTTCAATATTCAACTGTGACGGGCTTATGACGTTAAGCGTGTATGCCGCCGCGTTGTACGGAGCGCTGAACTTATCGACGTTGCCATTGTCGTTGAACATTTTATTTTCAAACTTGACGTCCGAGAAGTCAAGCACGGACACGACTTTGGTTTCCGTGTCGTTGAAGCCCGTTATTTTCTGGAAGTTGCTTTTCGCGCCGAAGCTTTCGATTTTCAACGTATATTTATACGCGCCCGAAGTGGTGTCGTAAACGCCGTCCTTAATGTCGACGTTGATAATGAATGTTTTGCCGTTCTGATCGACGACGACGGGCTGATACTGACGCTGTGTGAAGTCGATTTCACCGATGTCGAGTTTGTTTTTGAGTTCGGTATCCTCATAGTATTCGATTGCGTAAACGATGTCTTGCGACAGCTCGAAGCGGTGACCGTTGATGATGCAAACGCCGCCTTTTACGAACGTATCGAGCACCCAGACGGTTGCGCCTGCTGGCAAAACGTCAACGTTTTCGGTCTTTGCCTTGCCGTTTTCGTCCTTGCTGTACGCGATATAACCTGCGCCGTCTTTCTGATAAATCACAACCTCGTTTTCGCCGAGTTTATTAATATAGTAATAATTGCCGTTCGTGTCGACAGCGTAAATACCGGTGATTTTCGCGCCGCCGATTTCGCGCGGAGAAATGGTGACCGTAACGACCGCCTCGGTAACGTTCAGGACGTAGTTTTTGCTGTCATTGCCGGTAATACCCAGCGTGACTTTGCAATCGGGATAAGTGCCGACGTTGATATTTGCCGTATTGCCCGTGCTTGTTAACAGTTTCACGTCGTCGCCCGATACAACGCCGCCAAACGTATAGCTGCTGATCTGGAACGACGTTTTGTTGTCGAAAGGTTTATCGACGTTATTCACCGTAACCGTGATGGGTTTGGGCGTTACGGTAATCGTCGCTTCAACGGTAACGTCTGTCAGGTCATAGAATTTTTTTCTTTCGCCGACGAGTTTGAAATCGTTGACGTTAAAGGTATATGTGCCGACGTCCTTGCCGGGCAGGATAATCGTGCCGTATTCGAGCGTGATGTTGTCCGTGCCTTGCAGTCCCTCGATACTAAACGTGCAGTTGTCCGAGTTCGTCAGAATCGTATTTTCGCCGTTATAAATCTTTGAGGCGATAAGCGTGATTTTACCGAGTTTGGCTGGTAGGATATCGATATACGCTTTGGGTGCGCTTGCGGAGCCGCCCGCGTTTGTGATCTGGTAATTGTTGTTCAGTTCGCCCGCGATTTCGATATTTATAAGCGACGCGCGAAGCCCGGGGTTGACGGCAATGCTGTCAAGCTGGAACGTGCCTTTCCATTGGATATTTTTCCATTCGTCCGCTTTGTCGCCCAAAACCTTATCGAGCACCAATAAAGAGCCGTCGCCCGAAACGTAGTCGGTCATTGCGTAGTTGATGGTGCCGTTATAAACAAACTTCGCATGTTCGTAATTCTCGTCGATCGTAAGGCGGGCTTTTCTTATTTCGTGCGTGCCGACGACAAACCTGCCGTCCACGAGGGTGATGACGTTGCCGTTTACGTCAAAGAAAACCTTTTCATATTCGTCGATGAGCGCAGCCGTATAAGCCGAGCCTTCGACGTAGGAAGCCAGGACGTTGCTGACAATCACGTGTCTTTTTCCTGCATTAACGCCGTCGTACGCCGCGTCGAAAGTAATGCCGATTTTCCCCGACGGGATAGTGCCTGTAAACTTGTTCGACAACGTGTACGAAACAAGCGACGTACTTACGTCGGTCGTATTGTTGAAGTACCTTCGGGCGTTCGTATCGATGTTGAAGTTGACGTTGATCTTTGCCCTGTCAAGGTTGACGTTGTAGATGGTTTCCTCGTTTGTATTGCCCGCTTCGTCGACAAGCCAGAATCTGACCTGAATTTGCGTGAGGCCTGAAACGTTTCTGCCCTCGAACAAATCCATATAAACGTCGTTTGTATCAAGCGAAAGTTCCTTTGCCTCGCCCACAACGCCGTCACGGGTGATTGCGTAATAAAGAGTCATCGGGCTGCCCAAAAATTCGCTGACGTAGCCGTCTTTCCCGACTTGTTTGTAGTTAAGGTTCACAAGAAGGGGCAGTAAGTCTGCATACGCGTCTGTCGAGAAGTCAAGAAGCCTTGCAATTTCGGGCTTGTATCCGTTATAGTTGTCGTATTTCACGGGAACGTCAACGGTGTACGTGATATTTGACGAATTATAAATCGCTTGGAAATAATAGATGCGTTCGTATCCTTCGGGCGAAATTTCGTCATGTCCTATGATATATTTGTTATCGACGATTTTGTCGTTGATGCTCACCCAATCGGTTTGCTTGCCTACTAAAACGCCGTTTTTAAGGTTACAATAACTGATTTGATAGGTTATGTCCTTGATGGAAGAGAGCGTATTGAACTCGATAACGACGTTCTGATTCGTCCATTCGCCGTTATATGCGCCGCCGTTTTCAAGGTAAATTGCGGTTTCCCATTTTTCGGGCAGGCTCTTGATGTCGTCGATTGTGAAATGGTGATAACCGCTGTAAACGGCGTGGTTTGCCCAGCTTTTTTGTATGCTGTTAAAAAGTGCGATTTGTTCCGCACTCGCGCCTTCGTAGAATCGTCCGACCGTGTCAATCGCTTTGAACTTGATTGCGTATTCGCCCGTTTCAAGTCCCGAAAGGGTGAAAACGTCAAAGCCGGGGTTGTTGATTGCAATGCCTGTCTGCCCTTCGATTTCAACGTAAATGCCGTCAACCTTTTTGTAAAGGGTATAGAAATACTTGACGTCGCCGCGATTGTCGTCGTCTTCAAGAATGGGTTTGAATTTTATGGTGTCGGTATAAAAATACGTGACGCCGTCGTTTTCGTTAAAAACGTTTTCGGTAAGGAGAGCAACTTCGTCCAATGCCGCAGGCGGGGTGTAGTCGATACCGCCGCAGAATACCGTCAATGTTTTTCCGCTGACTTTATTAACGTTTGCATAATTTACGAGATACGCAGTGTCGGTTTCGATAGGCAAAAGCCCGTTGTCTTTTCCGTCGTAAATGACCGTGACGTAAAGCCCGCGGAAAGAACCCGTCGACGCGTCATTGTTTTTTGCTCCGAACGGTTCAACCGTTATGCTTTCCAAACCTACCGGATAACGCAACGTTTTCAGCTGTTCTGATGTATAATCGCTTCTTCTGTATGTTTTTGCAGAGCCGTCAACAATTGCGCCCGTGCCGCGATATGCTTGGAATAAATCAAAACCTTTGATATCCGCTGTGTCAAGGCTTAAATATTTGTCGTAAAGCAGGAAGGAGAACTGCTTTGTTTGCATTCCGTCTGTGCGAATTGAAACCAATGAATTGGAAGAAGGATCAATTATATCTCCGGCGTGCAATCCCCAAGTTCCAAGGTTGGCAACCGTATTGCGGTTGGTTTCAAAGTTTTGCGCTATATTTCTGAATTCGCCAAAATCTGCCGAATACTTTGTCGTACCGTCCCATGATCTGGTAACGGGAGCAACGTTCGTCGCAAGTTTTGCCGCGATTTCTTCATATGCACTGACCGAATTTACGCTCTTGATTTTAATGTTAATGGCAAGACCGCTGATTTCGATTTTTTCACTGCCGTTTTCTTCGCCGCCGGCATATACAAGGATATATTGATTGGTTGACGTAACCGTCCAGGTCGTACCCTTGTTAAAAGTGCCGTTTACGTAGTCGGAGTTTTCGCCGATTTCGGTAACACCGGAAGCGTACGAAATGAACTTCAACGTGTTTTTCATTGCAGTGAACTTAACCGCCTCGTCAAGGTTTGCGCTGATTTCGATTTCGGCGCCTACGTTAACTAAGTAATCGGGAAGTTTATAGTAAGCGTATAACCTCTCTCTTACATTACCAATAGCAGCCGGCTCCATAGAAGCCGATGTTTCGCTCGTATTGAAGTTTGAAATACCGGTATATATTCCGCCAATAAAACCAAAATAGTTTTTGTAGGTTTCGGGATAATATGTAAACTTGCATTAGAAAATGCAGCAGTCGTCAATCCACCGATTTCCAATGCCTGCGGAAACAATGTGTGTATGACCGCACCGATAAGCAACGGAACCAGCATCAATCCCGCAGGAACTTTTTGTAAAAATTTCATAATCATAGTCAAGTCCTCCTATACTTCTTTTCATTTTCTCTTTCTTATGTTGTATACATTAAAGTATACATCTTATTTTGTCAATGCTTGTTCCACAAAAATAAAAAAACAGTTTTTTTTCACGAATTTATTGATATTTTTTTGTGCATTATTACTTTATTATCTTTATATCATCATGTTCGAATTCATTTTCAATTTATTTTTTTACCTCATCTCCCATCATGTATACATTACTTTTTTTATTTGCGACAGTGGACAATAAATATCCTTTCATGTAGTAAAATAGCAGGAAATACAACTTTCGTTTTCTTTCCTGCTATATCTATAAATTCTATTTTTATTTTAAACTGGTAATTATTATAAGTGGCTTTTAGCCATTTTTTCAGTCACCCTACTTGCATTTTCTGTCCAACAGACTTTCCAGCCTTCCCGGGATGAACTGGAATATAAGAAAGCGCCGCAGGTTTATAAACTGCGACGCCTTTGTCTGCCTTGTTCTTTATGAACTTGTGATTATTCTAACTGTTTTATCACTTTCCGTCAATCTGCAATTTTGCTTAAAATTATCTATTAATTTTCTCCATTTATCGTTTTTATCACGAATTACTTTTTCAGTTTTTACACTATCTATAAAATCTAATCACTGATTATATATTATTTCATGTTATTTCACTATTAGTATTTCTAATACCTGTTTTCACATTCTCTTTTTGGATATATTCTTCTAAAGTCGGAAATGCCATTGCTTCCCCGGTACACATCACCAGAAGATCATCCCGGAGTGCTCTTGCTTCTACCGTATCCACTTTTCCAAGTTCTTTCAGCAGTCCAAGACTCTTTTCCTGAATTCCTACCGATACATCATCCCATTTTTCACGGAATCTGCGCAGCCTGTAGTATACTTCTTTCTCCGCTGTATACTTTTTCATAATCTGCAGCATATGCTCTGAACAGCCTTTCAGATCAATGTGCCTGATAATATTTTTCAGATCTACCGCATCATCCAGTGCATTGTGGCTGACTTCTGTTCCGAGTCCGCAGATGATCTTCAGACTTCCAATCCCCGCACTTTGCAGATCCAGCTTTGCCGAATAGATTCCTTCTATATCCTTGATCATACGAAGGATTCGGTTCACGATCTTTCTGGTCCGTTTCGATATGTCCTTACGATATTCCAGAAGATCCCGCTGTATCACATACTTATCCGGTCCCCATACATAGATCCTTGATACTTCCCACGCTTCCAGCTGCTCTGCGACTTCTTCCATCACAAGTTCATAATCCGGGGCACTTAAGAGATCTTTCCGCTCTATCCCGGTCATCTCCTGGAACCGGTCATGCAATTTGTCTTCTGCATAAATATAGGAATGAAATCTTGTTACTTCTTCAAAATTCTTCCCACAGACTACAAACCCAAACGACACAAGCTTGGCCGGCGGTCCTCCTTTTATCTGGGATGTTAAGAATTCCGTATCCAGGAACGCAACCATCTCGTTGTCGAGTTTTTCTGCGATATTAGGTGTGCTTTGTGTGAACGATTTTTTATTTATATTTTTATTTATATTTTTATTTATGC
>OGXR01002879.1_pt1 | contig 10449 bp, 9 predicted proteins | sample 1576331 | NCBI WGS metagenome assembly OGXR01 (sample SAMEA3541473, study PRJEB24748) | human gut metagenome | biome: human gut; feature: human-associated habitat; material: faeces | place: China | collected 2012 | reverse complement strand
TCCATTTCGAAATTCGTCGGGGAGGCATATCTTACGGTGAAATTTACAAGCCTTACATTTTTACAGCCGCGCAGAGAAAACGCACACATATCGCCGTGAATTACAAGGGTTGAACCGCAGCCGTCCACGGTAATATTCTCCTTATTCTCGATAAGCACCGCAAAATACTTGTCGGGTGCCTTAAAAGAGTCCGTATTTGTCATATGGCAAACCTTGTGAATACAGCGCTCCTTGTAAAAATGATACTCATTCTTCGGGAAAATAAGAGTGTCTCCGCTCTGCAATTCATTTATCGCTTTGATAACGCCCTCGGCAGAATTTGAGACGTCGCAGAAATCCGTGGCTTTGATATTCAATGTCATCCTCCGATTGTAAATTATAGCATAAGCTGTTTAGATTGTTTTTAACTACGTGCTCGTTTTCGGCACATTCAGGTGTGCTCACATCACCGTTTGAGTCGGATTTTCAAGATGTAATGCCGGCTTTTTTAAGCTCCCTCTTCAGTCTCTTGACTGCCGCTGCAAGTATGATTTCGGTGTTTGTTCCGGTTGAAATAAGGCAATACACCTCGTGATAAACCGCATAAAACGCGCACTTCAAATCACACTTTTCCGAAACGGGATATTTCCTTTTATATGCTTCGTAAAGCCCGAAGCACTCCCCGGTCAGGTTTCTCAGCTGGAACAAATCAAATTCTTTGTCAGCCCACTTGCACTCAAGGGGGTCGATTATCGCGGTGATATTAAGTCTTTTATCGGACATTACATTCATAACATTCAAATCGCCGTGGATAAGAGACGCCTCTTTTACGGGCTCGCTGAAAATGTAATCAAAATTTTTCCACGCCGTTTGCATAACATTAAGCGTGCTGTCCTTCAGCCGTTTTTTTCTGTTAAGCTCTGCGGCGGTCTGTAAAATATCCTGCGCAAACGGTCGGTAAAAATCAAGCCAATTATCGTACTCGGGGAAATCGAGGCTGCCGAATTTGTTGCAGGTAACGCTGTGCCAATTTGCAAGACAATCCGCTATTTCATCTGCAAATTTCGCTTTTCTTTTTTTGCTTAAAAACAATTTCGAAAAGTCGGTGAAGCAGTCTGTTCCGTTCACAAATTCCTCAATTATAAAATCCATGGGGATTTCGTCGGTTGCGTCAAAGGTAAAATAGACCTTGGGAATATGAACCAGCGAGCTTTCGGCAAGCTTTTTCAGCGCGGCGCTCTCATTATGCTGCATACCGGCGACGCGGCAGGCCTTTACCGTAAGAATGTACGGCATCACGGGCAATTCGGCCTTGTAAACATATCCGAAGGAGCCGCCGCCTATGTATTTAATCTGCGTTGCTCGGCTCCCGTAATGTCTGAAAAGCACTTCCTTTGCAAATTCGCATGTCTGTTCTTTTGTGTATTTGCTGACTGTTTTTTGCTGCATAGGTACCTCCCCTTTTTCACACTGTTTTTCAACTTTGTTAATACCCGTATGTTTTCGACGTACCGATTTACACATTTATGTTTTAAAAATATAATATCAAAAAGAACAGCAAATATCAATAAACATCTCTGTACAAAAAAGCCGTCGGACATATAGCCCGACAGCTCTTAGGTCTTATATGTATTATGGTGCTTTCGACGTCCGCAAGGCTCGCCGAGCTCCTTTTCAATTTGCTTTTTAAGCGCAGCCAGCCTGTTTCTGACCGTTGACGACGGCATATTTTTTATCTTGCCGATCTCTCTGCTCGACCAGCCGTAGCTTTTAAGAGTCACTATTTCTCGGTCGAGCTCGCTCATTTTCAAAAGTATCTGCTGAATTTCAACAGATGTGATATCATCAAACACCTCAAGACATTTAATGCTTTCAAGCTCATCAAGCGAGTCGGCAAAATTGTTTTTACGAAGTCTGTCGGCAAGCACATTCTTTGCGATTTTAAAAATCAAAGACTTTTCTTTTTTGATGTAACCGAGCGTCGGCAGATAACCCCACAACTTCATAAAGGTGATTTGAGCCAAATCCTCTGCCTCGTCGCTGTCAAATCGCCTTGAAAAATACGAAACTATGCTTTTATAATACTTTTCATAAATTTGGTTAAACAGTTCAATGTTATTCATTTTTTTCCGTGATTTTGTTGCCTACGGTTGAATTGACTTTAACATAGCCCAAAATATTTTTGCCGCATTTTACCTCGTTGCCTGCCGCAAATGTTATCTTTTTATCGGAGAGCATTTGCTCGGTCATGTTATTGTCAATATCGACATTGTTGCCTGCGGCCACCAATGTATTGTAATCGAAGCTCCTCACCGTATCGCCGTCGATTTCGATGGTGTTAGGGTAAGGCTTTATTACGACGTTATCCTCAACCTCAACACTTCTGCCGTTCATTCGCGTCATCTCATAGCATGACTTTTTTCTTTTAAGCAGAAGCCCGTTCACGCACAAATCCGGAATCTTTTCAACGGTCTCAAGAATAACAATGCCGTTGACAATATAGAGGCAATCATCGGAAACATTTTTATCGTTTAATGTAACCATTCCGTTTAAAACGCTGTATTTGCTGTAGCTGACCTCTATAATGCTTGCAACATTTCGGATTGTTATCTTGGCATAGGCATTTTTCCATTCATCACTCGCATTTTTCGGAATAAGAAGCATCGCACAACTCTCGATTTTCTTGATTTCCCTTAACGCCTCGGCAGTAAAATTTTGCAAATCAAGAAGCGCTATGTTTTTTATGGTTTTTCTAAGCATAAACATTCCCCTTTAAAAGCTTTGAAACACACTTTGTCTATTAAGACGGATTTAAACCCGTCCGTATTATTTCAATTTGTTTTTACTTGCGATTACACACCCAAACGACATGCAAAGTAACGCTATTATCCGCACAACTCCGTCGGCGAACTGAATTAAAACAATTTTATCCATAATTCAAATTTCCTCTTAAAAGTTATTGAAGCGCGTTTCACTTATTAAGACGAAATTGAAGAGGAAACTGTCCGCATTATTTAAAAATTTATCGGAGTCCGCAAAATGCGGTATCGCAAAATAAACAATAAGGGCTCCGTTTTACGAAGCCCTTGAGCAAGTGTGTTCATATCAAGCGAAAAATCAAAGCCGTGCGATTTTACGTTCATTTATCCTCGGCGGACATATTTTTGCGACTGTTTGCACGCAAAATCACTTTATTTGAAATATCCTTGATTACAATCGGAACCGCTACCGCCAAAATCACATAGAAAAGATAAATTCCGGAATCTCTCCACGGGTATGCGTACCACAAAGTGCTCTTTGAAAACCTTGAAGCCCTTGATATTACTGGGGTTTCAGACTTTTTCGATTTATTTCCACTCTACAAAGACTAACACATTTTGTTTATAAAATGCATCGTGTAGTCTTCGCAGTATTTTGATAATCCATATTATCATACCTGTATGACGAGAATTTATCATTTTCTTATCAGGTGCGATAAAACCGATGGTTGCAAGAAAAGAATAATCGCAACCGGATTGGTTTTACATTTATATTATACTTGATATCTTTTTGCCTTGCAAGATGTATTTTAATTTTACGCACACATTTCAAAAAATGTGCGTAAATTTTAATTGTTTTTTTTAGTTGTCTCAGGTATAATAAAATCAGCACACAATTACGTGTTCGCTGTGCGTGAATTTTATTTAAGGAAGAGGGTGAATGAGTGAATCTTCAAGAGCGAGCAAAAGAAGTAGTTGTAGACAATAATGGCATTGCAAAATCTGCCGACTTTGTCGCTGCCGGAATCAGAGCTGTTGATGTCGTAAACCTGTGTAACGCAGGCTTTCTTAATCGTGTACGACACGGATACTATCAGCTTGCCGAACAATGTGTTTCTTCAGAAGAACAATTGCTTGCAACACTCATCCCAAAAGGAATAGTTTGTGTTGAATCTGCGTTGTTTCACTGTGGTTACAGCGACTTTGCACCACGAAAATGGTCAATAGCTGTACCTCGTTCAATGTCAAGAACAAAGCTAAAAGTCGATTCGCTTGCTATTCAACCTTATTATATGCAGCCTGAGTTGTATGAACTTGGGAAAATCACCGACAACTTCAATGGAGTTGAGCTGCCTGTATATGACCGTGAGCGAACAATATGTGATTGTTTCAAATATCGTTCAAGATTAGATAACGAAATTTTCAACAAGGCCATTAACGCTTATGTAAAAGACGACAAAAAGAATCTGAATAATCTTTCTGTTTATGCTAAAAAACTTCGTGTGTATAAAAAGGTTACCGAACTGATGGAGGTATTGCTAAATGGCTGATATTGCAGCGTCTGTGCTTACTCGATTAAAGAATAAGGCGCAGGCAAGTGGAAGAAGTTATCAACTTTCCTTACAACTCTTTTGTCAGGAAGAATTTTTGCGCAGACTTAAAAAATCAAAATATGCAGAAAATTTTGTTCTTAAAGGCGGATTATTTATCTATTCGCTTACCGAATTTGACAGCAGAGTTACAGTCGATGTTGATTTTTTTCTTCGACAAATGCCGAACACTCCTGAACAACTGCGAGTTGTGCTTGAAGAAATTATCGCAACACCTACTGAAAATGAATTTGTTACATTTGAGATAACAGATGTTGCTCCCATTGCTGTTGCAAAAAAATATGCCGGTATCGGTGCATCACTTGTTGCACACATCAAGAATACAAGAACACCTTTCAGCATTGATTTCGGCGTTGGCGATGTCATCGTGCCTAAACAGGAAAAGTGAAAAATTCCAACACAGCTTGACGATTTCATTTCTCCGACTGTAAATACATATTCGCTGGAAACAACAATTGCCGAAAAGCTTGATGCAATTCTCGATTTATTGGAATTTTCAAGCAGAATGAAAGATTATTATGATATTTATTATCTTGCCAATAAGTTCGATTTTGACGGTGCAACGCTGACAAAATCACTTAAAAAGACTTTTGAAAACCGTGGACACGCCTTTACGATAGAACAATTTGAGCAGGTTATGGCTTTTGCCGAAAATGATGCAATGCAAAAGAAATGGAAAGCATTTTGTCGAAAGATAGATACTAAAACCGATACATTCAGCAAAGTAATCGAAACAATAAACCTTTTCCTTGCAGAACCAATCAAAGCAGCAGAAAGCACGGCATTCACCGCACATTGGACTGCATCAGAAAACGAGTGGAAATAAAACTATTGATATGCACGCTATAAGTGTGAACGGAGGAACCTAACAATGGCAAAAATCATGGAACAACCAATTGTAGATTTTTTAAGACAACAGCTTAACTTTTCTGGATTCCCACTTCCTTCTGTAAGTGAAGATGAAAATCATCTTATTGTTTATGAGCAGGATAGTTATAAGCAAAATAGTGAATTGCTTGAACTGTTTCAACATGCTTCAAAGTGTAATGCGAATCCTGATATTTTATGGACAGACAATGCTGATTTTGGCAAGCCTGAATTTATTATCATCAACACCCATAATAATTTGGCTATTGTTGTTGAATGTAAGCCTAAAATTGCAAATCATAGTAGCAAAAAATTGCGAGAAGAAGGAATCCTTGTTCGAGATTCTAAAGTTATTAGCAGGTATTCCGTGGAAGGTGCTTTACATTACGCCAAGTATTTGTCTGCTAATTACGATGTGATTGCCATCGCTGTCAGCGGTACACCAGATAATTATAGAATAGATACTTTTGCTTGGGAAAAAGGACGCTTACATATTGAGGACGAAAAAGGACCATTTGTAAATTTGAACATTCATTCCATTTTGTCGTACAAAGAATATACACAAGCATTTGATTCAATAAACACTATCAAGAGAACTATTTTGGAAAAAGACGCCCTAAGTGTTGCCCAAGATTTGAATCAAACTCTTTATGATGCAAGTGTTCCTCCTATTGACAGAAGTTTGCTTATAAGTGGATTGCTTTTGGTTTTGCGTGATCCTGTTTTCATAAATAGTTATCGCGATAAGAAAATTTCTGAGAAGAAACTGCTAAAATTATTGGGTGATTCTATGGAAACAGAGTTGGAAGAATTAAAAGTTCAAGACTCTTTTAAGTTTTCTATGGTTCTTACGCGGTTTAAGGATGTCTTTAATCAGCCGGGCATGCTCAAAGACAATGCACGTGTTCTTCGTTCTGTTTTGGATACATTGAAAGCCAAAGTATACCCGTGTATGCAGGGTGACTTTTCTCTTGATATTATTGGCAAATTTTATAGTGAATTTTTGAGATATGCTAAGGGTGACCAATCAAGTGGAATTGTACTAACTCCTCCTCACATCACAGAGTTGTTCTGCGATTTGGTTAACTTGCAAATAGACGATGTTGTTCTTGATCCGTGTTCTGGCACAGGCGGATTTTTGGTTTCTGCAATGAACCGCATGTTTAAACTTGCCGAAAAATTTCCCAATTCGGAGGATGAAAAAGAAAAAATAAAAACAAGCCGTCTAATCGGTTGTGACGACGATAAATTAATGTTTTCGCTAGGTTGCTCTAATATGATTTTGCGTGGCGACGGAAAAGCTAATATGTATTATGGTTCATGCTTTGATCACCAAGAATCTTTAAGGAGCAAAAAGCCAACTGTTGGGATGATAAATCCGCCTTACAGTGGTTCTATTTATTCGCCGTTACAATTTGTTGATTTCTTATGCGACACCGTTGAAAAAGGAAGTTTAGTGTGTTCCATCATTCCTATTGCGTGTGCATATGCCGAGGAAAATAAGCTTATGAGGCAGCAAATCATGCAGAAACATACTTTGGTGGCTGTTATGAGTATGCCTATTGAACTTTTTAGACCTATTGGAACTGTTCCGTGTATAATGTTGTTTAAAGCTCAAGAGCCCCACGATAAAGAAATACCCACATATTTAGGAAACTGGAAAGACGATGGTTACAAGTGGAAAAAAGGCGTTGGAAGGATTCCCGATGGTTCAAAGGCGCTTGAAGCGAAAGAACGATGGATCAAATCATTCAAACGGACCATTGATGATCCCAACATAGGAATTTGGCAATGCTTAGATGGAACTGATGAATGCTGTTGGGAACGTTATGCAAAAACAGATTACTCAAAACTTGATCAAAGTGCTTTTGAATTGGAAATCAAGAAATATTTAATATTCCAGTTAAATCAAATGGATTTGTCAGAAATTTCAAACAACAAGGAGAATAATAATGATTTCAGTAAGTAAGATATTCGAAATTCTTCCTGGTCACGGTCTTGAATTGTGTAATATGAGCATATCTCAGCAAGGTATACCTTTTGTAAATAGATCGTCTAAAAACAATGGCGTGGCATGCAGAATTGATCCTATAGATGATTTGTTACCTCTTCCTGCTCATACCCTATCAGTGGCATTAAACGGTTCTGTACTCGAAACATTTTTGCAGACCGAACCCTATTACACGGCATATCATGTGGCGTGTTTAAAACCGTTAATAGAATTATCAGATCAAGAATTATTGTATTATGCAGCCTGTATAAGATTAAATCAATATAAATACAACTATGGGCGTCAAGCTAATGCTTCTTTGAAATTTTTAGAGATACCATCACCTAAAGATATTCCAGCCTGGGTAAAATCTTATTCGATTCCCAGTATGAAAACATATCTTAATCGTGCAAGCAAAGATGACGTTCCATTTAATCCTATTAAATGGAAAAAATTTGGCTTGGAGCAACTGTTTGATTTCGATAAGGGCACATTTCATCCTGAAGGAACATATACAACGGGGAACACTCCTTTAATTGCTGCCGGAGAGAAAAATAATGGAATAATGAGGATGACTAATTTACCCGCAGTGTTCCCAGCTAATACCATTACTGTGGGCAAAGCTCAACTTACTGTTTTTTATCAACCTAAACCTTTTGCTGCATCTCATGATGCCGTTGTCCTTTTCCCAAAATTCAAATGTAATAAGTATATTGGTTTATTTATGTGTGCAGTTATAAAAAATGAAGCATATCGATTTCACTATGGTAGACAGATACAATTGGAAGCAACTAAAAAATTGCAAATTAAGCTTCCTGTTATTTTAAAAGATAATGTGCCAATAACAGATGATGACGGAAATTGTATTCCAGATTTTGAATATATGGAAAGTTTCATGAAATCTTTGCCGTTCAGCAACAAAATATGAGGTTAAACTATGAGTGAAATAAAAACTTCTGCTAAAGGAATAGACTACGCAAAACCATGTGTATTAAAAACTAAATCAAGGGTTTATTCTCAAGCAGTGCTAATGAAAATCCCCCATGAGCATCACAATGAACCAGACATATCATTAAAAATAGGAAGATATCTGTTTCCTTTTGGTAAAGTTCAAAACGAAAAACCCAAAAGTGAACTTACATTAGACAACGAAGAATTAAATGCTCTTATCAGTTATATTTCTGAAAATTATGTTCCTGTAAATCTTGGCTCTGGAAAATATATAAATGTATCTGATGATGATGAAGAGCTTATAAATAAATTTAAAGAGTTAGTTGAAAAGAATAGCGATACTGCCGAACTTCTGATTGAAAAAGGAATTCTGTCTGACAATGTATTTGTTGCTGCAACATCCATAAAAAAGAAAGATGCCCTTATTGATTTTGAAAAAAATCTTGGAGAAACATTGCCTGAATCTTTTTGGCAGAATTGGTTTTCTGAAAACAAATGGGTTCTTGGTTCGGATTTTGCGCAAATTATCGATGAGCGAAATATAGATACCGAGAATATCGCAGACTATATAATGCGTGCTTTTGACGGATTCGTAGATTTGGTCGAAATAAAAAAACCAAATGGTTTGCAGTTTTGGTCTGCAACAAAAGACCATAATAATTATGTTCCTTCTACTGATTTAGTTAAAGCTATAACTCAATGCCTCAACTATATTTATGCTATTGAGCGTGAAGCAAATAGTGTTAAATTCATCGAAAAGACAAAGAGCAAAGTAATAAAACCACGCTGTATTTTGATTTTTGGACGTTCTAATGATTGGAATGACGAACAGCGAGAAGCTTACAGAATACTCAATGCTGCATACAATCAAATATCAATTCTTACATATGATCATCTTTTATTCCGTGCAAAAAATGTATTAGGGATAACGGAAGATATTGATACTACAGATGACGATGAGTTACCATTTTAATAATAAACGCCGAGTGCGGCTCGCTTTCGAAGTCGTACTCGGCGTGATTTTATGCATAGATTAAATCCGCATTTACAATTTCTGTCGCACTATTACAAATATTATTCATTTTCTGCACCCAAAATATCGTATCGATGTTTCAAGCTTTTTAGTTCAAGTGTAAGCTGCAATAACCCTGCCAACGACAAAACCCCGTACTGACTTCAATCCGTCAGTACGGGGTGTAATGTTAATATGGTATTTTTGTGAGCCACAAGATATTACTTTTTACTCACAAACCACTCGGTACACACAATAAAGGGGACCGAGCAGAATCTTATCAAAATCTTATCAACGGGCTCTTTAAAAACCCTGAAACCCTTGATATTACTAGAGTTTCAGACTTCTTCGATTTACTCCCACTCGACAAATCCTATTATATGGGACTGTATTTTCTATGTTTTCACGGATAAATTATTCGCAAATTTGTTAATGTTTCACCTGTTATTTTTGGCCGCTCAATTTCTTAGTATCAAAATAGTATCACAAAAGGCGGAGAAATGCAACCACATTCCCCGCCTTTTCCAAATCACTTCTCATTTTTCTTTAATACTATTCTTTGATATGTTCTAAGCGATTCCCCTCTTGGTCAAACAATTCATATACTTCATACTTGCCAGTTCCAGTCCCATAAAACAAGTGATAACCGTTTATATCTAAAGGTGTCAACTCTTGATTTTGATAGGTAATAGCGGCTACATCTTCGTCATAAGCGACAGCCATCACAACATATTTATCACTTTTATCATACCAAGAAATCAATACTTGGGTTCTAAGTTGACCCGATTCAAGTTGCTTTGGTTTTTCGATATGCACGGAACCGTTTGTTTCAATGACATCGTAAAAGATGCCTCGCTTTCGTACAATGGCGTTTTGAAGATTGTTTTTTTCTTCTTTGTTCGTATATATAACAGCGGTGAGATTTTCGTCAATCTGTTGAGACGCTAAAATCTCTCCTACCTCAAAGGGATATTTTATTCTATTAAGTGCATTTTCAATACTTTTAGGAAAATACATAAAGAAACTAATCCCTACACCGAAAATAATAATCAGTACAATAAGAAAAATTGCCCTTTTTTTCATTCAAGTTCTCCCCAAAAAACTATTACAAATCGGCTTGATGGATAATACTCATACCCATGCTGTCTATATATTAAATTATAACACAGCAGACATTATAGAGCAAGGGCAGGAATAAGCTCCTGCCCTTGTTTACTATAAAACACTTTCAATAGAAATGATAAATCCGAACACACTACCCACTTGGATAATGTAGTTCGG
>OGXR01002873.1_pt1 | contig 10463 bp, 7 predicted proteins | sample 1576331 | NCBI WGS metagenome assembly OGXR01 (sample SAMEA3541473, study PRJEB24748) | human gut metagenome | biome: human gut; feature: human-associated habitat; material: faeces | place: China | collected 2012 | reverse complement strand
CGCTTGCAAGACAAAAAATAGATGGAAATAATCCCGAAGCCACGGAGAAACGTCTAATAATTGGACAGTAATATATTTCGCGTGGAGTCGGTATAAAGTTTGGGATTATCCTTTTATCTTTGCTTCTGTTATGAGAAACGGGAAGATTATAGTTGTCGACGATAATGAGGCGGTGCTTAAAACATTGCGGACGATCCTTTCACGTGAGTTTAAGACGGTGGTCTGTGCTTCGGTGCCGACTTTGCTACCCGCCTTGCTCCGGGAAGACGATGTGGATGTCGTTCTGTTGGATATGAATTTCGGGACCGGAAAGCAGAGTGGAGGAGAAGGACTTTTCTGGCTGGACCGTATCCGTGAACGTCCGAATCCGCCGGAAGTGGTGCTCATCACGGCTTTTGGAGATATCGAACTGGCTGTGGCTTCACTGAAAAGAGGGGCGGCGGACTTTATAGTGAAGCCCTGGGATAATGATAAATTATTGTCTACTGTTATAGCTGCCTGGAATGCTCGTTCCGGGTGAAAACAAAATTCCTTTCGGAAGGAATCCGAATTTCTTTCGGAAGAAACAGATTGTGTCGTTACTTTGCTGGTCAACTCCCTTCTCCGGAAATATGCGACGGCATATATTCAAACAGCGAACTGCCTTGCGGCAAATACAATATTACGCCGCCTGTGTTTATAGGTGAAAATGCCGAAATTTCGGACGGAGCGGATTTAGGACCGTATACCGTAGTGGGCGACGGCTGTTTTATAGGCGAAAAAGCATTTGTTCGCGGCAGTATTATGCTCAATAAATCCGCAGCCTTACGCGGAGCCGATATATCGGGAGCCGTTATGGGTGTAAATTCGGTTGCGGAGGAAAACAGCAAAATGTCTTTAGGCAGCGTGCTGTGTGAGAAAGCGACTGTCGGCAGAAATATGGCGGTGGGCGAAAATGTAAAAGTCACACCGAAACCGCACGGCGGTATTTCCGCGCCCGAAAGTCAGCCGCAGGCTTATTATTACGCCGAAAATATTGCCGCTTTAGGCAGCCGCGGTACCGATTCGCTTTTCGGCGATTTTGATATAGGCCTGTTTTGCAAAGTCGGCAGAGCCTTGGGCAGCTGTGAATTCGGTACGCGAACAGGAATAGGGTACGATGACAGCGTTTCTTCCGCAGCGGCGGTAAAGGCTGTTACGGCGGGACTTATATCCTCTGGCTCGCACGTGTTTGATTTCGGCAGATGCTTTTTGTCAGAAGTCGCTTTTTTCTCTTCTTTTTGTTCTCTCGGCTGTGGAATTTACATTTATTCGGAAAAGAACGGTATTCATTCGGCGTTTTACGGAAACGGCGGATTGCCGTTATCGCCCGATTTCGAGCAGGAACTTGAGCGCCGTGCAGAAAACGGCGTATTTCGCCGCTGCTCGGCACAGAATATGCGAGCCGTCTCCGATATGTCAAGCATGAGCAGTATGTATCGCCGAGAACTTTTGAGACAATCGGGAGATATGCTTTCGGGTATTTCGGCCAATGTAATGAGCGATAATAAGGACATACTTTTACTTATGGAGGATTGTCTTTTAACACTCGGCTGCGGTAAAGGCGATGACATCACGTTTAAGATAACAAGAGGCGGCACGGAGGTTTCGGCATTTTGCCGTGAATGCGGGTGGATCAATATGGATAAGCTGCTTTCGTTGTGCTGCCTGTATGAGTTTCAATGCGGTCATAATGTTGCTGTGCCGTATGATGCTCCGGCAGCTATAAATGATATGGCAGACGGATATGAAAAGCGTGTTTTGCGGTACCCCGTGCAGGCGAAGACGCCTGTTCGCGATGAACTCAAATATCTGTCATCAAAACAGATTTTTTTGCGTGACGGGCTGTTTATGGCGGTAAAAATACTCGGTATAATGCGCGAGACCGGATATTCTTTCCCAAAACTGCTTTCACAGATACCTGAATTCTTTGTAAAACACAAAACCGTCAGCTTTTCCTCCGTTCCCGAGGATATTTGCAGAGCTTTCCCAAATGATACCGTTTATCCGTCTCATAACGGGGCGGTAATGTATCGGAGTGGCGGCAGAGTGCTGCTGAAGCCGTCTGAAAACGGCAAAACAATCGAGATAGTCACAGAGGCACTGAACTATGAGGTGTCGTGTGAGCTGTGTGATGATATTGAAAATAAACTGAGAGATTTAGGCTCTGTTCTCAATTGACATCCGAGGCAAAAAATAGTATTATATTATAATCCATGATTATGCGGTGGAGTGGTGCCGTATCTTGATTAGGATTTTACCTGCTTTTTGTACGTTTTGAAAAGCAGGATACATATATTCAATTTTTATTAAGGAGATATTTAATGTTAAAGAAAAAAACAGAGAGACTTATTCCGCAGTCGGATCAGCCTAAAAAGCAGGTCAGCCGCGGAAAGGTAACTGTACCCAAAAACTCGAAACAAAACGCTCTCTCTACCGAAAAAAACAGTCTTGAGAACCGCAAAACAGCAAAAAAACCAACTTCCGGCAAGAAAAATTCCGCCGGTCAGAAAAAACAAAATCCGCAAAAAACAAAAAATCAAAATTCAAAAACACAGCAAAAATCCGTTCAGAAAAACGGTACTTCAAGGCCTGTGAAAAACGAACGCAAGACAACCAAAGCAACCGGCAACTCAAAGGGTCAGAGTAAGCGCCGCGGAAAAAAGAATAATGTGCCGCTTAAAATTGCGTTTCTCGGCGGACTCAATGAAGTCGGCAAAAATATGACGCTCTATGAGTGCGGCAACGATATGATGCTTGTTGACTGCGGACTTGAATTTCCGGATACGGAAATGCTCGGTGTAGACCTTGTAATACCGGACTTTACCTATGTAACCGAGAATGCAAGCAAAATACGCGGTATAGTCATAACCCACGGCCACGAGGACCATATAGGCGGGCTTGCGTATCTTTTAAAGCAGGTTAACATTCCCGTGTACGGAACGCGCCTTACAATAGGTCTTATCGAGGGCAAGCTTAAAGAGCACGGTATTTTAAAGCAGTGCAGCCTTAATGTTGCAAATCCGGGCGACCATATAAAGCTCGGCTGCTTCGACGTTGAGCTGATACACGTAAACCACTCAATTCCCGACGCCGTAGCCCTTGCTATAAAATCACCCGCCGGAACCGTTATCCAGACGGGCGATTTCAAAATTGATACAACTCCGATAGACGGCGGAGTTATTGATATAGCTCGTTTATCTCAGCTCGGAACGGAAGGCGTGCTCGCACTTCTTTCCGATTCCACAAACGCGGCAAAGCCCGGCTTTACCGAGAGCGAGAGGAAGGTCGGCGAGACGTTTGAAACGCAGTTCAGAAAAGCTAACGGCAGGCGTCTTATCGTAGCAACCTTTGCGTCCAACATGCCCCATAAGCACCAGATCCTCGATGTTGCCGAAAGTCTCGGAAGAAAGGTCGCTCTCTCCGGCAGAAGCCTTGAAAACGTTGTTTCGATAGCAGCCGAGATGGGTTACATCCGTATTCCCGATGGCATACTTATAGGAATCGACAGTATTAACCGCTATCCTGCGGATAAGCTTGTTATTATAACCACTGGCAGCCAGGGCGAGCCGATGTCGGCACTTTACAGAATGGCGTTTTCCGAGCACAGACGTGTTGCTATCTGCCCCAATGATTATGTAATAATCTCTGCAACACCTATTCCCGGTAACGAAAAAATGGTCGGCAAGGTAGTTGATGAGCTCTTAAAGCAGGGCGCAGAGGTAGTGTACGAAAAAATGTATGATGTTCACGTTTCAGGTCACGCCTGCCAGGAAGAACTCAAAATAATGATGAGCATTACAAAACCCAAGTATTTTATCCCCGTGCACGGCGAGCAAAAGCATCTGCGTAAAAATGCCGGACTCGCGAAAAGTGTCGGAATACCTCCTCAGAACATTCTTATTGCCGACAACGGTAAGGAGGTTGAGTTGACGGAGGATAAAATAAGAATTTCAGGCGATGTACCGGCAGGTATGGTCTTTGTTGACGGCTCAGGCGTCGGAGATGTAGGCTCGGTTGTGCTGCGAGACAGAAAGCGACTCGCCGAGGACGGTCTTATAATTATTGTCGCCACAATAGATAAAGAAACGGGAGACGTTCTTTCGGGACCCGAAGTTATTTCACGCGGCTTTGTTTATGTACGCGAGTCAGAGCAGCTTATTGATAAGGCGAGACGGCTTTGCGACAGCGTTATAGCCGATTGTATGTTTGAGAGAGTTCACGATTGGACTACCGTTAAAAATCGCCTTCGCGACGAAGTCTCTCACCTTATGTACCACGAGACCAAGCGCAGTCCCATGATACTTCCCGTTATAATGGAAATATAACTGTTTTTTATTTGCTTTTTACAGAGTGCCGCGGTTCGTCTGGCTTTAATAGTTAAAGCTTTGATTTTACGCCGCAGTGCCAAAGGGAGTAAAAATGAAATTCAAAATAAGTCATCTTGTAAAAACCTATCCGATTACATTTTTTGCGGTTATTGCGCTGTTTACGGCTTCAGCTGTGACGGCGGCAAAAGGAGTCCTTTTACCTCTCGCCATAGGCGAGGCGGCTCTTTCCGTTGTGCTTGCGGTTTCCGCAATCCTTAAAATGCACAACGAATTTCGTATAATAAAAAATGCGGTGATTTCACTCAATGCGTCGCTGTCGGATAAGGATATGTTAAAATATTTTCCGCTTCCTGCCGTAATATGCAAGACAAACGGGAAAATTGTTTGGTTTAACGACCTTTTTAAAGTTGCCGTTATAAGAAACCGTCAGCCGAGAGAAGACAATATATCCGTTTTTATAGGCGGTAAGGCTTTGTCGGAGCTTGCCGCAAAAAAAACATTTTCAGCGACTTATGACGGTCGAGATTACACCGTTATAAGTGAAACGCTTGACTTTTCCGGAGAATCGTGTACGGTTTTTTACTTTGTGGATGATACCGACCTTAAGAGTATAGTCAGAGAATATCGTATGTCAAAGCCGGCCGTAGCTCTTGTTGCGGTTGACAGCATAGACGAGTTTTACAGAGTGTATAAAGAGAGCGAATATGCCGAAATAACAAGTGCTGTTGAAAGACTTACCGAAAACTGGTTTTCTGAATTCAGCGGCGTTTTCCGCAAACTCGGAACAGGGCGATTTATAGCAATAGTACCCGAATCCGAGCTTGAAAAGATGATTTCAAAAAAATTCAATGTGCTTGAAAACGTCAGAAGCTATACTTATAACGGTGCTACTGTCGGTATAACGCTTTCCGCGGGCGTCGGCAGGGGAGATAATTTAAGCGACGCCGAAGGTGCCGCACGTCAGGCTCTCGATATGGCTCTCGGCCGCGGCGGCGATCAGGTAGCGGTAAAGGATAACGATAAGTACACGTTCTTCGGAGGCGTTTCAAAGGGCGTTGAAAAGCGTACAAAGGTTCGCACAAGAGTCGTGGCTTCCGCTATGTCGGAGCTTATAAGAAATGCGTCTAATGTAGTTATAATGGGTCACAAATTCTCCGATCTTGACAGCGTCGGTGCCGCATACGGTATGTACAAGGCGGCTTTGACGCTCGGTAAAGACGCGAAAATAGTGGTAAACAGAAAAACAACGCTTGCCCAACCTCTTATTGACTATATAGGAAAAAGTGACGATGATTGTTTCGTTTCTCCTTTAACGGGTGAGCGTCTCACGGTCAAAAAGACCTTACTTATTGTAGTCGACACTCACAAGGCGGATTTCGTTGACTCGAAAAATGTATATGAAAAAGCTCAAAATGTAATAGTTATAGATCACCACAGGAAAACAGTCGATTACATAAATAATGCTGTTATTTTTTATCACGAGCCGCATGCTTCTTCAACGTGTGAAATGGTAACGGAGCTTTTGCAGTATATTAGCAAGCATCCTGTTGCAGACTCAGTTTGCGCTACGGCCTTAATGTCGGGTATTATGCTTGATACAAAGGAATTTGTTTTAAGAGCCGGAGTACGTACTTTCGAGGCGGCAGCATATCTTCGCTCCCGTGGAGCGGACACCGTAACGGTAAAATCATTTTTTGCAAATTCCATGGAGTCAAGAAAGCTTCGCGGTATGGTTGTTATGAATGCAGAAATGTATCGTGCTTGTGCGATTTCGGTTACCGATATTGAATCTGACGATATACGTGTGGTTTGCGCACAAGCTGCGGATGAGCTTCTTTCTGTAAGCGGTGTCGATGCGTCATTTGTTATATTTAAGACTGATGATATCATAAATATATCGGCGCGTTCCATGGGCAAGGTAAATGTTCAGCTTATAATGGAGGCGCTCGGTGGCGGAGGACATCAGACCATGGCGGCGGTTCAACTCAAGGATATTACCGAGAGTCAAATTAAAGATATGCTTAAAACCGCCATTGATAATTATTACAGTAATTTATGATTTCGGTTCCGAAAAACGGGTGCCGTATAAAAGAAAGGATTGATAAATATGGAGGTCATTCTTAAAAAAGATGTAAAGGGACTCGGCAAAGCCGGCGAAAAAGTCAAGGCGTCCGATGGTTATGCCCGTAATTTTCTTTTTCCTAAGGGACTTGCAGTTGAGGCAAATGCTCAGACTCTCACGGAGTTTCGCAACAGCGAATCCTCCAAGCAGCATAAGATAGAGGTCGAAATAGATAATGCAAATAAAGCAAAGGCAAAGCTCGATGGCAAGACTGTAAAACTTAAGGCTAAGGCCGGTGAAAACGGCAAGCTTTTTGGCTCGGTTACGGTTAAAGAAGCTGCAGATGCAGTCGGCAAACAGCTCGGCGTTACCGTTGACAAGCGCAAGATGTCTATGGCTGACATCAAAAATTTCGGCACATATACGGCAGAGGTGAAGCTTTACAACGGAATTACCGCAAAGCTTTACGTTGAAGTCGGAGAATAAAACATAACCGGATGTGAAATAAATGGACAACCTGACTTTTGACAATTTAACAGAGCCGTATTCGCTTGAATCGGAACAGGCTGTTTTGGGTTCTATACTCATTGACCCGCAATGTCTTTCTGATGTAATGACGGTACTAAAGGCTGAGCATTTTTATATTCCGCAGCACCGCGATATCTATTCGGTTATTGTAACGCTTGACGCTCTCGGTTCAAAGATAGACCCGTTGATAGTTCTTGAGGAGCTCAAAAAGAACGAAGTTTATAACGATGCCGACGGCAAAAATTACCTGGCACAGCTTGCTCAGGCAGTACCGTCAACGGCAAATGTTATGAACTATGCCAAAATAGTTAAGGAAAAATTCACTCTTCGTGAGCTTATGAATGTTTCGCACGATGTACTTCACCAGTGTTCGGAACAATCGGAAAATGCCGAAACCATACTCGATTCGGCGGAGCAGCGCATATATAACATACGTCAGGGCAAAACAACCGACGGACCGACTAAGCTCGGAGATATAGTGATAAATGACGTTATCCCCAACGTGACATTGCTTTCAACTCCCGAGGGCAAGGACCGAAAGGGTATTCCTACGGGGTTTTCCGTGCTTGATAAATATATGACAGGACTTAACAAGTCCGACCTTATTCTTATCGGAGCTCGTCCTGCGATGGGTAAAACAAGCTTCGCGCTGAATATTGCACGCAATGCCGCGGTTACTTCGCGTAAAAAGGTTCTTTTCTTTTCACTTGAGATGTCAAAAGAGCAGCTTGCACAGCGTATTCTTGCCACCGAAGCGAGAATTGAAAGCTCAAAAATGAGAACGGGCGACATTTCTCCCGAAGAGTGGGTCAGAATTGCCACGTGTTCCGACGCGCTTTCAAAGGCGGAGCTATATTTTGACGATACGTCAAATATAACCGTTCCCGAAATGAAAGCAAGAGTGCGCCGCCTTAAAGATGTTGACCTTGTAGTTATTGACTACCTTCAGCTTATGACCGGAACGAAGCGTACCGATAACCGTGCGCAAGAGGTAGCTGAAATTACAAGAAGCTTAAAGCTTATGGCAAAAGACCTTAAAATACCGGTGGTTACCTGCTCTCAGCTTAACCGTCAGTCGGCGTCGGGCAAGGGCAAGGATCACAAGCCCACTATGTCGGAGCTTCGTGAATCGGGTTCAATAGAGCAGGATGCCGATATAATTTTACTCTTGTACCGTGAATCGTATTTTGATGAGGACAAGGGCGAAAGCGTTGTTGCAGACGAGAATAAGGCGCAGGTCATAATAGCCAAAAACCGTCACGGCGGCACTACCGACGTAGACCTTAACTGGAACGGTCAGTATACTTTGTTTACGACCGCGGAGTATAACAGAAATGAACCGTGATGTACTGTTTGCAGCCCAAAAATATGATATGCTGTCTTACGGCGATAAAATCGTTGTGGGGCTTTCCGGCGGAGCGGATTCGGTGTGTCTTACACATGCTCTTATTTCACTCAGGGATTCGCTTTCGCTTGAAGTCGAAGCTGTTCACGTAAACCACGGTATACGCGGCGAAGAGGCTTTACGAGATGAAAAATTTTGTTCCGATTTTTGCAAAAGCTTGGGAATAAAATTGACTGTATTCCGCTTTGACATACCGCTTGAGTGTAAAAAGACGGGCGAGAGCGAAGAGGAGTGCGGCAGGCGAAAAAGGTATGAGTGCTTTAAAAATACGGCAGGCGAAAACGCAAAAATCGCAACGGCACACAATCTTAATGACAGTGCCGAAACCGTGCTTTTGAACATTGTACGCGGCACGGGCTGCAAGGGACTTTGCGGTATACCGCCGATACGCGGCAATATAATAAGACCGCTCATTATGACTTCGCGCGACGATATTGAATTGTATTGTAAAGAAAATTCTCTTGATTTTGTTACCGACAGCACAAATCTTCAAAACGAATATAAGAGAAATGTTATCAGAAACGTAGTTTTTCCGACTCTGCAAAAAATGAATCCGTCCGTTCTTTCGGCATTTTCCCGACTTACTGAAAATGCGACGGATGACGAAAAACTGATAGAAGAAATCACAGAGCTTAAATACTCCGAATGTAAAACTTCGCTCGGCTTGGACGAAGAGAAGCTTTCGGGTTATCCCAAGGCATTGCGCCGCAGGATCTTAATGAAGTTTTTAAGCGAAAATATTAAAAAGGATATATCCGCAGTCCACATATATGATGCCGAAAATACGGTGGGTACGGCTAAAAGCATAACCTTGCCGGGTAAAATAATACTTGCTCACAAGGACGGTTCGCTCGTCCTTTCCGAAAAAACAGAGGAGTATTTACCTTTTTCCGTAACGTTCAATGTAAAAGACGGCATCGTGGAATATCCGTACGGTAAGCTTAAAATTCAGATTTTCACTCAAAAAGATTTACAAAATCTTAACAAAGTACTATTGGATAATGCCGTGGATTGTGATAAAATAGGCAATGTTCTTTCGGTGCGGAGCAGAAAAGAAGGGGATAAATTCTCTTCTGCGCGCAGAAAGAATACAAAGACGCTTAAAAAGCTGTTTAACGAAGCGAAAATTCCGCAGCCGAAGAGAGTTTGTATACCGGTTGTCAGCAGCGGAGAAAAAACCGTTTGGGTTGAGGGCTTCGGGACATCATCTGAATTTCGCGTCGATAAAGGTACAAGAAAATTTATAATTATAACAGGTTTAACGGGGGAGAATTAATGAAGGCAGACTATAAGAATGACATTGAGAGCGTTCTCTTGTCCGAAGAAAAATTAAAGGAAATAGTTACGTCGCTCGGTAAGCAGATAAGCGACGACTACCGCGACAGCGGCAGGAAATTACTCTTGGTCAGCGTGTTGAAGGGCTCGGTGGTATTTATGGGCGACCTTATGCGCGCCATAGATATTCCGTGCTGTATAGACTTTATGTCGGTATCGAGCTATGGCTCGGGTACTTCAACAAGCGGCGTAGTTAAAATAATCAAGGACCTTGACACAAATGTTGTTGAGGGCGCAGATTTGCTTATAGTAGAGGATATTCTCGACAGCGGCAAAACGTTGAGTTACCTTAAAGATATTCTTCTTCGCCGCAATCCGGCAAGCTTTAAGATTTGTACCTTGCTTGATAAACCGGAGCGACGTCTTGTAGACCTCAAGGCTGATTACAGCGGCGCTGTGATACCGGATGCTTTTGTTGTAGGCTACGGCCTTGACTATGACGAAAAGTACAGAAATCTTCCGTATGTAGGCATATTAAAGCCTAAGGTTTACGAAAAGTAACAACCGATAGTGCAAAATTACAACTCTGAGGAGTGATTAGTGAATTGAAAAAAATTGACTGGAAAGCAATAGCTCCGTATATCGTAATTCCGCTTATATTTGTTTTGTGTATTTCGATTTATGCAACAATGGGCGATACGCAGAGAGATAAAAAACAATATTACGAAATAGTCGATTTGTTTGAAGATAACGAGGTGTCAGAGTACACCTTGAATCTTGCAAGCGGAAGTACCCGCTGCGCCTCCTCGTCTTCAAGATTGAGGACGATTTTGGTCTTGCAGTT
>OGXR01002872.1_pt1 | contig 10465 bp, 8 predicted proteins | sample 1576331 | NCBI WGS metagenome assembly OGXR01 (sample SAMEA3541473, study PRJEB24748) | human gut metagenome | biome: human gut; feature: human-associated habitat; material: faeces | place: China | collected 2012 | reverse complement strand
GTCAGCGCGAGCACATCGAGCTGATCGCATCGGAAAACATCGCCTCTCCGGCGGTCATCGCCTGCATGGGAAGCGTCCTGACAAACAAATACGCCGAGGGATATCCGGGCAAAAGATATTACGGCGGATGCGTTTATGTCGACAAGGCGGAAACTCTTGCCATCGAACGCGCAAAGCAGCTTTTCGGCGCCGAGCACGCCAACGTGCAGCCGCATTGCGGCGCAAACGCCAATATTGCCGTTTATTACGCTTTTTTAAAGCCCGGAGATACCATTCTCGGCATGAATCTGGCGCACGGCGGACATCTGACGCACGGCAGTCCCGTCAATATATCCGGCAATTACTTCAACGTCGTTCCTTACGGGGTGAGCGAGAGCGATTGCAGAATCGATTACGACGCGTTGAGAAAAACGGCGCTCGAATGCAAGCCCAAGCTCATAGTTGCGGGTGCAAGCGCTTATCCTAGAATCATAGATTTTGCAAAATTCCGTGAAATTGCGGACGAAGTCGGGGCTGTTCTCATGGTGGATATGGCGCACATCGCGGGACTTGTCGCGGCAGGCGAACACCCAAGCCCCGTGCCTTTCGCCGATTTCGTGACGTCCACGACGCATAAAACGCTGAGAGGTCCTCGCGGCGGCATTATTCTTTGCAAGGAAGAATACGCAAAAACAATCGACAAAGCGGTTTTCCCCGGCACGCAAGGCGGCCCGTTAATGCATATTATCGCGGCAAAAGCAGTGGCGTTCAAGGAAGCGCTTTCGCCGGAGTTCAAGGCGTATCAGCATCAGATAATACTGAATTGCAAAAAACTTGCGGAAACTTTCCACGCGCGCGGTATAAATATGGTTTCGGGCGGTACGGACAACCACCTTATTCTCGTGAACCTTTTGGGCACGGGCGTGTCGGGCAAGGAACTTACCGAAAGGCTCGATAACGTACATATCACCGTCAACAAAAACTCGATTCCTTTCGATCCTGCAAAGCCTGCGGTAACAAGCGGTATCCGCGTCGGCACGGCTTGCCTTACGTCCAGAGGAATGAAGGAAGACGAAATGGTGGAAGTCGGCAACTGCATCGCGGATATACTTGAAAAAGGCGAGGCGGCATACGACGACGTCAACGCGCGCGTCCGCGCTCTTGCCGAAAAGTATCCCATTTACAAAAACGACATAATTTTCTAAGATATGCCATAATAACTGTCACCTTGACACATTCACATATCTGAATTCGTTTGCATATACTGCGGGCGAGAGGTGAAGTTATGAAAATCGTATGTTTTAATCCGCCGAAGTTTATCAAAAAGTTTTTGCGACTTTTCAAAAGTAATAAACAGAAGGGCGAAAAGGTTGAAACAAAAGAGAAAGAATAAGTCGTTAAAATTAACAACAATATTTCAAAAATAAAAACACGCCGGGAATCCGGCGTGTTTTTCGTGTGTTTATTATACGATATTTTATTACATAGTAATAAGGGCAAAAAAAAACCGCTTATCGCGGCTTATTTTATTGCAAATTACGCACGTTCGACTTTTCCGCTACGCAAGCATCTGGTGCACACGTATTCGGAAGTGGTCGTACCGTCTTTATTGACAACTTTAACTTTGTGGACGTTCGCGCCCCAAGACCTTCTGGTTTTGCGATGGCTGTGGCTTACCATATTACCGCTCATTTGTCCTTTTCCACAAACGCTGCATACTCTCGACATACTTCAATACCTCCTAACTGGCATAAAACATAGGTATTTTATCACTAAATTTCACTTTTGGCAAGCATAATTGTTGCTAAATTTTTATAATTATAGTAAAATATAGCAAAAGTAGGGTATTTTTATAAGGAGAAATATGGCACTCAGCACTTACAATAAATTCGGACACATCACCGTTTCGGACGAAGCCGTTGCGATTATTGTCAGCAAGGCCGCTTCCGAGTGCTACGGCGTGGTGGAACTCGTGTCCAGACGTTTCTCCGACAACCTTGCAAAAATCTTCAATAAAAAGACATACGGCAAAGGCGTCAGGGTCGTTACGACCGACAACGTCGCGCACATCGATATTTTCGTCATATTAAAACTCGGAGTAAACGTGGAAGCCGTCAGGGAATCTTTGACGAAAGCGGTCACGTACAGTGTTGAAAAATACACGGGTATGCGCGTCAAGAACGTAACGGTCAACGTCGTCGGTGTCAGAGTATAATTAAGGATATTTATGGTGGAACTTACAAGCGGCGATTTCAGGAAAATGCTTGTTTCCGGCGCCAAACTTCTTGAAATTAACAGACCTCTCGTCGACAGTCTGAACGTTTTCCCTGTTCCCGACGGGGATACCGGCACGAATATGTCCCTTACTTTCAGTATGGCGGTGCAGGAACTCGGGAAATTGAACTCGAATGCAAGCGTTGCGGAGTGTGCGACGGCGTTTTCAAAGGGCGCGCTCAAAGGTGCTCGCGGCAATTCGGGCGTTATCAGTTCGCAAATTTTCAAAGGATTCGCAGTTGTTGCGACGGAAAATAAAAACGTACCTTTCACTGCTTATGAATTCGCGCAGGCGTTGAAAAAGGGCACGGAAATTGCGTACAGCATGGTGCAAAAGCCCAAAGAAGGCACGATACTGACGGTTGTCAGGGCGATGGCGGAAAAGGCGCAACACCTTGCAAGGCGCAAAAAAGCGGTGGAATTCCTGCCGTTTTTGGAAAAAGTCATCGCATACGGCGACGAAATACTTGCACAAACCCCCGATATGCTGCCGGTTTTGAAGAAGGCGGGCGTCGTCGACGCAGGCGGAAAGGGACTTATGTTCGTGATGAAGGGTATGTACAACTCTCTTGCGGGCATCGAAATTCCCGACGCGCCAACCGAAGACAAAAACATCGCGCTTAATCCCATGGACGCTTTCAGCGCCGACGATCACGAGCATATCAATTTCAGCTATTGCACGGAATTTTTCATAATCAATCTTCGACCGAAAGTTACGCTTGCCGACATCGACAAACTGCGCGACTTCCTTACGACAATCGGCGACTGCGTGCTTGTAATCGGCGATCTGGACCTTGTCAAAGTGCACGTTCACACGAACCGTCCCGACCTTGCGATGAAAAACGCGTTGAAACTTGGCGAACTTGACAGCGTCAAGGTTGAAAATATGGTGGAACAAAACCGCGTTCTGAACGAAAAGCGCGAGTCCGAAAAAGCCGAAATGAAAGAATACGGCATCATTTCAGTGTGCTCCGGCAAGGGAATGGAAGCCATCTTCAACGACCTCGGAATCGACAAAATCGTGGAAGGCGGTCAGACGATGAATCCGAGCGTTTACGACATTTTGTCCACGATAAACGAAGTCAACGCAAAAACGGTGTTCATTCTGCCGAACAATAAAAATATCGTATTGTCCGCAGAACAGGCGCGCGACCTTGCGGAAAAGCCCGTTTTCGTCATTCCGACCAGCAACGTTGCGGAAGGTATCGCCGCGGCGGTTGCGTTTATGCCCGAGGCAAGCGCGGAAGAAAACGTCGAGGCAATGACCGCGTCCATCGAAAACGTCAAGTGCGGTCAGGTTACGACCGCGGTTCGCAACACCCGTATGGACGGATTCTCGGTGCACGAAGGCGACATCATCGGTCTTTTCGGAAAGAAGATCGTCGCAAGGGGCAAAAGTCCGTCGGAAGTCGTGAAGCACGCGTTGAAGAAAATGATTGACGAAGAAAGCAGCGTCGTGTCGCTTTACTTCGGCAGCGACGTCACGGAAGACGACGCAAACAAACTCGCCGCCGAAATTCAGGAACTTTATCCCGACGTCGAAGTTATGGCGTTCAACGGCGGGCAACCTTATTATTATTACGTATTCTCGGTTGAATAATGAAACTTGAAGAAGTGAAAGGCGTCGGTCCATCGACGCTCAGAAAACTTCACAGCATTGACGTTTCGACGGTTGAAGACTTAATAAATTTTCTGCCAAAAACTTATATCGATTTTAATTCGCCCGTTTCGCTTAACGATTTATGCGACGGGCAATTTTCGTTGATAAGGGTCAGAATCGTCAAGGTAACCCGTCCCGTGAAGACCAAAAACGGGCTGAGTTTTTTCACCGCCGACGCGGTGGATTTTGACGCGCCCGAAACAGACAAAAATAGGCTGAAAATCGTATGGTACAACCAGCCGTATATGCTGCAAAAGGTGAAAGCGGATGAGAAATATTTCGTGTTCGGAAAGGTCAAATTTTCGGGCAGAAGGGCGGAGCTTATCAACCCTAAAATCGAGCCGCTCGACAAGCAGAAAAACCTGTCGGGAATAATGCCAGTTTACCGCACGAAAGGGGCGGTGCAGCAAGGCGTGTTCAAGGGGATTGTCGACGACGCTTTAAGGAAGTTTTCGCCCGCGGATATCGCAAACGAAAAAGTGCGTGAAAGGTACGGCATCGAAAGTGTGAAAGACGCGTTTATAAGAGCGCATTGTCCGACGAGCGTCGAAGAAGGATTAAAGGCTCAGGAACGCATCGCGCTGGAAGACACGATGAAAGAAATCCTGTATTACAAGATAATAAATTCGCAGGCGAAAGAGAACCGTGTTTTTGAATACCGCCTTGATAAAAGAGTGGTGGACGACTTTGTAAAATCCCTGCCGTTTCCGCTTACGCCGACGCAGAAAAACGCGCTTGACGAGATATTTGAAAACCTTAAATCAAGGCGCAGAATGAACAGGTTGCTTATCGGCGACGTGGGCAGCGGAAAAACAATCGTTGCGCTAATTTCGGCATTTTATGCGGTAAAATGCGGTTATCAAGTGGCGATTGTTGCGCCAACCGAGATTCTGGCGGAACAGCATTTCAACAACGCGAAAAGGTTTTTCGACGGATTTAATATTAACGTTACGTTTATGTCCGGCAGCGTGAAAGGCGCGGAAAGAAAGGAAAGAGAGCGCGATATCGCAAGCGGAAAAACAGACGTCGTTATCGGCACTCACAGCGTTTTTTCAAAGACGGTGAAATTCAGAAATCTGTCGTTTGTCGTCATTGACGAACAGCACAAATTCGGAGTGGCGCAAAAGTATGATTTGCAGGAAAAAGGCGCGGGAGTCGACACGCTGACGCTCACGGCAACACCCATTCCGCGCTCCGTCCTTATGCTCTTGTACGACGAATTGCAACTGTCCGAAATCGACAAAAGTCATAAGACGAAAGTCAAGACTTTTCTTGTGCCCGATTACAAAAAAGACGGCATGTTTTCATACCTCCGCGACGAGGCGAAAAAGGGCAATCAGGCGTTTATCGTCTGCCCGAAAATCTGCGACTCGGAAGGGGTGGAAACGTACGGCGCGAAAACCCTTTTCGAGGAACTTAAAAACGGCGTGTTTTCGGACGTGAACGTCGCGCTTATTTACGGCAAAATGAAAGCGAAAGAAAAGTCGGAAATAATGCAGTCGTTCGAGGCGGGCGATATCGACGTGCTGATTGCGACGACCGTCGTGGAAGTCGGCATCGACATCAAAAACGCGACGACGATTGCCGTACTCAACAGCGAAAGATTCGGGCTTGCGACGTTGCATCAGTTAAGGGGACGCGTCGGTCGCGGCGACAAAAAGGCGTTTTGTTTTTTGCATACTCTCGACGCGGGCAATCCGCGGCTCAAAGCCCTGACGGAATTTGACGAAGGGTATAAACTTGCGGAACTCGACTTCACCCTTCGCGGCGGCGGCGATTACCTCGGAACGAGGCAGTCCGGCGAGCAGGACGGCGGAAAATACGCGATAAAAATCACGCCAGATCAGATCCGTTTTGCAAAAGAAATCGTCACGGACGGCGTGCTGCAAGAAGGCTTTGAAATCGACAAAGACGACTTTTATTATTACGAAAACAAATTCAAAGACGTTACGGTAAGTTAATTAAGGTAAACTTTAACTTTATTAAGTAACATAAAAGAAAAATGTAGGAAAGCATATGAAATTATTGCTTGCAGAAGACGAAAGAGAATTATCAAACGCAATAGTCAGGGTATTGAAGCACAATAATTATACCGTTGACGCCGTTTACGACGGGGCGGAAGCGCTCGAATACCTGACGTTCGGCAATTACGACGGCGTAATTTTGGACATAATGATGCCGAAAGCGGACGGGCTGACCGTTTTAAGAAAGGTAAGGGAGGGCGGCAACAACGTCCCCGTGCTTTTGCTTACCGCGCGCAGCGAGGTCGACGACAGAGTCGAAGGGCTTGACGCGGGTGCGGACGATTACCTTACGAAGCCGTTTGCGATGAAAGAATTGCTTGCGAGAATCCGCGCGATGACTCGGCGCAAAAACGACGTTATCAGCACGTATACGGTGGGCAATCTCACGCTCGATCCGAAGCAATACACATTAAAAGCCGAAAAAGGCGAGGTCAGACTGTCGGGCAAGGAATTCCAGATGATGGAAATGCTTGTCGCAAACAACAATATGCTTATCTCGACCGAGAAATTTATGGAATCGGTGTGGGGCTATGACAGCGAAGCCGAAATCAACGGCGTGTGGGTTTATATATCCTCGCTTCGCAAAAAACTTTCGGAAATCGGCGCAAACGTCAACATTAAGGCGGTGCGCGGGCTCGGCTATAAACTGGAAGAAACCAAATGATCAAAAAACTGCGGATTAGGTTTATAGTAATCGCAATGGCTGCGATAGTGATAGTGCTGGCTGTGATATTGTCCGGCATTTACGTCGTGAGCCGAAAAAACATTGCGAACTATTCCGACAAAGTGCTGATGATCCTTGCGAAAAACGACGGCGCGTTCCCGAAAGATTATCGGGGCGACAAAGCGCCGGGGTATCTGGGGCTTCAAAGCACCGACGAGACGCCTTTCGACACAAGATATTTCACGGTAACGTACGACGCGGCTGGCAAACCCCGCAAATTCAATCTTGTCAAGACCGAACTTGTCAGTACGCCCGAAGAAGCGATTGAATACTGCGACGAAGCGTTTTCGGAAAAAGAAGACAGCGGCGCGATCGGCGATTATCGTTATCTTATTTACCGCGACAGGGCGGACGGAGGCACGATGGTTTTGTTTATGGACTGCCATCGACAGACCGACGCTCTCACAAGTTTTATGCGGTCGAGCATGATTTTTTGTCTGAGTGCGGTGGGCGCGATTTGCGTGCTGCTGATTTTGTTTTCCAAGCGCGCCGTCGAGCCTATTGCGAACTCTTACGAAAAGCAACGTCATTTCATCTCCGACGCGAGCCACGAACTCAAAACCCCGCTTGCGATAATATCCGCCAACAACGAAATACTTGAAATGGACTACGGCGAGAACGAGTGCACCGACGCAATCCAAAAACAGGTCGTGAGAATGGCGAATATGACCAAAAACCTTACGACGCTTGCGAAAATCGACGAAAGAGCCGCGCTTGAAGAAAGAAGAAACATCGACGTCGGCGCGTTGATTTCTGACGTTGCCGAGCCGTATTACGCTCTTGTGAGAACCGCCGACCTTAATATCGAAGTCAATATCCCGGGAAAATATATTTTGTACGGCGACGAAGGTCTTTTAAGGCAGATGGTGTCGCTTCTTCTCGACAACGCCGTAAAATACGGGAAATCGTACGTCAAAATTTCGGCAAGAAAGACGATTACGAAACTGAAACGAATCATCGTTCTGGAATTCAGAAACGACGCCGAAAACGTTGAACAAGGCAATCTCGACAAATATTTCGCAAGGTTTTTCAGAAGCGACGGGGCAAGGGCGTCGGGCATCGAAGGCAGCGGCATCGGGCTTTCGATCGTGCAAGAAATCGCTGAGCTTCACAAGGGCAAAGTCAGCGCGCGCGGCGAAGGCAACGACTTTGTGGTAACGATAACTTTTGACAAATTTTCTTTCGGACACGTCAAAAAAGAAACCGAATGAACTCTATTTATAGAGTAATATAAAATAAGAAACCGAGGTTATGCAACTTCGGCTTCTTATTTGTTTTATAATTTAGTACTCTTGATTATCATCTTCAAAATTTACATTAACATTTTCCAACTTATCGTTCTTTTCTCTATTACAATGTCTATGTAGCAATTGAGCATTTTCTAACGTAGTATCTCCACCTTTAGAATATGCAATTACATGATCAACTTCAGCATCGTTATAAGATAATATTTCTTGACCGCAATAAGAACATATGTAATGCTCGTGCCAGAGTTTTTGCTTATCATCATTAGAAAAACATCTAACCGTAGAAATAGTGTCACCATGTTTAATTAAAATATCTTTAATAGCGTTGTATATGATCATTATTCTTCCAATCACTCTATCTTTTGACCCAGTAGCAGCATATGTATAATCAGAATACGTTTGGTCATTTGCCTTTATATATGATATAGAGGATCTGATTTCATTTGCATTTTTCATTAAATTATGTGCGTCAAACATGGAAAATGCAATTATAATTGAGTCATATACAGAACCGCTAAATTTATTCATTGAACATTTATTTTGTCTGTCGTAAGCACAAAACGCATCACTACCTAACACTTGTTTAATGATATCAATAGTGGAATTAAAGAGTTTTTTTGAATTATCTATGTCTTTTTCGTCATCATTTTTGTGAATAGACATGTATCTGTTCATGGTTTTGCCAATAGAAGAACAATAATCATTAAAGTTTTTTAATGCAAAAAATCGCAGTATGTATTCTTGGTATTTTTTCCTTTTGTTTTCAAAAATGAATAATTCAGGTAATAATTTATTAGTTGAAGCGATATCTTCTAGCAAGTTGTTAAAAGAACCTCGATAAATACAGTTTCTTAATTCTTGAGGTGTTAAGGCAACGGATCCTTGATTCAATCTCGCGAAAATTTCATATTTAAGGGCTTCAGACTCTTTTGTTAAAATAATAGTATTCAAAGAAACAGACTTAAGACTTCTTTGCGTTGCTTTATCTAAATCTTTAAAATGCAAGCCATTCAAATTCGTAAGTTCTTCTAATTTTTTTAGTTTAAACCCGTTTTTCAAAAATTTAACAAATGAAGTCATTCTTTGTTGACCATCAATAATACTATATGTACCGTCTTTTTCTTCACACAAATATATCGTGGGAATTGGAATACCAATTAAAGCGGATTCTATTAATTTAGAAGCTTTTATTTCATCATAAACATAATCTCTTTGATAATCAGGTTGTGGAATAATATCGCCATCATCAAACATTTCCTTTATTGTTGATAAAGGAAAATCTTTTTTTTCGGTCAATACTCTTATTGAATTATTAGTTAAATCTCCTTCCATTTCTACAAAGCCTCCAAGAATGATATGTTTATTCTAACATATAAGTATATAAATGTCATACGGAAACCGTTGCGTTTTTTGTTGCAATTTTAATTTATTTTTAATCAATACTTTAAGTTTTCTTAATTTTTACATAATAAAATCAAATCAAAAGGAAGCGGTCATATGAAAAACGATAAAGTGTCAAAAGTATCAATCGTTGCGATTATTGCGATTATCTGCTGTCTTGCGCTGACGCTTACGGCGTGCGTATCGACGGGAAAGAGCGCATACGATATTGCGGTTAAAAACGGCTATACCGGCACCGAAGAAGAATGGCTTGAAAGCCTGAAAGGCGAATTTAAAGATACCAGATTATATGACAGAGATTACTAAATATGTGCAAACAGAAGGAAGTACAATTAGTGATGTTTTAGATCCTGGTATTAGAATGGTTCTCTGTGCTTTAGGAAGCTTAGCATCTTCGTTTGTTGTAGGATATTTTGCATCTTATGTGGCTGCTAAATTTGCTAAAACTTTAAGAAGAGATGTATTTTTAAAAGTAGAAAATTTTGGAATGGAAGAAATTAAGAAATTTTCTACTAGTAGTTTAATTACTAGAACTACTAATGATATTACTCAAGTTGGAATGCTTATTGCTATTGGACTTCAAGTAATTATTAAAGCTCCAATTATGGCAGTTTGGGCAATAACTAAAATAGCAGGTAAGAATTTTAGTTGGAGTATTGCTACTTTTATAGCAGTAATTGTATTACTTGTAATGATATTTACGATAGTTTTAGTAGCTTTACCTAAATTTAAAGTAATTCAAAAACTTACTGATAATTTAAATAGAATTACTAGAGAAAATTTAACAGGTATTAGAGTAGTAAGAGCTTTTAATGCAGAAAGCTATCAAGAGAAAAAATTTGATAAAGCTAATCTAGATCTTACTAATACTAATTTATTTGCTCAGCGAATAATGGCTATTATGTCACCAGTTATGCAGCTTATTATGCAGGGACTTACTTTATCTATTTATTTTATTGGAGCTTATCTTATAAATGAAGCTAATATGCTTGATAAAATAAATATATTTAGTGATATGGTTGTATTTTCATCTTATGCTATGCAAGTAGTTATGTCATTTATGATGTTAACAATAATATTTATTCTTTATCCAAGAAACTTTATTTTCCTTATATGCTACTTTTAGTCGAAATTTATTAATCATTTTATCCCCCAC
>OGXR01002871.1_pt1 | contig 10466 bp, 8 predicted proteins | sample 1576331 | NCBI WGS metagenome assembly OGXR01 (sample SAMEA3541473, study PRJEB24748) | human gut metagenome | biome: human gut; feature: human-associated habitat; material: faeces | place: China | collected 2012 | reverse complement strand
CTGACACAGAAGCATATTCGTGGAAGATTAGCTGAATCGCTTCTTTTCCTCAAAGAAAGTTATGGATTGGAAGAAGACGGTTCTACCCTCAGTATTTATCTGTCACGCGAAGATCTGGCAAACCTGTCTAATATGACAACTTCTAACGCTATCCGTACCTTATCACAATTCGCTACCGAACGCCTGATCACGATTGACGGACGAAAAATAAAGATCATCGATGAGGAAAAACTAAAGAAGATAAGTAAAATAGGATAAAGGATAGTGATTGTCTTCCCCCTAAAGGCTATTATTTTTTTCCTCTTCCCTATTTTACCCTATTTATAAACTTAACACACATAAATGCCATGAAAAAAGGATTGAGTGCTTTGCTATTAGCAAGCCTGCTGTGTGCCTCTTCCGGCTGTCAGCAAAATCAAAAAGAAGTGGTGAACGAGTACAACATCGTTCCCAAACCCAACCAGATTCTTCCACAGGAAGGACGCTTTGAACTTAACAACAAAGTCTGCCTCGTAGTTCTCTCGGATGCTCCGGGAGTAAAAAGCATTGCCAACAGCCTGGCCGAACAACTAAAACTGACAGCAGGAATCTCCTTGAAAGAAGCTGAAAGTGCAGATGGAAAAACGGCGATCTCTTTTGTTGTACAGGAAGGTATGCCGAAAGAAGGTTATAAATTATCGGTCACTCCCAGTCTCATTACACTCACCGCTTCCCAGCCAAACGGATTCTTTTATGGAGTGCAGACTCTTTATCAGTTACTCCCTCCGGCAATTTACGGAAAGCAGTTGGATAAGAAAGCTGACTGGTCGGTTCCTGCCGTAGAAATCGAAGATTCACCCCGTTTTGTTCATCGCGGACTCATGTTGGATGTATGCCGCCATTATGTACCGATAGACTACATTTACAAGTTTATCGACTTACTGGCTATGAACAAGATGAATGTCTTCCACTGGCATTTGACAGACGATCAGGGATGGAGAATCGAGATCAAGAAATATCCCAAATTGACGGAAATCGGTTCCAAGCGTGAAAAGACATTAGTAGACTATTACTATGTAAACTATCCGCAAGTATTCGACGGAAAAGAACACGGAGGGTATTACACACAGGAACAAATCAAAGATGTAGTAGCTTATGCTGCAAGTAAATATATCAACGTTGTTCCCGAAATAGAAATGCCGGGACATGCGTTGGCTGCACTGGCTGCCTATCCGGAACTGTCATGTGATTCTACACAGACTTATAAAGTATCTCCTACATGGGGTGTATTCGAACAGGTGTTCTGTCCGAGTGAAACAACTTTCAAATTCTTTGAAGGAGTGATGGATGAAGTAATTGAATTATTCCCTAGCGAATACATTCACATCGGTGGCGATGAATGTCCCAAGACAGCGTGGAAGAACAGTGCTTTCTGCCAGCAGTTAATCCGCCAGTTAGGGTTGAAAGATGATACAACTCCCAGTAAGATAGACGGAATAAAGCACAGCAAAGAAGATAAGTTGCAGAGCTATTTCGTTACCCGTATGGAGAAATACCTGAATAGCAAAGGCAAAAACATCATTGGCTGGGATGAAATTCTCGAAGGTGGTCTGGCTCCCAATGCGACTGTTATGTCATGGCGCGGTGTAGAAGGCGGTATGAACGCAGCCAAAGCAGGACATAATGCCATCATGACTCCGAATCCTTATGTATATCTGGACTACTATCAGGAAGAGCCGGAAATTGCTCCGACTACTATTGGCGGATACAATACCTTGAAGAAAACATATAGTTATAACCCTGTTCCGGACGACGCTGACGAGCTTGCTAAGAAGCATATCATCGGAATACAAGGTAATATTTGGAGAGAATATATGCAGACTTCAGAACGTACAGACTACCAGGCTTTCCCACGTGCAATGGCTATCGCCGAAACGGCCTGGACACAAAACGCAAACAAAGACTGGAAGAATTTCTGCGAACGGATGGTGACTGAATTTGAACGTTTGAAAGTTATGAACACCCAACCTTGTCTCAACTTCTATGACGTAAATATAAATACGCACGCAGATGAAAACGGCCCTTTAATGGTATTGCTGGAAAGTTTCTACCCGAATGCGGAAATCCGGTATACAACGGACGGCAGCGAACCGTCCAAAGTGTCCATCTGATATGAAAAGCCTTTCGTTCTTGAAGGTAATATCGACCTGAAAGCCGCTGCTTTCAAAGACGGAAAGATGTTGGGCAAAGTAGCTCACAAGCCACTGTATGGCAATTTATTGACAGGAAAGCCCTATACGGTTAATTATACGATGGGATGGACAGGCGATATATTTGATGAAAACGATGTATTAGGAGCTGACAAGACAACCTTCGGACTGACCAACGGTAAACGTGGCAACATCGCTTCGATGACTCCGTGGAGCGGATTCCGGATGAACGACGCCTGCAATAAACTGGTATTTATCGTTGAATTCGAACAGCCTACTACTGTCAGCAAAGTGGTCTTCGGTTCGTTATACAACCCCGCATCAGTCATTCTCCCTCCCAGTGTAGCTACTGTTGAGACCTCTTCCGACGGACGGAAGTATGATAAAATGGCAGAAGCTTCCTTCAAACGGAACTATCCTGAAAGAGGCAGAAAGGCATTCACTGACACATTAGGCTTTGCCCCCAAAGAAGTCAAGTATATCAAAATCACTCTTCAAAATGGTGGTACTTTACGAAACGGCATTGATTTTGTGAAAGACCCGAATGAAAAAGATGTGGTTCAGGCTAACATCTATTTGGACGAAATAGAAGTATATTAACGACCACATCATACTCCACAAAAACGCGGAGGACACAGAGTATTATTCCATTTCTGAAAATATAAACTCTGCGTCCTCCGCTTTATTTCCGGACACAATTACTGTCCAAAGAGACAACTGCGTCCGGAATATCTTTGTAGTTTTTTACAAATCTTAGATCAATCCCTTTTCAGACAGATAGCGTTCAGCTTCAATAGCAGCTTTACATCCGCTTCCGGCTGCTGTAATAGCCTGACGATAATGCGGATCAGCTACGTCACCCGCAGCAAATACTCCGGGTACCTTGGTACGAGGACTGTCACCGTCGGTGGTAATATATCCCACTTCATCAGTATCCAGATAGGGTTTAAAGATGTCCGAATTCGGTTTATGCCCGATAGCAAGGAAGAAACCGTCGATAGGTAATGAATAGCGTTCTTCATCGGGCTCCTCCCAACGTTTCACAAGATTCATACCTTCTACACCGTTCTCACCGAAAAGACCAACTACATTATGCTCAAAAAGTACTTCAATCTTATCATGTTTCCTCACACGCTCCTGCATAATTTTCGAAGCACGAAGATAAGGCTTGCGCACAACCAGATAAACCTTGGAAGCGAGTCCGGCCAAATAGATCGCTTCTTCACAAGCAGTGTCACCACCACCTACCACAGCAACCACTTTCTTACGATAGAAAAAACCGTCGCAAGTAGCACAAGCGCTTACCCCCATACCGGCATACTTCTTTTCATCGTCCAGTCCTAAATATTTGGCTGTAGCTCCGGTGGCGATAATCAATGAATCGGCTTCGATTACTTTTTCACCATCGATTGTAATTTTGTAAGGAGCCTGACCAAGATCAGAAGCGGTAGCAATCCCAAAGCGGATGTCAGCACCAAAACGTTCGGCCTGTGTACGAAGATCTTCCATCAATTGTGGTCCGCTGATTCCTTGCGGATAGCCCGGGAAGTTTTCTACATCGGTAGTGGTAGTCAACTGTCCACCCGGCTGTATTCCTTCGTAAAGCACCGGTGACAAATTTGCACGTCCAGCATAGATAGCGGCTGTATAGCCGGCTGGTCCTGAACCTATAATAAGGCATTTAATTCTTTCTGTTTCCATACTCCTATTTATATTTTACGATTTACTATTTAACGCTTGAAATCATTTCCCTCTCCTACCGAAGATCAATCACTTCGGCATGAGGATATTGTTTCTTATCAAACACAAACATACCATCGGCATATTTCAAACCTGTCTGATAACCGGTCACAGTGATCTCGCTACGACTCTTATCACGTTGTTCCATCATAATGAACAAGGGTTGATAAGTGTCTTTACTCACATAAAGCACAATTCGCGATAAATCTCTCTTCTTATCAGTAGCAGTCAATACTACCTCATAGACCGGTTTGCCACCAAAGTTCTTCAATGATCCGATCTTATAGTCGAAGCCATGACGGTATATCTGTAAAAGCGCATACGGATTAAGGCCCTGCAATTCGGTCCCGGTAGGGTTACTGATATTAACTTCATCACTGCTTCTCAGATAGCTCCACTGGGTCTTACCATCAAACCAAGTAATACCATCGTCTGTTTTCAGTACAAACTTTTCCCCTTTGAGTTCGATGACTCCGGCAGACTGTCCGGCCATCCTGCTTTTGTTAAACACTGTCACGTTGAATTCCGCACAGATACCGCCTGCCTTTTCAAATGTGGCCGCCGTCTTATCAAGCACAACTTTTGCCTGCATTTGTTGTTGAGCAAACACAGGCAAAGTCAGTAAAGCTATCCAAATGCTAATTATAATCTGCTTCATTGTATACACTCATTTAACGTTTGATTATTGAATATTGTTCAAACGCATTTCAAGGTCATTTTCGTCCACACACAGCACATCGCGTGCCTTGCTTCCCTGTGAGGGACCTACAATACCGGCCTTTTCCAGCTGATCCATCAAACGCCCGGCACGATTGTAGCCGATGGAGAATTTGCGCTGTATCAGCGAAGTAGATCCCTGCTGGTGAATCACAATCAACCGGGCAGCTTCCTCAAACAACGGATCGAGCCGTCCCATATCGACTTCACCCAAATCACTACCGCTATCTTCACTCACATATTCGGGCAGGAAGAAGGCGGTAGGATATCCCTGCTGACGTGAAATATACTTGGTGATTTCTTCCACTTCGGGCGTATCGATAAATGCACACTGTACACGTACCGGATCGGCTCCCTGAAGGAAGAGCATATCACCGCGACCGATCAACTGATTAGCTCCCGGACGGTCGAGGATGGTACGTGAGTCCATCATCGCTGACACGCGAAATGCGATACGTGCCGGGAAGTTGGCCTTAATAGTACCTGTAATGATATTGGTAGTCGGACGTTGGGTTGCGATAATCATATGAATACCTACGGCACGTGCCAACTGCGCAATACGGGCGATCGGTAGTTCTATCTCCTTACCGGCTGTCATAATCAAATCACCAAACTCATCAATAACCACTACGATATAAGGCATAAATTTATGCCCCTTTTCCGGATTCAGGCGGCGATTGATGAACTTCTCATTGTACTCTTTGATATTGCGCACATGAGCCATTTTCAGCAGATCATAGCGGCTGTCCATCTCTACACAAACAGAATTGAGGGTCTGCACCACTTTAGTTACGTCAGTGATGATAGCATCTTCACCATCGGGAAGTTTTGCAAGAAAATGATGCTCAATGACAGAATAAATGCTGAATTCCACTTTCTTAGGATCCACCAGAACAAACTTCAATTCGGCAGGATGCTTCTTATAAAGCAGTGAAGTGATGATAGCGTTCAAGCCGACAGATTTACCTTGTCCGGTAGCACCTGCCACCAATACGTGCGGCATTTTGCAAAGATCAACCATGAATACCTCATTCGTAATGGTTTTACCAAGTGCAATAGGCAAATCATAGGTTGACTCCTGAAACTTCTTACTACCTATAATAGACTGTCCTGAAACGATCTTCGGATTTGAGTTAGGCACCTCGATACCGATCGTACCTTTTCCAGGTATGGGAGCAATGATACGAATGCCCAACGCAGAAAGGCTCAAAGCGATATCGTCTTCCAAGCCACGAATCTTTGAAATACGTACTCCTTGTTCCGGAGTGATCTCATAAAGAGTTACCGTAGGTCCTACCGTAGCTTTAATCGTACTTATTTCAATGCCAAAACTACGCAATGTATTGATAATACGGTCTTTATTCGCATTCTGTTCCTCCATATTGATGGTAGGCTCACTATTTTCATAGTGTTTCATCAAATCGATAGTAGGAAAATGATAGTTCTCTAAATCCAATTTAGGGTTGTAAGGTTCGGTCTCCGCACCCTGATAATTTTCATCATCGGCAGCAGGCTCTATCTCGAACTCAGGCTCTTTATCTGCCGACGCTGCCCGAAAAGGAGGTACGGGATCAGGAGCTGTCTGTTCAAAAGTCATAGTCACATCACCATCGGATGTCACATCCCTGTCTTCCGGAGTCACAGGCATTTCGGTTGAAGATTCGACAGGTGTTTCAGGCACAACAGTAGTTTCCACCTTTTTCACCGGTACTTCCTGCCGGAAAGTACGATTTACATCAAATTCTACTTCCTGAGGTTTCGGGTTATCATATTCATGTGGTTGAGGGGCCTGAGTAACTTCAGCAAGTTCTTCTTTTTGTTTACGCTTCAAGAAACTAAGACTAAAAAGCTTACGCAGCCAAATGATGGTGCGGGCACTCATATATATAAGGAAACAAATACCTGTTGCCAGAAGAATCAGCCATACACCCGGAATGCCAACTTGAGAAATCAGCCAGTTACTGATGTTATAACCATGCAATCCACCCAGATAGATGAAGGAGTCCTGATAATGGTCCATAAAAACGAAACCAAGGAAAACAGAAAACCAAATGAGCAGCAATGAACATCCGATAAACCATTTCCAAAGGCGTACCACACGCACACGCATTAATTTGAGTCCGGCAACAGCCAAATAGATTAAAATAAAGAAAGAGGAAATACCAAAACAATCATTGATCAGGTAGCTTGCCAACTGAGCTCCCCGGGAACCTGCATAGTTCTTTACGTGATTGTTCACAGCAGCAAGGTCCTGGGCATTTCCGCTATCAATAATACTTTGGTCAGCTGCTCCAGTGAAAAAGAAAGAGGTAAAGGCCAGTAACAAATAGACTGAGAAAATGACCAGTACCAACCCGATTACAAAGTGAATTGTTTCGTTCCTGAAGAAAGCCACATATTTTTTTGTGGAAGCCGGCTTCTGTTCTGCTTCCTTATCTGATTTCTTTTTTGCCATGTGGATGATGAATCTTAAGCTATATGATTAATGATGCAAAAGTAGTAAAAAAAAGAATTTCATTGGACTACCCACAACTTTTTCTTACCTTTGCGTTTCAATTCAAGCAGATATGAAAAAAGAGAGTCAAGTAATATTTGATAAGAATGTGATAGAATTCGTTACAGTAGCCGCCGAGTTCTGCGCTTTTTTGGAACGTGCCGAAAGTATGAAACGCAGTACGTTTGTTGATACCACCCTTAAAATACTTCCTTTGCTTTATCTAAAAGCATCCATGCTTCCGAAATGCGAAATGATAGGTGATGAATCACCTGAAACGTATGTAACGGAAGAAATTTACGAAGTGTTGCGCATCAACCTGGCATCCATATTGGCAGAAAAAGACGATTATCTGGAAGTATTTCTACCCGACATGGCTTACAGTGACGAACCGATCAAAAAGAATATTTCGGAAGATCTGGCCGATATCTATCAGGATATCAAAGACTTTATCTTCGTATTCCAGCTGGGATTGAACGAGACGATGAACGATTCCCTCGCCATCTGCCAAGAAAACTTCGGACTCTTGTGGGGACAAAAACTGGTAAATACCATGCGTGCCCTGCATGACGTAAAATATAGTCCGAAAGCCCGGGGAGAAGACGAAGAGGAAGAAGAGTACGAACCCGAAAACAATGAAGACTGTCACTGTGAAGATGACGACTGCCATTGTCACGATCATGGCTGCCATTGCCATGATGATGAATAAAAGAATATGATTTTAAAAAGAACCATAAGCAAAGAAGAGGTGAAGGAGATGCCCAAAGCAGCATTTCCCGGACGGATTCATGTAATACAGACTGAAAGTGAGGCGCAAAAAGCGGTGGCTTATCTGCAATCCCAAGCCATCTTGGGAATCGACAGCGAGACACGTCCCTCATTCACCAAGGGACATTCTCATAAAGTAGCATTACTTCAGATTTCATCTGACGAGTGTTGCTTTCTGTTTCGCCTGAACATGACCGGCCTAACCCAACCTATCATAGAACTACTTGAAGATCCGAAAGTAATCAAAGTGGGCCTTTCACTAAAAGACGACTTCATGATGTTACACAAACGGGCCCCTTTCAATCAACAGGCATGCATTGAGTTACAAGAATACGTCCGTCCTTTCGGCATTCAGGATAAGAGCCTGCAAAAGATATACGGTATCTTGTTTAGTGAGAAAATCTCAAAATCACAGCGTCTTTCTAATTGGGAAGCAGATGTACTGACGGACGCTCAAAAGCAATACGCAGCTACAGATGCTTGGGCCTGCCTCAACATATATCACTTATTGGAGGAACTGAAACGAACAGGAAACTACGAATTGGCTCCGGAAGAGGAAGCCACAGAGAAAGTAAAAGTAGGTTCAGATCAACAATAAAAGTAAAAACAACATAATAAATTTATGCATAAAGTATATCTTAAACCCGGCAAAGAAGACTCATTGAAACGGTTCCACCCCTGGATTTTTTCTGGTGCCATCGCCCACTTCGACGGCGAACCCGAGGAAGGTGAAGTAGTGGAAGTGTACACCTCAAAAAAAGAATTTATTGCCAAAGGGCATTTCCAGATCGGAAGTATTGCTGTACGTGTACTTTCGTTCAAACAAGAAGAGATTAACCACGATTTCTGGAAACACAAATTGGAAGTGGCCTACGACATGCGACGCAGTATTGGCATCGCTACCAATCCGACTAACAATACCTATCGCCTGGTACATGGAGAAGGCGATAATCTGCCCGGACTCGTTATCGATGTTTATGCCCGGACTGCTGTGATGCAGGCACATTCTGCAGGAATGCATGTAGACCGTATGGCCATTGCCGAAGCTTTGTCCGAAGTTATGGGTGATCAGATTGAAAATATCTATTATAAATCAGAAACGACCCTCCCATTTAAAGCAGACCTTTTCCCGGAAAACGGTTTCCTTAAAGGAGGAAGCAGCGACAACATCGCTCAGGAATATGGGCTGAAGTTCCATGTAGACTGGCTGAAGGGACAAAAAACAGGTTTTTTTGTAGACCAGCGTGAGAATCGTGCTCTACTGGAGCGTTATGCCAAGGGGCGGTCGGTATTAAATATGTTCTGTTATACCGGAGGCTTTTCCTTTTACGCCATGCGTGGAGGTGCCAAACAGGTGCACTCGGTAGACAGTTCTGCAAAAGCCATCGATCTGACTAATAAAAATGTAGAATTAAACTTCCCGGGAGATACCCGTCATGCAGCCTTTGCTGAAGATGCTTTCAAATATCTCGACCGTATGGGTGACCAGTACGACTTGATCATTCTTGATCCTCCGGCATTTGCCAAACATAAGGATGCGCTGCGCAATGCCCTTCAGGGCTACCGCAAGCTCAATGCCAAAGCATTTGAGAAAATCAAACCGGGTGGTATCTTATTCACCTTCTCATGTTCGCAAGTAGTGACCAAAGATAATTTCCGTACTGCTGTATTTACTGCTGCCGCCATGTCGGGCAGAAGTGTACGTATACTACATCAGTTGACCCAGCCCGCAGACCATCCGGTGAACATCTATCACCCGGAAGGGGAATATCTCAAAGGATTGGTGCTCTATGTAGAATAATCATTCCATAAGCATAAAAGCAGCAGTTTCAAAGTTAATTAGAGTTAACAAATAGAAGATTTTCATCAAATCATTATGTTATATAACATAAATCCCTTTATCTTTGCACTGTGTTTTTCATGGTATTAGATTTAAGGTTAATAAAGATTGGCTGTCCGGGAGGATAGCCTTTTTTTTATTTGTATATATGAAGAGAGAATAGATTACTGCGGGATCAATGAATAAACTTAGAAATAAAGATAGATATTCAGCCCTTTACCTCCTCCAATTTATTCATTGACTCCATTTGGTTAACAATCCATCTAATAATGTAAAAGAACCGTCCTGCAGCAGGTGGTGGATGACCTGTTTCTTTAATTAAATAAGCAGTAACCTCTACCTTTTATTTCTTTTGTTTTACTAACATAATCACCGGATTATCTTCTTCATTCAACCTAGAGGCGATTTCTTTCAATTTACCATCTTTCAGTTGGTCTTTCTTATAAATTTCAACAAGTCGGGCTGCATTTAGACTTGTGACGTCTTCAATTTCACGATTAATTGGTTTCGCTGTCATAGCCACTGTTCTTTTGTCCACATAGTCATCATTGTATATGGTAACTTGAAATACAGCCTTTTCTTCTTTGTCATACACCAGTTCATCAGCATAGAATCCGTTGCCCTTTTCAAAGTTAAATACATTTTTAACGGCTTCCATAAAGTAATAACGGTCGGTATGGATACCCATATAAAGAAAAACTTCCGGTTCCATGGTATG
>OGXR01002870.1_pt1 | contig 10470 bp, 7 predicted proteins | sample 1576331 | NCBI WGS metagenome assembly OGXR01 (sample SAMEA3541473, study PRJEB24748) | human gut metagenome | biome: human gut; feature: human-associated habitat; material: faeces | place: China | collected 2012 | reverse complement strand
GGCGTTTGCGATTCTGGCCGCCTGGGCGCTTATGACGATCGTCGTGGTGATTTTGTGGGTGCCGTCCATCGATCCGATCAAGGACGCCGGCATCAAGGGGCAGTTCCGTTTCCTCACCCATCCCGGCCCGTGGCTGATTCTGCTGGCCGTGTTCTTCGGCAATTCGGGCATCTTCTGCTGGTGGAGCTACGTGTCGCCGTGGTTGCAGAAAACCGGCGGATGGTCGGCGACGATGGTGCCGATACTGATGGTGCTCGCCGGCCTCGGCATGGTGGTCGGCGGCATCGTGGGCGGCAGGCTGACCGACCTGTGGAAGGCGGGCGCGACCGCGGCGCTATCGCACGGCATCGCCTTGTGCGGACTGTTGCTGGTCTTCCTGTTGCCCGGTAATCATGCGACCACCGCGTTGCTGACGTTCATCATCGGTTTCGCGCTGTTCTTCAATTCATCGCCACAGCAACTGCTGATGGTGCAGACGGGCGAAGGCGGCGGCGAGCTGATTGCCGGTGCCGCCGTACAAATCGCCTTCAATTTCGGCAATGCGATCGGTTCCATCGTCGGCGGAGCGGCACTGACCGCGACGGCGATGAATTACCATTTCACCGGCATCGCAGGCGCGCCGATCAGCCTGCTCGCCGTCATCCTGCTGGTGCTCTACACCCGTCGCTACGAAGCCCGCGCCTAGCCCCATCCCAACCTTCCCATCCTTCTCCCCCAAATCCCATCTCAGCGTCAATCCCATCGCCCCCAATCCGCGAAACCGACGCTGAGGAGGGTCTAAGCGTCGGTTTGGCGGAAATCGCAATATCAAACCGACGGTTGGAGGACGCTCAGCGTCGGTTTGGCGGAAAGGTGCGGCGAAACCGACGGGTTTCCACATATCCACAGGTGGATTGTGGAGGGGATTATTGCGATTTTCCCCTGATTTCGTATTGTTTTACGGCACGGGAGCATTGACTCGCGGCGCAGGAATTGCGATTGTTCCGCGGATTCCCCATGATTCCGTGTTTTCCGCGCCACGCACGCCGAATACGACTAGAGTGGCGTACCGTGCGAAGCATTGTGAAACGAATTCTCGTCACCTGCGCGGCGACTACCGCGCTGGCGCTTCTTCTGACCATGGTCCTATGCGCGCTCGGCAATGCGATGGCGCCGAAATGGCAGGTCGAGCCGTTCACGGACCATATCACGCTCACCACGACCAATACCGCTATCCAAGCCGTTGACCCGGCCACAGGTGCCGTGCTCAAAACCCCGCAGGAGGGCGCGTACCGCACCAAGGAAACGCATATCACGGTCGCGTTGGACGGCGGCAAAACCGTGAATGCCATCGTTCGCGAGCCGCTCGACGCGCCGGCAGATCGTCCCGCATGCCTGTTCCTGCACGGTTCGGGCACCGGCAAATCGTCGGAGGCGTTCGGCGACGTGGCGAACGCGATGGCGTCGGCCGGCATCACCACTCTCGTGCCGGACAAACGGCTCGACAACTACACCATGCTGCACCGCGACTACGTGTCCAGCGCGCACGACTATGCGAAATCGCTGGAAATCCTGAGAAAATGGCCGGGCGTGAGCAGATCGGAAACCGGCATCTACGCCGAATCGGAAGGCACATGGATCGCCACCGTGCTGACGCAACAGCATCCGGATCTTGCCTTCGCCATCCTCACCTCTCCCCCGGTCGTTTCGGGCCGTCAGCAGATGACGCTCGCAGCCACCAATTATCTGACCGCCGCGGGCGCACCCGATGCCGTCAAGCAGCTTATTCCGCGCATCACCAGCCTTGGCACACAACGCATGGGACTCGCCTATGCGGATTTCGACGCGGCCAAATACCGCAGATCGCTCACCATGCCGCTACTCATCAACTATGGCGTCAAGGACACAGCCATGCCGGTCGAACAGGGCGCGCGGCTGCTGATCAAAGCCGCAAACCAGGCTGGCAATACGAATGTGACGCTGCGGTATTATGACGCGAACCATCAGCTTCGAACCGGTTCGAATCAGACGGTTCCGGGACTGCCGTTGGAACCGCATTACACGCACGATCTGGAGGATTGGATCAACGCGGTGACGAGCGGCACGGGTGCGAACGGCTGGGCAACGCCGATGATCGCCGGAACGCAGCCGAATCAGACGGTCGCGGCACCGCTGAAGACCCCGCCCGCGCTGGTGAAGTCGATGGGTGTGATTGTCGGCGCAATCGCGGTTTGTCTGCTCTGCGCGCTGCTGGCGATGTGCGGCGCGCCAATTCTGCTCATCGCCGGCTGGGTGCGCGAGCGCCGTGCGTCACGGCGGGTATCGCACGATTCGGCTTCGACGGAACCGGCGGAGCCAACGGATTCGACTTCAATGTTTTCAACGGATGCGACCACACCGACAGGTCCGTCCACACAACCGAATGCGGCACGTCCAATCGCAATAACCGACCATCGATTCCCGGTCGGCATGCGCGTCGCACTGGCGCTCAACACCCTCCTTGCCGTCGGCACGACCGGCGTGTTCCTGGCGTATCTGGTCACCGTCATCATTGATGCGATCTCGTTGACCGACAATTCGGCGGTGCTTGCCAAGAACTGGCATGCCATCGTCATGCTCACATGGCTGAGCCTTGTCGCGTTCGCCTGGCTGTTGGCGGAAATCATCGTGGACGCGTGCCATCGTCATGCTAGGAATCGCGCGATTGCAAGCATAGACGACGATGCGGATATGAATAATGGCCACGATGCCGCAGCCGGAAGCCGATGCGATATAGGAAAAGATGGAAAAGCATGCATCGGATCCGGCCATGTCATCGTGGCCACGTGTGTGGTGGTGTCGGCGGCGCTATCGTTGGCGCTGCTGGCTTTCTGGGGACTGCTCTGCTGACTGGCGTTCCCGTCGGCGCAGACGCACCGCGGCGACGACGGCCCAGACCACGGAAATGATGAGCAGCAGCGCGCCGAGACCGCCGACCACGTAGAAGAACAGCGTCGAGGGATTCGGCATCCACCGCCATGCGCCGATGGGCAGCAGGCACAGCATGGACATCAGGCCGATCAGGCAGAAGAACACGCCCAGCACGATGGTTCCGGCGCTTGGTCCGGACGGGCGGATTACCAGCTCGCCGTCCGTTTTGCCGATGCGCACTTGCTTGGAGGGGTCGACCGGCTCGGCTGATTTGGCTGGATCAGCCGATTTGACGGAACCGGTCGGACGTGCCGAACGGCCCGCAAAGCTTCCGCGCATGTCTTGTCCGGAGGTTTCCAGCGATTCGGCCTCGTCCTGCGATTCGAACTTCCTCTGCGCTTCCGGACCGCCGTCGAACGGCTTCTGGAACGATTCGGTCTTCGCCTCGCCCGGATCGTCGACGGCCGGCAGGGTTTCCGTGGGCTCGTCCGAGACCTCCGCGATTCCCATGACGTCGGTCAACGGCACTTCACGGGTTTTTTCGTCACTCATTTCGTTTCCTTTCCGCTGGCGCTTTTCCCGACGTTCTTTCCATCGACGCTGCCATGCGATTGGCCGACCGTCGTTCCCACTGGCAGCTTGCTGTCGGACGTGTACTGCATGGTGACACTGCCGCCGACCGTTCCATCGACGTTGACATACAGATCCGGTTCCTCCGGAGCCTTGTCCGAATCGATCGACGGCCAATACCACTTGTTCTCGTAGATCGTTTTGAATGCCTTGTCGAGATCCGTGCCGGCGTATACCGAATCCTGCGAATCGTTCTCCGTATCCGAACCGGCATCGCCCGCATCATCATCGCCGGAATCGTCGAAATCGGTGGTGCCGTTGAGCGCCGGAACGCCCTTGTTCACGCCATGATGGCCGAGTCCCGAATCATCGTTCTCATCGAGGGACAGGCCCATGAAGCCCGTGCCGTTGAAGAACGTAATCCCGTCCGGCCCTCCTATGTAATCCGTGACGTTGGTGTAGCCGTCGTCCGGATCGCTGACCGACCACTGGCATCCGTCCGGCAGCGTGACCACCACCTGGGCGTTCACCACCACCAGATTCAGCTTCCCTGTCGGACATGAGCTTTCGCCGTACGTGCCGTCGTTGAGCTTGACCTTGTGCTTGCCATGCGCTGCCGGATATCCGCTCAAATCGATGTCGAGCACATCGTTGGCGTAGTTCTTGCCGACCACCACCAGTCCCTGTTCGTATCGTTTCATCTGGGCGTCGCTGGTGTCGCTCCATGTCACGATGCCGGAGACCGTCGTGCGGCGGTAGTCATTCGACATCATCCAATCGCGGCTTTCCCATGCCACCGCACTCGTGCAGAACGTCATCACCACGGCCATGAACGCCGCGCACCATGCCAGCGGATGCAGGCCGCCGGTGCGACGGCCCATGCAACCAAGCACGACGATCACCACGCCGATTCCCAGGCAGATGCCGCCGCAGCACAGTGTGGCGAGACGCAGCACGCGCAAGGCGTAATCCCAATCAACCGGCATCGTAATGGCGTACCAGCCAGATCCGGCGATCGCCAGCAATGCCAAGCCAAGCGTCACCAGTACCAGCAGCGGTCCGGCCGGCTTGCGGCGGGCGCGTTTCGACTGCGGCGCCGCCACCGTCGGCGGAGCGGTGAAGGTCGGCGGCACATTGGCCGCGGCAAACGCTGCAGGCGGGTTCACCGGCTGCTGAAACGTCTGGTATGGCGATTGGACGGGACGCGCGTACTGCTGGTAGCCGGAAGGCGCGGGACACGTCGGCCGCGGCATCGGCTGGCCTGGCGTGCCGGGCATGTTTGCAGTGGTGGCCGTGTTCGTGGACATCGGCTGCGGCATATATAGCGATTGCGCAGGCCGCACCGGCTGTCCCGGCTGAACGGGCTGAGCAGGCTGCCCAGGCCACGATCCGCCCTGCTGCGGCGTCTGCCAGCTCGCCGCATACGACTGGCGGTTCACCAGCAGCCAGAACACCAACACGGCCACGCCGAACGCCAGCCATCCGGCGACGGGCAGGCACAGCGCCACCGCGGCGCATACCAGCGCGCCCGCGCAGTTCCAATCCCAATGGCCGTTGACCAGCTCCTCGCACAGGATCCGGCCATCCGTCTCGTCCGGTAGCAGGAACCAGGCCAATGCGTAGAACGCCGCTCCGGCGCCGAACAGTAGCGAGGTGAGAATCACCAGCGCGCGGACCAGGGTGGCGTTCCATCCCAAGCGGCGCGCCACGCCGTCGCACACGCCTGCGATCCACCGGTTGCGGCCGCGCGTGATCCGGCTGGAGCGGATCCATGCGAAGAATCGATTGCCGCGATTCGGCTGCGGCTGATACATCGGCGGCCGTGGCTACGATTGCGGTTCGGCAGAACCAGCGGCACTGCCGCCTTGCGGATTGTTGTTTGCGTTGCTCATATCTCCATTACAGCAATCCGCAGCCGTCATACGTATCGGGGAACACCCTGAATCTGCCCTGAACACCAGCTGAAAACCCTGAATCGGCATCCCCGACAGGGCACAATGGAAGCATGAAGTCCTTAGCCAAACCGCGATACACGCAGGAACAGTACGACCAGGCCAGCGCGGTCTACATGCGCTGGTGCTACGTGCAGGCCCTGCGCGAAGGCCGTCCCGTGCCGTCCAAGCCGGCGCGACTGCCGTTGCTGCGCCCGACGTACGGCCGCGAGGTCGCTGGCGTGGCCAAGGCCATCAGCATGCATCTGGGCGTGTCCGTTCATCTCATCCGTTTCATTTTCGTGGTCACCACGTTTTTCTTCGGTGCGGGCGCGATCGCCTATATTTTTCTGTGGATCACCGTACCCGTCGGAGACCCGGTCCAGCAGGCGTACGTCATCGCCGGCAGCCAGCCCGTCGAGAACGCGCCGCTGTCCCACGGCAACGTGAGGAACGTAAGAAACCTAAGGAACGTCGGAAACGGCGGCGCGCAATCGCAAAACAGCGACGGCAACGCGGACGGCATGCAATCCGGCAGCGGAGCACAATCGTCCGAAAGCCTGGAACAGATGTTCGCCAACGCGCCGAGACCAGCGCTGCTGGCCATGGCGGGACTGCTTATGCTGGGCCTATGCGTGGCGATGGCGGCGAAAGGCATTGAAGGCACGCTGATTGTGCCGTTGCTGCTCGGCGTGGTCGGCGTCGGCGTCTCCTGGCTGCGGTTCAACGCGAAGGACGGCCAATTATGGACGATGCTCGGCGGCATCGCGGTCATTTTCGTCGCGTACGCGATCCACATCGCCACCCACGTGCGCATTATGCAGTCCGCACGGCACGCCACGTTCACCATGCTCGTCGCCGGTTTGGCGCTGCTTGTCGGCGTGTTGCTGGCGATTGTGCCGTGGATTATGACGCTGGTGCGTGATTTGGGCACGGAACGCGCGCTGAAGGAACGCGAGGAGGAGCGCGCCGATATGACCGCCCACCTGCACGACGGCGTGCTGCAGACGCTGGCGCTGATCCAGTTGCATGCCGGCGACCAGCAGACCGTGTTTTCACTGGCGAGGCAGCAGGAACGCGAGTTGCGCGAATGGCTATATCAGGAGCGCACCACGTCGGACCGTTCCGTCAACGCCGGTTTGAAGCAGATCGCAGCGCATGTGGAGGACACGCACGGCAAGCCGATCGAGGTGGTGACGGTGGGCGATGCACGGCCGAACGCGCAGACCGACGCGTTGTTGGATGCCACGCAGCAGGCGCTCGTCAACGCCGTGACGCATGGCGGCGAACCGGTGTCCGTCTACTGCGAGGCCGGCGACAAGCTGGTGGAGGTGTTCGTACGCGACCATGGCGACGGCTTCGACGTCGACGCCATTCCAGCGAATCGCCTGGGCATCCGCGAGTCCATCATCGGACGTATCAAGCGCCGCGGCGGTACAGTGGAGATTGTGTCGAGGCCCGGCTGGGGCACGGAGGTGCGCATGCACATGCCGATTTCAGGAGCGGCGGAGGATGCGGACAGCGCTACGACCACCACAGCGGACGGCGATACGGGCGTGCAATCGGCGCAATGAACACGGCACATGCAGCAGGTGCGGCAATGAATCAATCGAACCAAGGAGCAGGAATGAGCGAGCGGGAACAGCGCATCAGAATCGCCGTCGTGGACGACCATGAGATGTTCCGCGCGGGCGTGATCGCCACGTTGCAGCCGTATTTCGACGTGGTCGGACAGGCGGCCGACGTGGAGGGGTCAGTGGCGATGATCGCGCAGACCAAACCGGACGTGGTGCTGCTGGACGTGCATGTGCCGGGCGGCGAGAACGGCGGTGGCGCCGAAATCCTCACGAAATCGCGCGCATACTCCCCCGATACCGTCTTCCTCGCGCTGTCCGTGTCGGATTCTCCGCAGGATGTCGGTTCCGTGATCCGCGCCGGTGCACAGGGATATGTGACGAAGACTATTTCCGGCGACGACCTGGTGTCCTCCATCAAGCAGGTGCATGAGGGCTACGCCGTGTTCTCGCCGAAATTGGCGGGATTCGTGCTGTCCGCCTTCCAGAACGGCCCGAGCGCGAACGGCGCGTTCGGCGGCCCGATCCACGATGACGAACTGGACCGGCTGTCCAACCGCGAGCAGGAGGTCATGCGGCTGATCGCGCGTGGTTACACGTATAAAGAGGTGGCGGCCGAACTGTTCATTTCGATCAAGACGGTCGAAACGCACGTGAGCTCGGTGTTGCGAAAGCTTCAGCTTTCGAATCGCACCGAGCTCACCCGCTGGGCCGCCGATAGGCGCATTGTGTGATGAAACGACAATGAGCTCCCTCATCAGAGGGAGCTCATCTGCTCATATCACTCCGCGTCGCGGAAACCGTTGGGGTTCTTGGTCTGCCAGTTGAGGGAGGAGGCGGCCATGTCGTCGATGGTCAGCTCGGCCTTCCAGCCAAGCTCCTTCTCCGCCTTGGAAGCGTCGGCGTAGCAGGCGGCGATGTCACCGGGGCGACGCGGCTTGATCGCGTACGGAATCGGATGACCGGCGGCCTTCTCGTAAGCCTTGATAACCTCAAGCACGGAGTAGCCGTGGCCAGTACCCAGGTTGTAGACGAACACGCCTTCCTTGTCGATGTGGTCAATGACGGCCACGTGGCCCTTGGCCAGATCGACCACGTGGATGTAGTCACGCACACCAGTGCCGTCGGGCGTGTCGTAGTCGTCGCCGTAGACCTGGACTTCCTTGAGCTCGCCGACCGCGACCTTGGCCACGTACGGGGTGAGGTTCGCCGGAATACCCTTCGGGTCTTCGCCCAGCAGGCCGGACTCGTGCGCGCCGACCGGGTTGAAGTAGCGCAGCAGCACGATGGTCCAGGACGGATCGGCCACATGCACGTCGCGCAGAATCTGCTCCTGGAACAGCTTGGAGGTGCCGTACGGGTTGGTGGTGCCGCCGGTCGGCGTCTCCTCGGTGATCGGCAGTTCCTTCGGCGTGCCGTACACGGTGGCGGAGGATGAGAAGATGATCTTCTTGACGTTGTGCTTCTTCATCACCTTGAGCAGCACAAGCGTGGAGTACAGGTTGTTGTCGTAGTATTCGATCGGCTTGGCCACGGACTCGCCCACGGCCTTGAGACCGGCGAAGTGGATGACCCAGTCGATGTTGTTTTCAGCGAAGACGCGTTCCATGAGCGCCTCATCGCGCACGTCGCCGTCATAACGCTTGACCGGCTTGCCGGTGATTTGCTCGACGCGCTCAAGCGCCACGGGCGACGAGTTGCCGTAGTTATCTACGGAAATAACGTCGTAGCCCTTGTTGAGCAGTTCGATGTCGGTGTGGGTGGCGATGAATCCAGCACCGCCCGTAACCAGAACAGTAGTCATATTCCCTCCTTTGGAAGGACTTGCCTTCGGTTTTTCCTTCAGTATTGAGCTTACTTCACTTGACCTGTTTCACCTAGCGGCAAAACCAAGGCTTTCGAGGAATGTTTGCGTGGTGGCTTTCTGCTTGAAGACGGCCGTGTTGCCGAGGATGCGGTAGCAGACGCTGCCGAGCTCGTCGTGTACGGCTTGGCGGATGGCCTCGCGGTCGTGGTTTCCGGCCAACGTTTCAGCGAGTTCGCCCCATTCGAGACTGAATTCGCTGACTTCATCGGGCAAATCGCGGCCTTCGGCGAGCGCCTCTTCGACAATGCCGAGCTGGTCGACGAGCCGTCCGGGCAGAATGAACAAGCCTTGGGCCTCGATCAGTCCGATCGGCTCCTGCTTGACCGGCCAGTATTCGGGGTGTGCATGGAAAATACCTTCCGGGTACTCGTCGCTGATCGCATTGTTGCGGAAGATGAGACTCATCTCATAGCCGCGTTCGGTGATGATCGCGCTGGGCGAGAGGGCGGATTGGCGGTTGCCATCCGCGTCATGGCTGGCGATGCCGTTCGCCGCGTCGTCATAACCGACCCATGCCTCGCGGATGATGTCGGATACGTCGATGATGCTCTGGCGACTCTTCGACACCACGCGCACGGCGGTGCCGGGCCAGTCAAGGATTTCAACCACGGCGTCCGGATAGTCGGCAAGTGTGAAGGCGGCCCAAGTGGCGGCCTTGTGCATCGGCAGCAGTTCGCCGCCGCCCTGGTAATGGTCATGGGCGAGCACCGAGCCGCCGATGCGAGGCAGCGCGGCGTTGCATCCGAGGAAGTATCCGGGGAAACGGTCCACGAAGTCGAGCAGATGGCCGAAGGTGTCGCGGTCCACATGCATCGGCGTGTGGTCGGTGTTCACGCAGATGCCGTGCTGGTCGAAGTAGCCGTAGGGCGAGAACTGCCAGAACCATGACTCGCCGCCGAGCGTGACCGGCAAGGTGCGCAGCGTGCGCTTGTCACGTCCGGCGAAGCCCTCGTTCTCATGGCAGATCGTGCACTTCGGGTAGCCGCCGGCCACGGCGTTGCCGGCCGCCGCCTTCTTCATGTTCTTGAATTCGGGTTTGGCGAGGTTGATGGTCACCGTCAGCCCGTGCGAGTCGAAGCGCGGGTTCCGGTCGAGCTGGGCACGCTTGACATAATTGTTGGCCACACAGTAGTCGTAGAACCATTGCATGGCGGCCATGCCGCCATCCCGGTGCTCGACGAGCAGGAATCGGTCGTCGAGATCAGCGGGGTTGGCGGAGAGGATGCCCATGATGGTGTCGGCGTAGGCCGGGCCTTCCTCCGGCTTGAAAAGGCCGGCGGTTGTGGCGGCGGCGCGGAAGGCGGCGAGCAGGGGGTCGTGGGTCTTTTCGCCATAGGGGGCCTGGCTTCGGCTGCCAACAATGTCTTGGACTACGTCTGACACTGACGCCGCCGACGTTGTGGTTTTGGGTCCGGGGTAGGAATCTAGGCGGAAGAGGGCGAAGATTTGGTTGCGGGTCCAGTCTGCGTTGCGTGGGTCAAGGTCAAGATGGGCCAAGGCATAATCGATCAGGGCGTCGATGCTGGCGTATACCTCGGTCAGCTGATCGTTCATTGCTCTGCCTCCATCATGCTGGTTCGGGTATGGTTCGGCTGACGGCTCACCTGGCAGCCTCCATGATGTCGGCTACGATGGCGCG
>OGXR01002868.1_pt1 | contig 10482 bp, 9 predicted proteins | sample 1576331 | NCBI WGS metagenome assembly OGXR01 (sample SAMEA3541473, study PRJEB24748) | human gut metagenome | biome: human gut; feature: human-associated habitat; material: faeces | place: China | collected 2012 | reverse complement strand
TCGGTGGGCAGCACGATGGAAATTTTGTCCACCTCGTAGGTGAGTACCCGGTCCAGCACGGTGATGGTAAAGGTATCGCCTACTTCCAGCTGGTCGAGGTTGGTAAACAGCTTTGCGCTGGGCAGGCCGCGGTGCGCCGAGATGACCGCGTGGGTGGACGCGCCGCCCACCGGCAGGCTGGTGCCCTCCAGGTGGCCTGCGGCAATCTGCAATACGCCGTCGCTGGTGCCGTGGTAGATGGGCAGCTCCACGCCGATTTTGGAAATGGTGATGTAACCCATAATGCCCGTGCCGGTAATATCCAGCGTTTCGTTGTAGCCGGAAAGCTGATCCGGGCGGTAAAGGGCGTTTTCGTTGGCGGCCACCTGTGCGTTAAAGGCATCGGCGGCGTCAAAGTAGGCGCTGTGATCCGCATCGGTCATGTTGTCCACGTCCTGCGCGTAGCTTGCCACCGCGCGGGACCACCGACGCAGTCGACTATGTCCCCGCGCTCTTCTGAGCGCCGGAGTGCAAGGAGGCTTACGATGAAACGCATACTTGCCTCGCTGCTCAGCTTCGCACTGTGTCTCGCGCTGCTTTTCTTCGTCCGAAATAAGTCTGACGAGCCGATCCTGCACGTCGCGCTGAAATCATCTGGCGAGCAGGACGCCGCTTACGTCTACGAAACGGTCTACACAAGCGGCAAAAGCCGCCGCTGCAATGCTTTCACACCCGACACCTGCGTCTTTTACACTGCCGACTACGCAGACTTTGACACCTCCGCGCTTCGCTCGCACAGGGTCAACACACTTGTCGCCACCACGCTCTATGATTCTGTCGGCAATGTCGTTGAACCCAACGAAACGATGATCGCCATGATGCACGCCGCCGCAGACCAGATCGACCATGCGATCTTCGATTTTCAGATCATCGTCGTGAATGGCCAGCGCTACTTTGCCTTTGTTAAGCTCAACGTCAACTGGTGGGACCCGTGCACGCTGTACGAGTACGAGGGCGGAGAGTTCCGCGAGCTCGCGCAGTGGGACAACATGCGCCTGCTGTCGATCGGTTTCATATGAAAAAAGCGGCTGTCTCGACAGAGGCAGCCGCTTTTCCTTTTTCACTTGTTTTTCTCCAAGCTGTACGGGTCCCGTCCCGCGGCGAATTCGGCGATCATCTCCGAGGTGAGGGCGATGCCGTTGCCCGTATAGTTCTCTCGCAGCTCCTCGCGGCTGACCCACGCGCCGTCCGCCAGCTCAAAGTTGTCGAGATGGATCGTATCGTCGTCGCCGTCGAGCCTGCACCAGTAGCCCATCATGATGTTGCCGCTGATGCCCCAGGGCTGACAGCGATAGTAGCGCAGGTCCTTGACCTTTAATCCGACCTCCTCCATCACCTCGCGGTGTACGGTCTGCTCAAAGCTCTCAGCAAACTCGGTGAAGCCCGCGACAAGCGCCGTGCGCTGCGCGCCGGGACGGTTGGCGTACTTGGTCAAAAGCAGATAGTCCCCGTGCGTCACGGCCACGATGACCGAGGGGTTGATGCGCGGGAAGATCATGTTGCCGCACTTCGGGCAGCGCATCATGCGCTCGTTCCCATCGTGGACGAGCTTTTCCCCGCAGCGGCCGCAGTAGCGCGCGTCGCGGTACCATGAGCAAAGGTGCCACGCGCTGACCGCCGCATAGGCGAGCTCCTTGGGCTTTTCCGTGCGGAAAAGGCCGATGTTGCGGTAGGAGTAGCCGTCGAGCGCGCGCTCATTTTCGTCAAAAAGCAGGTAATACTCCCGCCCGTCGAGCTCAAAAAGATAGGTGAACGCCTCGTCGGGCTCGGTAAACTGCGCGCGCGACGGGAACTTGAGGCCGTTGTCGTCGATACGGCACAAAAGGTCCTGCCCGCGGAACTGCACCACGGCGCTGCTCTTTTTCGGCACGGCGTTCTTTTTCCACTCGTTGTAAAGATGTTTCGGCTCGATATCCTGGATCATGTCGGCTTTCCTCCCGCGTGTTTGTTCTTTCGCAGGACTATTCTACAACGGATCAAAGGGATTTGCAAGCGGGGCTTATTCCTCGATCATGCGCCTGCGCTTCAGCTCTTCGATCCTTTTCCCCTCGCGCCGCACGGAAATCATACCGGCAATACCGCCCGCCAGCAGTCCCGCCACGATCAGGACGGTCAGCACCATATACACAGGTGAATCAAGCTGTGTGTCCAGCCAGCTTGAAAAGCCGTACTGCGAGATTGCCTTGTAAGCATGTCTCCCGCTTAACAGCACCAGCACCAGCGCGCCGAGCATCCCGCTGCGGTAATGCGAGCGCCGCTTTTCCAGCGCCGCGATCTTGGAGTCCAAGTCAGAGTACAGCTCAAACGCGCCGTCCGCCGTCTTTTTGCGCAGGATCAGCACCTCGCCGTACTCGCCCACCAGCGCCGCGCCCGTCTCGCCGAGCGTGCGCAGATAGTCGTCCTTTTCGCCGTCGCGCGATTCGTAAAAGTATTGTACGCGGTAGATGTACTCGTCCTGTTCCCCGCGCACAAAGCGCAGCTCATCGCGCACGATCTCACAGCACTGCCAGCCCTCGTGGGACATCTTGTTGAGATAGCGCTCCATCTCTTCCACTCGCTCGGGGCCAAACGGCGCTCTGTTCCACTTCTTCGTCATCGTCTTTGCCATTTCTGCTCTCCTTTCATTCCTGAATCACGCGCTCGGCTTCGAGCGCCGCGATCTTCTGTTTCGCGCGGCGCAGTCCCCGCGGGCAGTCGACAATCCCCACGATGCAAATGGGCAGGAGCAGTGCCGACGCCGCAAGGAGAAATACCTGCGACGAGCGGAAGCTTATGGCGGCCATACCCGCATACTTGCCGATCACGTTCGCATTCATCAGCGTCATTAGAATATTCATCAGCGTGATGCTCATCCAGCCAAGGCTCAGCAGCAGACCTGCGCGCAGGTAGCGCACGGCTTTTTTCTGCTGGGCGATGAGGGAATCGAGGTCTGAGTACAGATCAAAAGGCGTGCCGTCCGCCTTCTTGCGCAGAACGAGCAGGTCTCCCACGCCGCCGACCTCTTCAATGCCAAACTCTGTAAGCTCTGCGATGTAGGTAAGACGGTCTATGCCCGCTTCCTTCACCTGCACGCGGTACTCGTACTCGCCCGCCTTTCCGCGTCGATAGGTGGAAAACAGCGAGCCGAACTTTTCAAGAATCCAGCCCTCTTTTGCCATTCGGTTTGCCTGCTCCTCGATCCGCTCGGGATCGTTGGCATAGCTTGACAAATGCGGCAGCACCTTCTTGTCCTTGACCATGGCGATTCTCCTTTCACTCGCAGATACACTGCTCGTCTTTGATCTTCTTCCACTTTTTGTGCGTGCGCACGGCTGCGCTCGCGCCCCATACGGCGAGGGCGAGCCACGAAAGGCCGAGCACTGCCTCCAGCGCGATCCGCGGCATCCAGGCCGCCACAACGCTCGGCCCGCCCGCGGCGATCAGCTCGGCATAGAGCTCTTCATAAATTTGCGCCGCGTACAGATACTCCCACGCAGTATAAAATTGCATCGCCGCGCCGAGCGCGCACAGCGCCGCCGCAAAAATCTGCGCGCTGCGCACGCACCTTGCCTCCTGCGCCTGCGACGCAAGGTCGGAAAACATCTCCTCCGGCCTGCCGTCATCCACCCAGCGGAAGTACGCGCGGTGCAGAAAGCAGCCAAGATAGGTGACGCCCAGCTCCTCCACGCCCGCAATACAGGCCCTGCCCTGCTCCGTCCACGGGAAGTCCTTCATCACCTGCACATAGTAGCGGTAATCCGTGCCGTCGCCGCGCGTAAAGTGGAAAAACAGCCCGCCGACGTGCGCCAGTTCCCACCCGCGCCTGCGGTGCCATGCGAGCCAGCGCTGAAAATGCGCGTTGTCAAACAGCAGATACCAGATCCACCAGAGGCAGAATTTTTGTTTCAGCATTGTGCACCCCCCTCTCAGTTCCATTCGCTTGTCAGCTTGTCGCCGTTTTGCGTCAGCTCATGCAGTCTTCTCAGCTCCGCGCGCACAGCCTCGCGGCCCTCGGGCGTGATCTGGTACTCCTTTTTGCGTCCCTCGCTCTCGTCGCCGAGCGAGACGATCCAGCCGCGCTCGGTCAGCGTTGCGAGCGCGCCGTAGAGCGTGCCCGCGGCGAGCCGCACACGCCCGCCGCTCAAATGCTCTACGTTCTGCATGATGCCGTAGCCGTGCAGCGGCGTATCCAGCGAAAGCAAAATGTAAAAGACCGCCTCGGTCAGCGCCGTCGTTCCCATGTGGTACCCTTCTTTCCTCGGCCTCCGTTATAACGTAAACCGATATATCGTCTACCGATAAACTATCACACCGCGCGCAGTCTGTCAATAGAAAAAAGGGGCAGGGAATGCAAAATTTGCACTCCCTGCCCCTTTCAATATGTCGCAGACCTTCGCCGCTTTTTGGAAGGCTTAAAGCCTCGTGATGACCGGCAGCACCATCGGGCTTCTCTTCGTCGCCTTAAAAAGATAGTTGCTCACCGCGCTGCGGATCGCGCCCTTGAGTTCGTTCAGGTCGCGCCCGCGCTTGCCGCGGTAGGCCTCCGCCGTGGACATCGTGAGGTTTCTGAGGTCTTGCAGCAGCTCCTCGGAATCCTTGACGTAGATGAAGCCGCGCGTGATGATCTCCGGCTCGGCCAGAAGGTCGCCGTTCTGCGCGGAGATCGGCAGCACGACGACGACCATGCCGTCTTCCGCCAGATGCTTGCGATCGCGCAGCACGACCGCACCGACGTCGCCGACGCCGTAGCCGTCGACAAACACCTCGCCCGCGGGCGCATAACCGGGCACGCACTTCATCGAGCGCGCGCCGATCTCGACGGCGTCGCCGTTGTCGCAAATCACAATATTCTTGCGGTCCATGCCCATCTGGAGAGCGAGATCCTTGTGCAGCTGGAGCATGCGCTGCTCGCCGTGCACGGGGATGAAATACTTGGGCTTTGTCAGCGCGTGGATGATCTTGAGCTCCTCCTGGCACGCATGGCCCGAAACGTGCAGCATGTCCGCGCGGTCGTAGATGACCTCAACGCCCTTGCGGAAGAGCTCATTGATGACGCGCGAGACGGTGTTCTCATTGCCGGGGATGGCGCTCGCCGAGATGATGACGCGGTCGCCGGGGCCGACCTCGATCTGCTTGTGCTGGGAGAACGCCATGCGGTACAGGGCGGACATCTCCTCGCCCTGCGAGCCGGTGGTGACGATGACCTGCTTTTCAAGCGGCATCGACTTGATCTTGTTGATGTCGACCACGGTGTTTTTCGGCGGCTTCATGTAGCCGAGGTCCATGGCGACCTTTGTGACATTTTCCATGCTGCGGCCCGTCACAGCGACCTTGCGCCCGCACTCCGCCGCGGCGTCCATGATCTGCTGGATGCGGTGGACGTTGGAGGCGAACGTCGTGACGATGATGCGCTGTTTGCAGCCCTGGAACAGGCGGTTGAAGGTCCTGCCCACCGTGCGCTCACTCATCGTGTAGCCCGGGCGCTCAACGTTCGTCGAATCCGCGAGCAGCGCCAAAACGCCCTGCTTGCCAAGCTCGCCGAAGCGGGCAAGGTCGATGACCTCGCCGTCGATGGGCGTCGAGTCGATCTTGAAGTCGCCCGTGTGGACAACGGTGCCAAGCCCCGTGTGGATGGCAAACGCGACAGAGTCCGCGATCGAGTGGTTCACGTGGATGAACTCCACGCTGAACTTGCCGGCCTTGACGGTCATGCCGCTTTCCACCGTGACGATCTTCGTCGATTTGAGAAGGCCGTGCTCTTCGAGCTTTAAGCGGATGAGGCCCGCGGTCAGGCGCGTGCAGTAGATGGGAATATTCACCTTTTTGAGGATGTAGGGCACGGCGCCGATGTGGTCCTCGTGCCCGTGGGTGATGAACATGCCGCGGATGCGGTTCTTGTGCTTGACAAGATAGCTCACGTCGGGGATGACGCAGTCGATGCCGTACATGTCGTCGCCGGGGAAGGCCATGCCGCAGTCCACCACGATGATCTCGCCGCCGTATTCGTAAACGGTCATATTCTTGCCGATCTCATTGAGACCGCCGAGGGGGATGATTTTTAACTGTTCAGCCAATGCTGGATCAACTCCTTTTGATTCGTTTCACAATAGAATAACGATAGATTTGTTTTGATTTTGTCATGTGCGTCCGGGCCAAAAAGCGCAAAGCATTGGAGACGTCCGTACTCTCACTTCGCCCTGCTTCACGAAGCGATCGCACCTGCGGCGCCTTTTGGATCCCTATGGACTTTCTATGAGAACCGCGAAAATGCGGTCAAAACCCGTTGTCGCGGAGGCTTTTGCGCGTATTTTTCCAGCGCGGCCATCCGCTATTACGGGATAGTATAGCACGTTTTCCACCAAAAGTATACCACATTTTTTGTCGACGCCGAAAAATAAAATATTGATATTGTATCCGCCCGCCCCGCCGTGTTATAATGAAATGGATTATTCCCGCGGTTTGCCGCAGTAATGTCGATCATAACGGGAGGGCAGCTTCATTATGCGGAACAAAAAGATCAGCAAACTGGTAGACCCCAGCTTCCGGCTCTACTTTCTTGTCGGCTTTCTCTTTGCCGCCGTCACGGTGCGCGTGAGCATCCCGCTCGCGATCTGCGAGGCTGCGGCGATGGCGTTTCTCTGGTGGTACTTCCGCCACACGGCGCAGAAGCGCCGCGAGGGCATCCGCCAGTACATCGACGACGTGACCGACGACATGACCACCGCCGACAAGGCCTCGATGCTCTCGGCCCCGTTCGCGATGATGGTCTTCCGCCCCGACACGCAGGAGATCCTATGGAGCAATGACAGCTTCATGCAGCTCACTGGCGTGCGCGAGGATATCTTTGACAACCGCATCGACGATATTCTCCCCGATTTTCCGACACACTGGCTGCTCGAGGGTAAAAGCGAGTGCCCCGAAACGGTGGTGATGGGCGGGCGCCACTTCCGCGTGTTCGGCAATCTGAGCCATCCCTCCTCCCGCCGCGGCGGACAGAGCCTTCTTGCCACAACGTACTGGACGGACGTGACCGAGCAGGACTCGCTGCGCGAGGAGAACGAGAGCCGCCGCCCCATCGTCTAGGTCATCGTGATCGACAACTACGAAGAGCTGATGAAGGCTGGCAGCGAGGCGTCGCGCAGCGCGGTGCTCGCCGCCATCGACGAAAAGATCAGCACATGGCTCAAGGATTCGCACAGCCTGCTGCGCAAATTCGATCGTAACCGCTACGTGCTCGTCACGACCGAGCAGGAGTATCAAAAGCTGCTTGAGGGTAAATTCTCCGTGCTCGACGCGGTGCGAAGCGTCGTCACTGAGGACGGCGTCGCCGCAACGCTCTCGATCGGCGTGGGCAAGGACGTGGATGACTACGAAACGCTCTATCAGAACGCCATGCTCTCGATCGAAATGGCGCTCTCGCGCGGCGGCGACCAGGTCGTCGTGCGCAACCGCCTTGACTTTGAATTCTACGGCGGCAAGGCCAAGTCCCCCGAAAAGCGCACGAAGGTCAAATCCCGCGTGATGGCCAACGCCCTCGGCGAGCTCATTTCCGACGCAGGCCAGATCTTCGTCATGGGCCACGCGCACGCGGACATGGATGTGGTCGGCGCAGCGGCCGGCATCTGCTGCATCGCGCGCAAGCGCGGCAAAAAGGCGCAGATCGTCATCGACATGGAGGACAACGTCGCAAAGCCGCTGCTCAGTAAGCTTGCGGCTCTTCCGGAATACAAGGATGCCTTTATCTCCGGCAACGACGCGTTCATCTCCGCCCAGCCGGGCGCGCTGCTCGTCGTGGTGGACACGAACCGCCCCGACTTTGTCGAATCCGAGCAGCTGCTTGATGCGTGCAACCGCGTGGCGGTCATCGACCACCACAGAAGAGCCGCGAATTATATCGAATCCGCCGCGCTCAACTTCCACGAGCCCTACGCCTCGAGCGCGTCCGAGCTCGTGACGGAGCTTTTGCAATACCTCGCCGACCCGACCGATTTACTTCGCGCGGAGTCCGAGGCGCTGCTCGCGGGCATCGTGCTCGACACGAAGAACTTCACGATGCGCACCGGCGGGCGCACGTTTGAGGCCGCCGCGTTCCTGCGCCGCGCGGGCGCGGACACGTCGGACGTACAGCGGCTCTTCCAGAGCGACCTTGCCGGCATGGTCGAGCGCTATGACATCATCCGTCACGCCGAGCTCGTGCACGGCGACATCGCCGTGGCCGCGGTTGAAAAGGAGATTGACCGCGTGACCGCCGCCAAGGCGGCCGACGAGCTTTTGACGCTCTCCGGCATCCATGCCTCGGTCGTGCTCTATAAGCACGGCACGGGCGTGAACCTCTCAGCGAGATCGCTCGGTGAGATCAACGTACAGTTCATTATGGAAAAACTCGGCGGCGGCGGCAACTCTACTACCGCCGGCGGCCAGGTGGCCGATGCCAGCGTCGACGAGGTGCGGGCGCGTCTGCTCAACGCCATCGACGAATATATGGAAGAGTGACGCTCTTCCCCACAACGTAAATCACCCCACAAGGAGGAAACAGATATGAAAGTCATTTTAACGCAGGATGTGAGAGGTCAGGGCAAAAAGGGCCAGCTCATCGACGCAGCCGAGGGCTATGCAAGAAACTTCCTGCTGCCCCGCAAGCTTGCCGTGCTCGCCACGGCTGACGCCATCAACACCATGAACCTGAAGGAAAAGGCCCGCCGCGCCGAGGAGGCCGCGAACCGTCAGGCCGCCGTCGAAATGGGCGGCAAGCTCAAGAACGTGACCGTCAAGCTCACGGCCAAGGGCGGCAAGGAGGGCAAGCTCTTCGGTGCTATCACGAGCAAGGAAATTTCCGAGGGCCTTGCGAGCCAGTTCCAGCTCGACGTGCCCAAGCAGAAGATCGTGCTCGACGAGCCCATCAAGGCCTTCGGCACCTACGAGGTCAAGGCCAAGCTCGGCTACGAAGTGAGCGCCAGGTTCTCCGTCAGCGTGAGCGAGGAGTAAGGCGCAAGATTACGCAATTAAGGAGGTCTTCTCGTGGAAGATATCTTCTACCGGCAGATGCCTCATTCGCTCGAGGCCGAGCAGTCCGTGCTCGGCTCGATGCTCATCGACGCAAACTGCGTCAAGGACGTGATGGAGCAGCTCCGTCCCGATGATTTCTACTTAAAGCAGAACCGCGAGATCTTCGAGACGATCTACTCCATGTTCGTCTACTCCAAGCCCATCGACGGCGTGACCGTCGCGGGCGAGATGGAGAAAAACGGCACCTATGAGGAAAGCACGACGCGCCCGTACCTCGCCCAACTGATGGACGTGACGCCCACGAGCGCAAACGTGATGGAATACGTCGGCATCGTACGCGACAAGGCGCTGCTGCGCGCGCTCTATACCGTGGCGGGGGAAATTTCCACCATGGTGCAGGACGGCACAGGCGGCGCGTCCAGCGTGCTCGACGCGGCGGAGCAGAAAATTTACGCCGTGCGCCGCGGGCGCAGCGCGCAGAGCATGGCGAGCATCGGGGTTGTTTTGCAGGGCGTTCTCGACCATTTGAGCGAGCTGAGCGCTAACGGCGGCAAAACGCTGCCCGGCCTCCCCACGGGCTTTGGCGTACTGGACGACAAGATGAATGGTCTCAACAGATCGGACCTTGTGCTGCTGGCCGCACGTCCCGGTATGGGTAAAACGAGTATGGCGCTGAACCTTGCGCTGAATGTCGCGCGCTCAAGCGGGCAGGCCGTGGCCGTGTTCTCGCTCGAAATGTCGCGCGAGCAGCTCGTGACGCGTATCTTATCGAATCAGGCGACGGTCGAGAACCAGCGTCTCGTGACGGGCAACCTGCGTGAGCAGGACTGGGTCAACATCGCAAACGCCGCATCTGTCCTCTCGGGGCTTGACATTCTCATTGACGACAATCCGCTGCTCACCGTTGCGGACATGAACGCCAAGTGCCGCCGTATCGACAATTTAGGTTTGGTAGTCATCGACTACTTGCAATTGATGGCGTCCTCCGGCACGAAGGGCTACAGCGGCGAGAGCCGCCAGCAGGTGGTCAGCGATATTTCCCGTATGCTCAAGATCATGGCAAAGGAGCTTCAGGTTCCCGTGCTGTGTCTTTCCCAGCTCTCGCGTGCGAACGAAAAGCGCGAGGATAAGCGCCCCATGCTCTCCGACCTTCGTGAATCGGGTGCCATCGAGCAGGACGCGGATATCGTCATGTTCCTGTACCGCGACGATTATTACAACGAGGACTCGGAAAAGCGCAACATCGCCGAGTGCATCATCGCCAAGAACCGCCACGGCGAAACCGGCAAGGTCGAGCTCGCCTGGTCGCCGCAGTATACGACGTTCTCCGACCTGGAGTGGAAGCATGAGGGATAACATTCTCCGCTATCTCCGGGAAAACGAGCTGATCGCCCCGGGCGCAACGCTCGTCTGTGCCGTCTCGGGCGGAAAAGATTCGGTGTGCCTGCTCCACATGAT
>OGXR01002867.1_pt1 | contig 10483 bp, 9 predicted proteins | sample 1576331 | NCBI WGS metagenome assembly OGXR01 (sample SAMEA3541473, study PRJEB24748) | human gut metagenome | biome: human gut; feature: human-associated habitat; material: faeces | place: China | collected 2012 | reverse complement strand
TCCCGTTGGGCAGAAGCGCTTCGCGAAATGAGCGGACGTCTGGAAGAAATGCCCGGCGAAGAAGGCTATCCCGCTTACCTTTCAAGCCGCCTTGCGGAATTCTATGAAAGAGCGGGTATCGTAAAAGTTCTCGGAAACGAAGATACGGTCGGCTCGATTACGGCAATCGGCGCGGTTTCGCCTCCGGGCGGCGACCTTTCCGAACCCGTTTCGCAGGCAACCCTTCGTATAGTTAAGGTTTTCTGGGGGCTTTCGGCGTCGCTCGCTTACAAACGTCACTTCCCGGCAATCGACTGGATTCAAAGTTATTCCCTTTACGCAGACAGGCTTGCCGACTGGTACACCGATAATATGGGCGAGGAATGGAACGTAATGCGTCAGGAATTTATGTCGATTTTGCAGGACGAGGCGCGACTGGACGAAATCGTCCGACTTGTCGGTATGGACGCGCTCGGCGCAAAAGACCGCTGGACGATGGAAACCGCAAAATCCATCCGCGAAGACTACCTGCATCAGAATGCTTTCCACGAGGTCGATACCTACGCCTCGCTCAAAAAACAAGCCGAAATGATGCGACTGATCCTTGAAAACTACAAGCTCGGGCTCGAAGCGCTTGAAAAAGGCGTCGATATCGAAGATATGCTTGCAATTCCCGTCAAGGAACAAATCGGCAGAAGTAAGTATATCCCCGAAACGGAAATAAATAAATTCAACGACATCGAAAAAGACCTTAAAGAAGAAATGCTGTCGCTTGTCAGCGAGGGAGGACGTGACTGATGCTTAAAGAATATAAAACTATCCGCGAAATCGTCGGACCTCTTATGCTCGTTGAGGGCGTCGAGGGTGTAAAATACAACGAAATGGTTGAAATCGTCGCCGCAGACGGCGCAATCCGCCGCGGTAAAGTATTGGAAATCAACCGCGATAAGGCGCTCGTTCAGTTGTTCGAGCCGTCGCAGGGCATTCAGATGTCATCGTCCAAAGCAAGATTTTTGGGCAAGAGCATGGAACTTGCGGTGTCCGAAGATATGCTCGGCCGCGTCTTCGACGGTATCGGCAATCCCCGTGACGGCGGCGCGCCCGTTATCCCCGAAGACAGACTTGACGTAAACGGTCAGCCTATAAACCCCGCCGCGCGCGATTATCCCGACGAATTCATTCAGACGGGCGTCAGCGCAATCGACGGGCTTAACACCCTTGTCAGGGGACAAAAACTGCCTGTGTTCAGCGTATCGGGACTTCCCCATGCGGAACTTGCGGCGCAAATCGCAAGACAAGCGAAAGTTCTGAACAGCGACAGTAAATTCGCCGTCGTTTTCGCCGCTGTCGGTATCACATTTGAAGAAGCGGATTTCTTTATCTCCGATTTCAGAAAAACAGGCGCAATCGAACGCGCGGTGCTTTTCATCAACCTTGCAAACGATCCCGCGGTCGAACGTATCGCAACGCCGCGTATGGCACTGACCGCAGCGGAATATCTTGCGTTTGAAAAGGGCATGCACGTGCTTGTCATCACGACGGATATTACGAACTACGCCGAAGCCTTGCGCGAAGTCTCCGCCGCACGAAAAGAAGTGCCCGGTCGCCGCGGCTATCCCGGTTATCTGTACACCGACCTTGCGACGCTTTACGAACGCGCGGGAAGAATCAACGGGAAAGAAGGCTCGATTACGCAAATCCCCATTCTTACGATGCCCGAAGACGACAAGACGCACCCCATTCCCGACCTTACCGGATACATCACCGAAGGACAAATCATTTTGTCGCGTGAACTTTATAAAAAGGGCGTAACGCCGCCTATCGACGTGTTGCCGTCCCTTTCCCGTCTGAAAGACAAAGGTATCGGCGTCGGAAAAACGCGCGAAGACCACGCGGACACGATGAACCAGTTGTTCTCGGCTTACGCAAGAGGCAAGGAAGCAAAGGAACTTTCAACCATTCTCGGCGAAGCGGCACTTACCGAAATCGACAAAAAATACGCGCACTTTGCGGACGAGTTTGAAAAGAAATACGTCTCGCAAGGCTTCAATACAAACAGAAGTATAAATGAAACTCTGGACATCGGCTGGGAACTTTTAAGACTCCTTCCGAGGAACGAACTCAAACGTATCAAGGATAAATTCCTTGACAAGTATTATGACAAATCCGAGGGATTAAATGGCTAAAATGAACGTTAATCCCACTCGTATGGAATTAAGGCGGCTTAAAACCCGTCTTAAAACCGCAACGAGAGGGCACAAACTTTTGAAGGATAAGTCGGACGAAATGATAAGACAGTTTATGGTTTACGTCCGTGAAAACAAACGCCTTCGCGAAGAAATCGAGGCCGAACTTTCAAGCGCGTTGAAAGGCTTTACTTTGGCGCGCGCCGTTTCGTCCAACGCCGTCATCGAAGAAGCCGTGATGATGCCCGCAACGAAAGCTGAAATCTCGCTTTCGTCCGATAACGTCATGAGCGTCGAAGTGCCAAGTATCTCCGTTGTCGAACACGAAGGACAGGACAAATATCCTTATTCTTTCGACACCGTTACGTCGGAACTTGACGCGTCGATCGGCACTCTTTCGACGCTGCTTGTGAAACTCGTAAAACTTGCGGAAGTCGAAAAAACCTGCAATATGCTCGCCGACGAAATCGAAAAGAACCGCCGTCGCGTCAACGCTCTTGAATACGTAATGATTCCGCAAATCGAGGAAACCATAAAGTATATCAATATGAAACTTGACGAGAACGAAAGGGCGTCGACGATAAGGCTTATGAAAGTTAAGTCTATGATTGAGCAAAAGTCATAAAAACGGCGATAATTAGCGCCTTTTCGGCGTTTTTGCAGAACCCGAAAATCCGTGTACGAAAAGTACACTAGGATTTTCAGAACCTACAAAGAACCCCAAAAATCCATCAAATTCTCGCCGTTTTTGGAACTATATATTTTTATCAAAATTCTGACTTTTGCAACATTAAATTTTATCAAATTCTCGCCGTTTTTAGGGGAGTTAAATCTAAGCACCCAAGCGGGTGCTTTTTTTGTTGGATTTTTCCGAGCAACGCACTTATGTCATTCTGAGCGAAAAACAGGGGTCCCCAAAAGATACTTGTACTTGTGGGGCTTTTATAAGGAGTCCCTTCCGGGAGATTCTCACGTCGCTATGCTCCTCAGAATGACATAGTACTTCGTACGGAAGGGAAGCGATATTAAAAAGCACCGATAAAAATCGGGGCTTTTTCGTTAAGATTGATTAAATAATTATCTTTGAGGTTTTTTGGATTTTTTGAAGCCTTTCAGGAATTTGCGGAAGCCGCCTTTTTTCTTGTTGAAAATATCGACAAGTCCGTCAACGCTCGATTCCGAAAAAAGCCCGTGCTGACACCCGAAAAGATAATTCTTACGGACAGTGCCGGAATCAAGCCGAAACAGAGCGTATCCTCAAAAATCAGGACACGGACATATAAAATGGGCAAGGCGGTAATGAGTACCGCACCTATGAAAAAGCTGTTTCCCGATGCCGTTGAAAATATGAGGAACAAGCGGGGCAGTGCAGATTATCTTGCGGCATCGCCTGTAATGAGGGCAACGCTTGTAAAGGTAGTAAACGAGGACTTGACTTATCTCCTGCCCGAAATAAAGCAGTCTACCCTGCTTATATGGGGAGATAAGGACGATGCTACTCCCCTGTCTGACGGGGTTAAAATGAGCGAGCTTATAAAAGACAGCGGACTTGTTACTATCGAAGGTGCGGGACACTATGCTTTTCTTGAGGGCTGGTACACATTCTCAAGAGTATTGGCGTCATTTCTTGACATTAATTAAAACAGAACGGAGAATTTATTTTGGATATTTTACGTTTAATCGCCGTTGCCGTACTCGGTATGGCACTCGGCGCATCGTGCGGACTTAATTTTATACACTATATGCATATGTTCCAGCTGAACTCCTATCACGCCGATGAGCAGTTCAGGTGGATAGGAAAGAATATAAAAGATGTTATAATGCGCCATGTGTTTACGATAGGTGCGATACTTACATTTATTATATGCGGCGAAACAAATGCGTCCACCTGCTTTATAGCGGCGGCTTTTCTGTTCCTTGGCATTGTGTTCTCTGCGCCGAAAAAGGCAAAGAAAAAGCTGGTGTTCACTCCGAGAGTAATGAGAATGACGGTGACATCTGTTATCCTTTATGTACTTTTGATCCTGCTTGTATTCCTGACGCTCGGAATGGGTTACGCTTCGCTTGCAATAACAATGTGCGTACAGATTTTAACGCTTGTTATGGCGATGATTGCAAACCTTATAAATAAGCCGATCGAACTTATGATAAACCGTCATTATATCAATGACGCAAAGCGTATAATAAACGGTCTTCCCGACCTTACCGTAGTAGGACTTACAGGAAGCTACGGCAAAACAAGTACAAAGTTCTACCTTGAAAAGCTGCTCGGCGCAAAGTACAACGTGCTTATGACCCCCGAAAGCTACAACACGACTATGGGTGTTGTAAAGGTGGTGCGTGGACAGCTTAACGCAACGCACGAAATATTCCTGTGCGAAATGGGCGCTAAGAATGTCGGCGAAATCAAGGAAATCTGCGATATAGTAAAGCCGAAGCACGGAATCATCACGTCGATAGGCCCTCAGCATCTCGAAACATTCAAGTCAATCGACAATATAATAAAGACAAAATTCGAGCTTGCCGACAGCCTTCCCGATAAGGACGGCATTATATTCCTCAATTACGATAACGAATATATAGCAAAGCACGAGTGCAATAAGAACAAGGTGACCTATTCGCTCGGCGGCGGCACGGATTATTATGCGGACAATATTTCCGTCAGCGAGAACGGCACACAGTTCACGGTTCACAACGGTAATGAAGAAAAGCAGTTTACGACAAAGCTCATCGGCAGTCACAACGTACAGAATATAGTCGGTGCAATAGCCGTTGCAAATACGCTCGGCGTTCCGTTTGCTGACCTTGTTATGCCCGTCAAGCGTCTTGAATGCGTTCCGCACAGATTGCAGATAATCAAGGGTACAAACAAGACGATAATAGACGACGCTTTCAATTCAAATCCTACAGGCGCAAAGGCGGCTCTTGATACGCTCGCCGTATTCGACGGCTTTAAGATACTTGTTTCTCCTGGAATGGTGGAGCTTGGCGAAAAGGAATACGAGCTTAACAAGCGTTTCGGAGAACAAGCGGCTGAAATTTGTGACTTTGTTATCGCAGTAGGCGAACGTCAGGCAGTGCCGATAGTTGACGGTCTTAAGGCAAAGGGATACCCCGAAGAAAAGACATATGTTGCAAAGAATCTGAACGAGGCTCTTGCAAAGGTTGAAAATATAAAGACAGGCGGAGAAAAGAAGATAGTTCTTCTTGAAAACGATCTGCCGGATAATTATTGATATTGTGTAAAGCAAAGGTTTAAAACAAGGGAGATATTATGGACATATTTTGCGATTACTGCGGAGCAAAGCTGGATGTAGAACATGAAAACTGCTGTACACAGTGCGGCGCACCGTTTGACAACAATGCGGGTGTAAAAGCATACCGTGAGGAAAAGAAAAGGAAAGAGGAAGAATACAGACGCAGACAAGAGATGCGTCAGAATGAGTATAATGCCTCACAACAGCCGTCACAGAGCAATGTAAACAGCTCTCGGAATAACGCTTCTCAGCAGCAAAAAATCGTAAAGACAATTATAACGGTTTTCATTATAATGTTCTTTGCACCTACGGTAATAGGTATCATTATTTCCGTAATCGGCGGAATCTTCTCGGTAATCGGCGACAACATCGGTGACAACTTTGACAACAACGGTTACATAGAAGAAATCTCATTTGCAGAAGAATCCTCAGCAACTCAGGAGGTACAGCGTGTAAACTTCAACGAAACCGCTCAGACAGACGAATACAGCTTTATCTGCGATGAGGTTTTCAGAACGGATATTATGTACGGCGGAGCGGATAAGGGCTATATGTATGTTGCGTTCCACCTGAAAGTCAAGAACACAACAGATGAAAAGCAGTGGCTTTCCAATGACCTTAATTGCGTCTATGACGGCGATATAGGCTGCGACAGAGCATGGGGCTTTGACGAAGGAAAGAGCTTCAGCACTTCAGTGGCTCTCTCCGCAGGGATCGGCTCGGACGGCTATGTCTGCTACATAGTTCCCGAAAAAGCAAAGAGCGTTGTACTTTCATACGGCGATTACGTCAGAGTGAATATTGACCTGAGAGATCTCAGCTACAGGACGGAAAGCTCACAAACAAGCACAGATAATACTTAATTGACATAAAGAAAGGATAAGAACATGAAAATCAGAGTAGGTGTATTTTTCGGAGGAAAAAGCGTTGAGCATGAGGTATCCATCATATCCGCACTTCAGGCTTGCAATTCCATAAACAAGGATAAGTACGAGGTGATACCCGTATACATTACAAAAAACAATGAAATGTATGTCGGAGAAAAAATAGGAAACATCGCATCATACAGGAATCTGAAATCGCTTCTCAAGGAAAGCCGGAGGGTAATACTTGTAAATGACGGCGGAAAGGTACAGCTTGTGCTTTATCCTGGAAAGAGATTCGGCAACAACGTATATGCAACGATAGACGTTGCGTTCCCTATAGTACACGGTACGAACGTTGAGGACGGCGTATTTCAGGGATATTTACAGACAATCGGCGTTCCTTATGTCGGCTGTGATGTAATATCATCTGCTGTAGGTATGGATAAGTATGTTATGAAAACCGTATTCAAGGATAACGGCATACCCGTCCTTGATGGAACGGTAATCCATATAAGCGACTACGCAAAGGACGCAGACGCTGTAAAGGCGGATATTAAGGCGAAGATAGCATATCCGCTTATAGTAAAGCCGATAAATCTCGGCTCAAGCGTAGGAATTATGATAGCGCACAATGACGAACAGCTTGACGAAGCGCTTGACAACGCATTTACCTATGCTTCAAAGCTGCTTGTCGAGCCTGCTATAACAAACCTCAAGGAAATCAACTGCTCGGTATGCGGCGACTATGCTACCGCTCACGCATCAGAATGCGAAGAGCCTGTAAACACCGATGAAATATTAAGCTACAAGGATAAGTATATTGCAGGCGATAAGGGCGGTAAGTCAAGCGGTATGGCAACGCTCAAGAGAAAGATACCTGCCGATATATCCGATGAAACAAGAGAGCAGATACGCACCCTTGCGGTAAAGGCGTTCAAGTGTCTTGGCGCATCGGGTACGTCAAGAATCGACTTTATGATAGATATGGACAACGGCAACGTTTATCTGAATGAAATCAACACGATTCCGGGCAGCCTTGCGTTCTATCTGTGGGAGCCTGTCGGCGTGAAGTATTCCGAGCTTTTAGACGAGATGATTTCGCTCGCATTAAAGCGTGAACGTGAAAACAAGGCTCTGACATTCAGCTTTGACACCAACATTCTTGACGGATTTACAGGCGGTAAGCTCGGCGGAACAAAGGGCGGAAAGCTGTAATCACGGCAAACTGTCAAAATTATAGGTGAGTGGGCTCGCCCCTCCCGTATTCAACTGCTTTTCTGAAACGAAAAATTCGGCAGGAATAAAAAGGAGAAGTATGAAAAAAGCATATATAATCAATCTTAAATACGGTATCTGGGAAAATCAGCTCTGGCTTGAAGCCGATGATAACGAGGTAATGCAGGAAAAGTGGGAAATAGCAAAAGCAAAGCTCACCGATGTTGCAACGGCTTGTCAAAGCTCGGGTGATTACTTCAACAAGGCGATAGAGCATTTCTCGCAGTACGGCTTTTCAAGAATACAGAAGTGAGCCACCGATGAAAGAAATAAAGGTTACAAAAAACGACAGCGGTCAGCGTATTGACCGCTTTTTGTCTAAATCGTTTCCGCTGGGGCAGGGGCAGATTTGTAAGCTCGCCCGTAAGAACTGCATAAAGCTAAACGGCAAGAAATGCAAGCCCGACACGCATATTGCGGAAAACGACATAATAAAGCTGTTTATCCCCGATGAAATGCTGATACCGAAAGCAAAGTCGGACCCCGATGATTTCACTGCGGTAAGCGATAAGATAGACATTGTCTACGAGGACGAAAACATTCTGCTTGTGGATAAGCCTGTCGGAATGGTAGTCCACGAGGACGAGAGCGGCGACAGCGACACGCTTATAAACCGCATCAAGAGCTATCTTTATCACAAGGGCGAATACAGACCGGAAAACGAACTTTCGTTTGCTCCGGCACTGTGCAACCGCATAGACCGCAACACCTGCGGTATAGTGATTGCGGCGAAAAATGCCGAATCGCTCAGAATACTCAATCAGAAGATAAGGGACAGGGAGCTTACAAAGCTGTATCTGTGCATTGCCTGCGGTAAGGTAACTCCCGACAGCGCAACGCTTACCGCATATCTTGAAAAGAACAGCGACACCAACACGGTAAAAATCAGCGACAAAAAGACAAAAAGCAATCTCACGATAAAGACAAAGTACAAGGTCATAGCGTACAACGGCGAAAACTCGCTGTTAAAGGTCGACCTGCTCACAGGCAGAACGCATCAGATAAGAGCGCACCTTGCGTATATCGGTCACGCTCTGCTCGGTGACGGAAAATACGGGAACAACAAGCTGAACAAAAAGTACGGCTTCAAATATCAGGCACTGTGCAGTTATGAGCTGCAGTTTAAATTCACTACCGATGCCGGCTGTCTTTCCTATCTTGACGGAAAATGCTTCAAAGCAAAAGCACCCGATTTTGTTAAAATGTTCGGCGGTAACATTAAGCTCTGACTGAGTGCCGTTCAGCCCGAAAACTGTATTACGGACAAAAATGCAGGAATTTTAAAAAAATCCGAAAAAAGTGTTGACAAAACTAAAAATCCGTGCTATAATATCATAGCACGATACGGAGAGGTATCGAAGTGGTCATAACGAGGCGGTCTTGAAAACCGTTTGGGGGCAACCCCACAAGGGTTCGAATCCCTTCCTCTCCGCCATATAAAGACACCATTGAAATCTGAACCCTTAAGTTCGGAGTCAATGGTGTTTTTATTATAAAATCCAGTATTTATGCGGCTTTTCGAGGTCGCATTTTCTTTTTGCCAGCTGGACTAAAAACAGAAAAACTGAAATTCGGCAATTAGAAGATTAAAAAGCAAACCTTTTCGAACCTATCAGTCTATCTGCACGTGTCTCATAAATCCCCTAATTTCAAGGCGTATTCCTCTTCCTTTTGTTCGGGAGTCTTGTATTGCAGTTTCCTGTGCGGACGTTTCATATTGTAGAAAATTATGTACTTGTCCACCGCACTTCGGAAGTCTGCTTCTGAACGGTACTTCGTGCGATACAGTTCCTCGCGCTTCAAGGAAGCAAAGAACGATTCCATTACAGAATTGTCGTACGGCACGTGCGCACGCGAAAAAGAGTGCGTAATGTGCAGTGACCGCATATAGTCGTTCATCGCTTTGGAACGGTAGTTACCGCTACGGTCGGTATGGAAAACCAAACTTGAATCCGGCTGACGTGCTTTATATGCAATTTGAAAGGTTGATTTTACAAGCTGTGTGCTGTTGGTCTTGCTGATCTTATATCCCACGACCATACGGGAGAACAGGTCGATAATCACGCAAATATAATAAGCGTTTTCGCCGTACTTAAAATAGGTAACATCACTAACCCACACTTCGTTCGGTTTGCACGTGTCAAACTCTTGGTTAAGGTGGTTTTTGTATTTGCGGCCTTCGTCCTCGTATAATTTCTTCGCCGACTGACGAATGCTGACTAACCCCATATCACGCATAAGCGTGCGCACCATTTCGTTGCTGACTTTGAATCCTTCACTTTTCATGACTGCCGCAATTTTAGCGGCACCGAAGATCTGATTGCTTTCGTCGTAAATCTCCTGTATGCGAAGCCGTAGTTCTTCCCGACGTTTCACATACCACGTGTTGTCTTTCTTGTTGCGGAGAACGTGGTTATAAAATGTTCCTCGGGGAATGTCAAACGCATCACAGATCACGTGCACGTTATATTTTCCGTAAAGCTGCTCGGCAGCATATAACCGTTGCCTCAATGGCGCTCTCGGCGTGCAGGGTGCAGATTTGAGAATTTCAACGATGCTCTCCAAACGTGCGACCTTGTTTTCGAGTAAATGGAAATTGCGGATGTCCACCTTTCTCCTATTGGCAGCGTTTTGTTCCTCTTGATAAATGCGTAGCCAACTGTAAAAGGTACTCTTGGGTATACCGGTGTCAGCAAGGATATGTGCAGACGGCTCACCGGATATAACACGGTCAATGACCGCTTGCTTTTCTTCTTGGGTGTATGTTCTCATATTTTCAACTCCTATATTGAATGCATTGAAATAATTTTACGACATTTTCTGTAGGAATTGAAAGAAATGTGGAAATATGATATAGTTAGAAAAACAATCATTTTTATTTGATAAAAAGATTCACGACTTTTTATTAATTATAAGACCA
>OGXR01002864.1_pt1 | contig 10490 bp, 6 predicted proteins | sample 1576331 | NCBI WGS metagenome assembly OGXR01 (sample SAMEA3541473, study PRJEB24748) | human gut metagenome | biome: human gut; feature: human-associated habitat; material: faeces | place: China | collected 2012 | reverse complement strand
GGATTCGGACCGGGGACCTCATCCTTACCAAGGATGCGCTCTACCGACTGAGCTATAGCAGCATACAAAGCCCGCGGAGCTTTCGCCCCGCGGGTGGCGACCGAGAAGGGACTTGAACCCTCGACCTCTAGCGTGACAGGCTAGCGTTCTAACCGACTGAACTACTCGGCCTCAAGGCTTTGTCAGTATACGAAAAATACGCAAATTTGTCAAGCACTTTTTCCGGATTTTTTTCGTTTTTTTCCGAATGCGATCCCTCTTGAAAGCAAATACAAAATAAAGTATAATAAAATGCTTGATAATTTCTTTTTCTAAAAGAGGCACACTGTGAGAGACACCATTTATATCAAGGGCGCACGCCAGAACAATTTAAAAGACGTCACGCTGGAGATTCCGCGCGACAAACTCGTGGTCTTTACCGGCATTTCCGGCTCGGGAAAATCCACGCTTGTTTTCGACACGATCTATGCCGAAGGCCAGCGCCGCTACGTGGAGAGTCTTTCTTCCTATGCCCGCATGTTCCTGGGCCAGATGGAAAAGCCGGATGTGGACTACATCGAGGGCCTGTCCCCTGCCATAAGCATAGACCAGAAGAGCACCTCCAATAACCCGCGTTCCACTGTTGGAACTGTCACCGAGATTCACGACTACATGCGCCTGCTGTATGCCCGCGTAGGCATACCTCACTGCCCCAAGTGCGGCAGGGTGATTGAACGTCAGAGCATAGATCAGGTGGTTGACAGGGTGATGGCCCTTGATGGACGCATACAGATAATCGCCCCTGCCGTGCGGGCGAAGAAGGGTGAGCACGCAAAGCTCTTGGAGCAGATACGCAAGGACGGCTACGTCCGCGTCCGTATCGACGGCGAGGTGTACGACATAAACGAAACGCCTCATCTCGATAAGCAAAAGAAGCATACCATAGACGTAATAGTGGACAGGCTCATCATAAAGCCCGGCATAGAGGGACGCCTTGCGGAATCCATGGAGACCGCCTTCGCCTTCGGCGACGGCCTTGCAAAGGTGGACGTGATAGGCAAGGAGGAGCTTATCTTTTCCGAGAAGTACTCCTGTCCGGACTGCGGCATATCAATAGAGGAGCTCACGCCCCGCATGTTCTCCTTCAACAATCCCTACGGCGCCTGCCCATGCTGCGGCGGGCTGGGTATGCTGATGAAGATAGACCCGGACATAATAGTGCCCGACAAAAGCCTGTCTCTAAATCAGAACGCCATAAATGTCAGCGGCTGGCAGAGCGGCAAAAACGGCGGCAGCATGTCCAACATGTACTTTTCGGCCCTGGCTGAGCACTACGGCTTTTCCATGGATACACCCTTCATAGAGCTGCCAAAGAAGGTACAGGACATATTGCTCTACGGCACAGGGGAGGAAAAGCTGGAGGTAAAGTACCAGCGAGAGTTCGGCAGCGGCACCTTCAAGACCGCCTTCGAGGGAGTGATAACAAACCTGGAGCGGAGGTACAGGGAGACAACCTCCGACGCTGCCAAGCAGGATATTGAGGCGTATATGTCCAACATACCCTGTCCGGAGTGCAGGGGAAAGCGACTCAAGCCGGAAAGCCTTGCCGTTACGGTGAACGGCGTCTCCATCGCAGAGATGAGCGACATGACAGTCACCGAGGCGCGAAGGTTCATAACCTCATTGAAGCTTACGGATACCGAGCGCATGATAGCGGAGCGGATACAGAAGGAAATAGACGCACGGCTTGGCTTCCTTGAAAACGTGGGCCTCGATTATCTGACCCTTTCAAGAGGCGCTTGTACGCTGTCCGGCGGCGAGGCTCAGCGCATTCGCCTTGCCACTCAGATAGGAAGCGGCCTTATGGGCGTGCTGTACATACTGGACGAGCCGAGCATCGGACTGCACCAGCGGGACAACGCCAGGCTTTTAAGCACGCTAAAGGGAATGCGTGACATGGGCAACACACTTATCGTAGTGGAGCACGATGAGGAGACCATGCTGGACGCGGACTATATAGTCGATATAGGCCCGGGCGCAGGAGAGCATGGCGGAAGGGTAATCGCTCAGGGCACGCCGGAGGAGATAATGGCGTCGGAGAACTCCATTACCGGCCAGTATCTATCCGGACGCAGGTTCATACCCCTGCCTGAAAGCAGGCGCCGCAACGGCGATAAGTGGCTCAGGGTAAAGTGCGCGCGGGTAAACAACCTTAAAAATATAGATGTGGACATACCCCTTGGCGTGTTCACCTGCGTTACAGGGGTATCCGGCAGCGGCAAGAGCAGCCTGGTGAATGAGGTCGTCAAGAAGACACTGCTCCACGATCTGAACAGGGCTAAGTATATCCCAAAGGACGTGTGCGACGGCATAGAGGGAATAGAGCAGCTGGATAAGATAATAGACATAGACCAGTCCCCTATAGGCCGCACGCCCCGCAGCAACCCGGCTACATATACCGGCCTTTTCGATATGATACGCGACGTATTCGCCATGACGCCCGATGCGAAGGTGAGGGGCTACAGCAACGGCCGCTTCAGCTTCAACGTAAAGGGAGGAAGGTGCGAGGCCTGCCACGGCGATGGTATGCTCAAAATAGAGATGCACTTTCTGCCGGACATATATGTGCCCTGCGAGGTATGCAAGGGCAAACGGTATAACCGTGAAACTCTTGAGGTAAAATACAAGGGCAGGAGCATTTCCGACGTATTGGATATGACGGTGGAGGAAGCGCTTGAGTTCTTCCGTCCCATAGAAAAAATAAAGCGCAAGCTGCAAACCCTGTATGACGTGGGCCTGGGCTATATAAGGCTGGGTCAGCCCTCCACCCAGCTATCGGGCGGCGAGGCGCAGAGGGTAAAGCTCGCTACCGAGCTTTCCCGCAGGGATACCGGTAAGACGCTCTACGTGCTGGACGAGCCTACCACCGGACTTCACGTTGCGGATGTGCAGCGGCTTCTTGATATACTGCAGCGGCTTGCGGACGGCGGCAGCACGGTAGTGGTCATAGAGCACAACCTCGACGTCATAAAGTGCGCGGACTATATAATTGACATGGGCCCTGAGGGAGGCGCAGGCGGAGGTACCGTTATAGCAAAGGGCACGCCCGAAGAGGTGGCAAAGGTAAAGGAAAGCTACACCGGTCAATACCTTGCCCCCATACTCTATAGGGACGCCGAAAGGACAAAGCGAAAATAACAATACCGGCGGCCATCCTTCAAAATACCGCGTAATTATAATGCTTGAAAACTAACGATGATGAATGTATAATAGCTTTGATCAGGCTTATGTTTCCAAAGATGGAGGATTATAATAGATGGAGTTTCGTAGGGTTTCCGAAGCGGTCATAAGGCGCATGCCCAAGTATTACAGGCAGCTTACTGTTCTGCGGGATCAGGGCATGGAGCGTATCTCATCCGGGCGTCTGGCCCAGATGATGCGCCTTAACGCTTCTCAGGTAAGGCAGGATTTCAATTGCTTCGGCGGTTTTGGCCAGCAGGGCTACGGCTATAACGTAAACACGCTGCTTGCCGAAATAAAGAACATACTCGCCATAACCCACCCTTACAACGCCATAATCGTGGGCGCCGGCAACATCGGTACCGCCCTTGCCAACTTTGACGGGTTCGAGCAGGAAGGTTTCATAATAAAGGCGCTGTTTGACGTAAAGGAAGAGCTGCTGGGCACAGAGATAGATGGAAAGCCCGTGTATCATATAGACGAGATGGAAAGGTACGTTCAGGAAAACAATATCACTATAGGCGTTATCGCCGCGCGCAGAAGCGTCGCCCAGGGGATTGCCGACAGAATGGTAGCCTCCGGTATAAAGGGCATATGGAACTTTGCCCCCATGGACGTAACGGCTACGGTACCGGTTGAGAACATACATATGACTGACAGTCTTATCTGTCTGATGTACAAGATGCACCACAATGTGATAAGCGAAAACTAATGCAAATACAGCAAGGGCCGTCTGAAAAGGACGGCCCTTTGGATTAATATGGCGAAACGCTGATTATGCCTGTTATAGAGCGGTAAGTATCCGTGCTTACAAGCTCTTTTTTTATCAGGTTGTTATCTGCATCGTAATACAGCTTGTAGCTTTCCGCTACGCTGCCCCTTCGGGGCTTGCGGGTAATCTTACTCTGGCCTGGGGCCAGAGAATAATCAAAGTCGGTACTTGTTCCGGGACTGCTCAGCGCCCTTATCTTTTTTGAAGTAAGCTCTATGTGCTGCCCATCGGGCAGCGGGCGGCCATAAATCCTTACAGTGACAGTCCTTGCCTTGGCGTCGGCAGTTGCCGATACGGTCACGGGTACCTCCTGTGTGTTCCTGAATTTGAAGTTAGGCCCGCCGGTGGATATTGTGGCGTCGCGGCCTATGTCAACATATCCCAGCGGCCAGGAATGGTGCTTCCTTTCCGTCACCTCAAGGTCGGCCATCAATACCGCGTTGTACAGCGTGGTGGAGACCTGGCATACTCCGCCGCCGTATTCCTGAACGTACGTACCCTCTTTTATGGCTGTGGCGGTCTTCCAGCCGTTATCCTTATTGCGGTCGCCTATGGCGGCGTTCATGTCGAACTCCTGGCCGGGGGCGATGGCGGTTCCGTCTATCATGTCTGCCGCTTTGCATATGTTGAATACCCGGTTTGCCTTGCCGTATGTGCCGCCGGCAAACGATGTGGAAAATTCGGATATCAGCTGTGTGTCCGCCTTGGCCATGTCGGTGGTGTATTCGGGCAGGATGGGGGAGGACTTGGCTGTGACGCTGCCGCCGCTGCTGCCCGTGATAAGGGCGGAAATCTGGGATGTAAGGTCGTCAAAATCTATACTGCGTCCATCCCTATGCTCGGTGTAGCGAAAGCCGCCCTTGGCCTTGTCATAGCTTGCACCGGCGTTTTCCGGGGCGTATTGCAGCGATGCGGATTGCTGTTCAAGTGCAGCCTTCAGCTCACCGCTGTCTGCCGTCATGGAAGTATGAAGCTGGCGGGCCCCATTGGCTGCCGGCCAGTATTTTTTCAGCAACAGCGCCTCGAGTATGACTTCACGTGTATTGAATGCGACGGGCAGCAGGCTGCCGGATATGTCAAGGCTGTCCTCGCCGGCGGATACGGTGTAGTATAGTGCTTTGAGCGCCTCTGTATGGGCGGTTTCCACAGCTTCGAGCGCCTCGGCCGGGCTCATACCTGAGACATTTACTCCGTCTATTGTTATACATTCTCCCAAACGGGCGCCATCGGCTTCCGCCTCCTCTATGGAGGAATAGCCGGAAGAGCAGGCGGCACAGCATAGGCAGCACAGCAGAATGGAGAACATAGCAAATATTTTTTTCATGCCAAAAAATATCCTCGCGGTCAAATTATTGTATGCTTTAGTATTGCCATATGCTTTATGGCCAATGCGCGGGGTATTTTGGATAGGGACGCATTATGTGTATACAAAGAATACACGTATGCTTGAATGTTTTAAATATCGGGTGTACAATATACATATAAGCAACCTTGCTCCGAAGGAGATACAGAGATAAATATGTTTTTTGATTTGAGCGATAAGCAATCGCTGACTACAAAGGTATACAATCACATAAGGAACGGAATACTGGACGGAAGCTATAAGGACGGGGACTTTCTCGTGGAGACGCGCCTCGCCGAGGAGCTGGAGGTCAGCCGTACACCTATAAGAGAAGCTTTGAAGCAGCTGGAGCTGGAGGGCCTTGTGGTATCCATACCAAATCGTGGCTCAATGGTTCAGGCCATATCCGAAAACGATATAGACGATATATTCACAATTCGCCAGATACTTGAGGGTCAGGCGGCTTATTGGGCTACTCAGAGGATAACCCAAGAGCAGATGGACAGTCTGACCGAAAAGCTGGAGCTGATGGATTTCTACACCAAAAAAGGAGACGCCAACCAGCTTACAAGGCTTGACAACGAGTTCCACGATATAATCTACAAGGCCAGCGACAGCAGAATGCTTAAGCATATTCTGGGTTCGCTGCATCAGAACATACGTCGGGCGCGCACCAGCAATCTTAACCTTCCCGCCCGTTCCAATGAATCCCTTGAGGAACACAGGGCCATATTCGCCGCTATGGAGGCGAAGGACGCGCTGGCCGCTAAGAAGGCGATGGAGGAGCACATAAAGAACGCTCACAGCGCCAAGGGTTAGGTCATTTAATGCGCTCCAATAGGGCGCATTTTTCTTATTTTACATGAGGAGGGCAAAGGCATGCTGCGCATGGAATACACAGCAGAAATTCACAGCACAGGCGGCCCAGGACTGTTTATATTCGGCAGGGCGGAGGAGTCGGGCGAGAGGCTGCTGACTGAGTATCGCGGCAAAGTGCAGCTAATTTACCTCGACCCGCCCTTCGGTACCGGCGACGCCTTTGAGATAAGCCGGGGGACAAAAGGAAAAAAGATAAAGGTACCGGCGTACAGCGATAAAATGTCGGACGACGCCTATATGGAAATGATGAAAAACGTGCTGGAGCTGTGCCGTGAGCTTATGACCTCCGATGGCACCCTGTACCTGCACGTGGATTACCGCATGGCCGCCTATCTGCGGGTGCTGCTGGACGAAGTATTCGGCAAAAAGAACTTTGTGAATGAGATAATCTGGGCATACAGGTCTGGCGGAAGGGCTACGAAGCACTTTTCACGTAAGCATGACAATATCCTTGTCTACCGCAAGGGCAGGAGCAACTACTTCAATATCGAGGCTGTGGGGATACCGCGGGGGCCGGAGCGCCGCAACCATATGAAACGGCACATCGATGATACCGGCAGGATATACTACTCTATACGCTCTGGCGGCAAACTGTATAAGTACTATGAGGATTCGCTGATATACCCAAGCGACGTATGGACCGACATAGAGCATCTTCAGCAACGGGATCCGGAACGCACGGGCTACAGCACTCAGAAGCCCGAGGCGCTGCTCAGACGTATAATACTGTCTTCATCAAAAGAAGGGGACATAGTCGCAGACCTTTTTTCGGGCAGCGGAACCACGGCGGCCGAAGCCCAGAAGGTGGGGCGCAGATGGATAGCTGTGGATCCTTCTCCCGCAGCGCTTATGACCCTGCGAAAAAGGCTTCTTGACAACAACAGCGACGCCAGCCTTCTAAAGACAGCGGCCGGCATGGATATAGAATATCTGCAAACGCCGGCTTCCGGGAAAAAGCCAAGCATAACCGTGCAAAGGACCCGCACAGGGTTTACTGTAACACCTGATGACGACAGCCTCGCCTACATGGCTGCGGGCAGGCTGGAGGAGGGCAGGTTTATCACTGAGACCTATGACACCTCGCCGCTTCCCGGCAAGAAGCTCGCCATTGCCGGCGGCAGGCACGCCATACTTGTGTCAGACCTGTACGGCAATCTGTCGGTGTGGGGGAATTTAGATTAGGATAATGGAATTCAACGGAAACAGATACATAGGCGACATAGTATTAAAGAGAAGACCCGAGGGGGGCTCTTATTTGAACGATATACCCGCCGTGAAGTACCTGATGGAGGCGGGGCATATCGAACTCCGCTCGCCTGTGACGTTTTTTATAGGCGAGAACGGCACCGGCAAATCGACGCTGCTGGAAGCCATAGCTGTGGCAGTGGGATTCAATCCGGAGGGCGGCACCAGAAACTTCAACTTTTCTACCCGGAATACCCATTCCGAGCTTTGCGACTGCATATCACTGACCAGGTACGGCTACCCGAAGGACGGTTTTTTTCTCCGGGCCGAAAGCTTTTATAACGTCGCGTCAAATATAGATGAGCTGGACGAAGCGGGCGGAATTGGCCCACAATTAAAGAATAGCTACGGAGGGAAATCCCTCCACGCCCAGTCTCACGGCGAAAGCTTTATTTCATTAGTACAGAACCGCTTCGGCGGACGCGGATTGTATCTTCTCGACGAGCCGGAGGCTGCGCTGTCGCCAATGCGGCTTATGTCGCTGCTTGTGGCCATGGACGGTCTTGTAAAGAAAGCCTCACAGTTCATCATCTGTACCCATTCGCCAACCAGGACCTGCGCGAGCAGGACGATCGCCCCCTGGAAGACCAGGACGAACCCGGCCGAGCACAGAACGCCGATGCCGAGCGTGACGGACAGCATGCAGGAGCAGATGCAGTCCAGCAGCGACTTGGTGAACAGCAGCTCATAGTCCTGCCGGAGGCCCGCGTTGATGCAGCCGACGAAGGTCATCGCGCCGATGCAGAACAGCAAGGACGCGGTCACAAAGCCCTCGGCCACGCTGGTCTTTCCGTCCGTGCGGCGGAAGCGCGACTCAATGGCCTTGCCCAGGCGGGCGAGCGCGCCGTCGAGATCCAGAAGCGTGCCCGCGGCGGTGCCGAGGACCATGGAGACGATCAGCACCAGCGTATTTTCGCCCTTGAGCATACCGCTGACGCCGGCATAGAGCGTGCAGAGGGAGATGGCGGTCATGATCGCGCCGGAGACCTTTTCCGGGATGCCTTTCCGGGCCAGAAGACCGACGGTGCTGCCGAGCAGGACGGCCAGCGTATTGACGAGAACAGCGAGCATGCGAAGCGCTCCTTCCTGAAAGCTCCGGTGAAAATCGCCACCATCGTACCACACAGGGCGGAAAAAAGGAAGATTTTTTTCGAAAAATAGGGAAAAAGCGTGAAAAAAGCGGGAAAATTCCGGCCGAACCAGGGACGATCTTCCAAAAAAGGTAGAAATCCTGTGCAAAATGTAGTATAATAAGGCCATCTTTATAACAGTATCCGTACACTGTGCGGATATCCGGGAGAGAGTATGAAATTACGCAGGAAAAAGCGAATGCTGGCTGCGGCGCGCAGAAAGCAGCGGGCGCAGCGGCTGAAACTGCTCGGGCAGTTTGTGCGCGAGCACAGCTGGGGTGTGATGATCACGGTGCTGATCGTGATCGCCCTCGTCCTGTTTGTCTGTGTGATCGCCGGGGCTTCGCCCAAACAGGCGGACGAGCCGCAGACGGCGCAGGACGCCGCGCCGCGGTATGAATCGGGCTTTATCTGCGCCACCACGACGCAGGTGCCGTATTACGACGAGGATCTGAGCCAGACCGGCACGGTCGCGCGCGGGATGCAGATCACGTATTCCACGGACAAATCGGTCGAGCGGGACGGGGTGCGGTATTACCTGACCTACTTCACGACGCTCGACTGCGGGTATGTGTCGGAGGAAAATCTGACGCAGGATCCGAATGCGGTCATCGCGGAAAAGGTCGTCTACGTGCGCACGCCGCAGAATCTGCGGCTGGCGAAGGACTCCATCGAGCTCGGCGCGCTGCTCGAGAAGGGGACGCAGCTGCAGGTGCTGGGCTATGAGGGCACGACGAACGGCGTCGTCGACCTCTATGAGGTCTCGTATCAGGGCGAGACGGGGTATATCAGCGGCCAGTACGTCGCCACGACGGAGGAGGAAGCCAACGAGGTCTATGACCGCTTCGGCGTCTATGCCATCCACGCCGGGCGCGGCGACCGGCTCGGCGGCGGCGACGCGGAGAGCCTGGACTATTTCCCGCGGGAAAAGGCCGACTTTGCCGACAACAAGATGCCGAACCCCTGCTACGCCATCTATCTGACCTGCGACCCGGCGGTGCTGGCGGACATCGACAAGTACATCGAATACGCAAAGACCACGAAGATCAACGCCTTCGTCGTCAACATCATGGACGGCACGTCCATCGGCTATAACTCGCCCGTGTACGAGGAATATTCCCCCACGGCGTACCAGTACGCGAACAACACGGTCGAGGAATACCGGCAGGTCATCCAGAAGATCAAGGACGCGGGCTTCTACGCCATCGGGCGGCTGACGGTGTTCAACGATTCGTTCTTCTGCCAGGATCATCCGGAATACGCCATCGCGGACCAGTACGGCGAACCGCTGATGGTCGCAAATGCGAGCTACTGGCCGAGCGCGTTCTGCCGCTACGTGTGGGAGTACAAGGTCGCGCTGGCGATCGACGCGGTCGAGACCATGGGCTTCAACGAGATCCAGTTCGACTACGTCCGCTTCCCGGACCGGACGGACAAATACGAGGAAGCGGGCACCATCGACTTCCGCAACGAATACGGCGAGACCAAGGCGCAGGCCATCCAGCGGTTTTTGATGTACGCGACGGACATCCTGCATGAATATGGCGTGTACGTCGGCGCGGACGTCTTCGGCGAGGCCAGCAGCAACTATGTGACGGCCTACGGCCAGTACTGGCCCGCGGTCAGCAACGTGGTCGACGTCATCTCCGGCATGCCGTATCCGGACCACTTTGCGCGCAACGGGACCTACCGCCCGTGGGAGCATCCGTATGAGACGCTGCTCGACTGGACTGAATCGGCGGCCAAGCGCCAGTCCGAGACCCCGTCGCCCGCCATCGACCGCACCTGGATCCAGGCCTACAACGCCATCCAGCCGCCGTACAACGAATACGGCGTGCAGGAGATCGGCGACGAGATCCGCGGCCTGCGCGAGCAGGGCTTCACCGGCGGCTTCATGGCCTGG
>OGXR01002862.1_pt1 | contig 10498 bp, 8 predicted proteins | sample 1576331 | NCBI WGS metagenome assembly OGXR01 (sample SAMEA3541473, study PRJEB24748) | human gut metagenome | biome: human gut; feature: human-associated habitat; material: faeces | place: China | collected 2012 | reverse complement strand
AGCTGCCCGGCGCGCTGTTCATCGTTGACCCGCGCAAGGAGCGCAACGCCATCGCCGAGGCCCGCAAGCTGCACATTCCCATCGTCGCCATCGTCGACACCAACTGTGACCCGGACGAGGTCGACTATGTCATCCCCGGCAACGATGACGCCATCCGCGCCATCCGCCTGATCGCCGCCACCATGGCCAACGCCGTGACCGAGGGCCGTCAGGGTGAAGAGAACACCGAGGCTCCCGCAGCCGAGGAAGCTCCCGCCGCTGAATAATCCGTACTATTTATAGCGCCCGCCGCACGACGGGCGCTTTTCAAAAGATAAAAACAGGAGGAATTTACAATGGCATTTACTGCTGCTGATGTGAAGAAACTGCGTGAAATGACCAATGTCGGCATGATGGACTGCAAGAAGGCACTGTCCGAGACCGACGGCGATATGGACAAGGCTGTCGAATGGCTGCGCGAAAAGGGTCTGGCCAAGGCCGCCAAGAAGGCCGGCCGCATCGCGGCTGAGGGCATGGCTTACGCGACTGTCTGCGAAAAGTGCGGCGTCGGCGCCATGGTCGAGGTCAACTGCGAGACTGACTTCTGCGCGAAGTCCGCTCCGTTCGTTCAGTTCGTCAAGGATATCTGCCAGGTCGTTCTCGAGAACAACCCCGCTGACGTCGAGGCCATCAAGGACTGCACCTACCCCGGCACCGGGCTGAAGGTCTCCGAGGTCCTGCCCGAGAAGGTCATGTCCATCGGCGAAAACCTGCAGATCCGCCGTTTCGCCCGCTTCGACAAGAACACCACCGTGTCCTATGTCCATGCCGGCGGCAAGATCGGCGTTCTGGTCAACCTTGCTGTTGAGGGCGGCATCGACGCCACCACCATCGGCAAGGACGTCGCCATGCAGATCGCTGCGCTGAATCCCCGCTTCTGGGACAAGAGCCTCGTCACCGAAGACGTCATCGCCGAGGAGAAGAAGGTTCTCGTCGCGCAGATGGACAACGACCCGAAGATGGCCACCAAGCCCCAGCAGGTCAAGGAAAAGATCGCTGCCGGCAAGCTGAACAAGTTCTACGAGGAGAACTGCCTGCTGCAGCAGGCCTTCGTCAAGGACGGCTCCATGTCTGTTGAGCAGTACATGGCCTCCGCAGCCAAGGCTCTGGGCGGCAAGGTCACGTTCGTCGACGCCGTTCGCTTCGAAAAGGGCGAGGGCATCGAGAAGAAGCAGGAAGACTTCGCTGCCGAAGTCGCTGCGCAGATGAACGCCGGTCACTAAGCTTCAATATTTCAAAGCGCCCGCTGCCGGATGGCAGCGGGCGCTTCGCCTTATTTACCGGAATCAAAGTCCGACTCGGTCCTTGTGCGCAGGCGGCTGATGGCGTTTGTCAGGCGTTCTGTTTCCTTCGGGAACAGGCCGGAGGCGATGGCCGTGCGGATGGGGAGGATCTCGTAGCGGCTGCCGTCGGCGTCCTTGCCGCTGTCGAGCAGGTACAGGGGCGTATAGCTCACATTTGTCAGCGCCGTTTCACCCGTCTCGCCGTTTTTGGTGAATTGCAGATTCAGAATGACCGATTCCTCGCAGCCGCTGGCATAGCTGCTGCTCTGGCTGGAAAAGAAGTTGCCGAGGCTGTAGGCCACGAAGCAGGTCTTTTCCTTTCCGTCGTCCGTCGTGATGTCCATCGTCTCCATTCTGCCGACCAGATGGCTGTGCGTGCCGATGATCGCGTCCGCGCCGCGCTCGAACAGCTGCTTTGCGATGGACTCCTGCGTTCTGGTAGGCTCCAGTGTCGCCTCACTGCCCCAATGGAGCATGACGAGGATGATGTCGGGCTTCAGCGCCTTCGCCGCGTCTACCGAGTCCAGAAGGGCGCTCATGTCGAGCTTTTCATAGTCCGTGCTGTAATCCTTGTACAGGAGATTCACCGCGTACTCTGCGCCCTCCGGCAGCTGCAGGCCGCCGAGACCCTTCGTATAGGCGATGATCGCGATCTTCATGCCGCTGACGGTCTTGAGCACGACGCCGCCGTTATTGGAGCGCTCGGCCTCGCTTGCGTAGGTGCCCGCATGGTCAATGCCCGCGTTTGTAAGCGCGTCGATGGTGCTCTGCAAACCGGACAGGCCGTTCTGGATGGAGCAGGTGTTGGCCGTCTGCAAAAGATCAAAGCCGATGGTCGACAGCGTCATGGCAAGTGAATCCGGCGCGCGGTAATCCGGCTTTCCGGCATACGGCTCACCGCAGAAATTGCATTCCAGATTGCCGATGGCGAGATCCGCCGAGAGCGTATAGCCGGACACGGCGGCAAAGCTTTCGGCAAACTGATAGCTGCCGTCCGGCTGCCTGGCGTCGGCAAGCAGATCGTCGGTGATCATGATATCGCCGACAGCGGCAATGTTGACGGTCGCGTCCGGCTCCGTTTGCAGCTCCAACGCATTGTCCTTTTTGACGTAAAGCTCCGGGTGCTCGCGCCGGTTGCGGCAGCCGCGCAGAATGAGGATCAGAGACAAAATCACGATCACAAGCAAAACAATGACCAGCACCCGCTGGCGCATCAGAAGCCTGCGCTTCTGCTCCTGCCGGCGCAGCCTGCGCGCCTCCAGCAGCTCCTCGTTCTGCCTGCGTTCCATGTTATCCACGCGTTCGCCTCCTTTGGGTCGTGTAATTTATATATTATAACATATCCTTCGAAAAAAGACAAGCCGCTTGGCTTTTGCCGCAGAATATGCTATAATTCTACATCATTTACTTACAGAGGATCAGTTCATGCGTCAAACAAGCAAACGTGCGCGGCGCTCCCGGGCGCTGATGATCGTGATTTTTGTGCTGCTGGCAGCGCTTGTGATCTGGGGGCTGACGGCCCTGTTGGGCCGATTGCTCCACTACGGCACGAACGCGACCGTCAGCGCGAAGGATCACGAGCAGCTCACGCCGATCGAGCCGAGCGCCGTGGACAAGACGGAGGAAATTCCGGAAAATACATATGATCCGTCCTGCTTTTATATGGACGGCGGCTTCCTGCGCTATGAAAGCGACACCATAACCAGCCAGGTCGGCATCGACGTCTCCGCGCACCAGCAGGAGATCGACTGGCAGCGCGTCGCGGAAAGCGGCGTGCAGTTTGCCATTCTCCGCGTCGGCTACCGCGGGTATACGGAGGGAGCCATTCAGGAGGACACGTATTTTGAGCAGAATCTGGAGGGTGCCATTGACGCCGGGCTTGACGTGGGCGTGTATTTCTTCTCGCAGGCCATCGACGAGCAGGAGGCGCGGGAGGAGGCCCGGTTCGTGCTGGACAAGATCTCCGGGTACCTGCTCGCCTTCCCCGTCTTCTTCGACTGGGAAAAGATCGGCTCGGAGGCGCGCAGCGACACCATGGATCTGGCGTCGCTGACCATCGTGACCGATACGTTCTGCACCGAGATCCGGAACGCGGGCTACCAGGCCGGGCTTTACTTCAATCAGCAGCTCGGCTATGAGGAGCTGCATCTGCCGAGCCTGCAGACGTACACGTTCTGGCTGGCTGAATACAACGATACGCCGTCGTTTGCCTATCACTTTGACCTCTGGCAGTATTCTGCCTCCGGCACGGTCGACGGCATTGAGGGCGACGTCGATCTGAATCTTGCATTTTTCAGGAAGTAACCTATGAGAAAAGAAAAAACAGAGCACCCGGCCCGCCTGCCGTTCGCAGCAAGTATGCTCATTTTCGGCACCATCGGCCTGCTGCGCCGGTTCATCGACCTGCCGAGCGGCGTGATCGCCTGCTTCCGCGGGCTGCTGGGCTGCGTTCTGCTGCTGCTTTTGCAGCGGCTGGGCGGGAAAAAGCCGGGCCTGGCTGCCATCCGGAAGTCTCTTCTGCCGCTGCTCATTTCCGGCGGCATGATCGGCTTTAACTGGATGCTGCTGTTTGAGGCGTACCGCTACACCAGTATCGCCGTCGCGACGCTCTGCTATTACACGGCCCCGGTCATGCTGATCCTGGCCTCGCCGTTCGTCTTCCACGAGCGGCTCACGTGGCGGCAGCTCGTCTGTGTGGGGCTGGCTGCGTGCGGCATGGTGCTCGTCTCGGGCGTGCTGGACGGCGGCACGCTGCCGGACGGAACGCTGACGGGCATTGCGCTTGCCGTCGGCTCGGCGGTCCTATATGCCGCCATCACCGCCGTGAACCGCAAGGCGCTCACCTCGCTGGACGCATACGATAAGACCATCGTGCAGCTTGGCGCGGCGGGACTGGTCATGGCACCGTATCTGGCGCTGACGGGCGGCTTCTCCGGTCTGCATCTGACGGCGCTGTCCGCCGGACTGATGCTTCTGGTGTCGCTGACGCATACGGCAATCCCCTATGCGATGTATTTCGGGGCCATGGTGCGCCTGCCGACGCAAACCGTCGCGCTCATGAGCTATCTCGACCCTATCACGGCCCTGATCCTCTCGGCCCTCGTTCTGCACGAGCCGCTCTCCCCTGCCGGTCTGGCCGGAGCCGTCTTGGTTCTCGGCTCTACGATCCTCAGCGAGCTCTGGGCCGGAAAGAAGCAGTAAAATCACGAAACGACCCCCGGACATACCTGACACGGTACGTCCGGGGGTCGTTGTATTTACGGTTCCAGCAGGACGCCGGAGAGATAAACGGCTTTCCGGTTCAGCGCTTCGTCACAGACAACGAAGTCGGCCAGCTTGCCGGGCGTGATCGAGCCGGTCTCGGCCTCGCGGCCAAGCTCCCTTGCGGGGACGAGCGTTGCGGAGAGGATGGCCTGCTCCTTCGGGATGCCGAATTCCACAGCCTTGCGCATACAGTCGTACAGATTCGTGGCCGAGCCTGCAATTGTGCCGTCGGCAAGACGTGCGACGCTGTTTTTCAGGAACACATCCTGTCCGCCGAGCGTATACTGCCCATCCGGCATACCGCAGCAGCGCAGCGCGTCGGAAATGAGGCAAATCCTGCCCGGGAAGAGCCTGAAGGCCATGCGCACGGCGCTGGGGTGGACGTGCTGGCCGTCGCAGATCAGCTCGGCAGCCACAGCTTCGCGTTCGCTGCCCGCGCCGATGGGGCCGGGCTTGCGGTGGTGGATGCCGGGCATGGCGTTGTACAGGTGCGTCAGATGGCTCGCGCCTGCGTCAAAGACGGCGGAAGCCTCTTCATACGTGCAGTCGGTGTGCGCGATGGAGACCGTGCAGAGCTTACTTGCAAGCTTCGTGAATTCCACCGCGCCGGGCAGCTCCGCAGCCACGTCCGCAATGCGGATGAGGCCCTCGGACACGTCATAAAGCCGTTTAAACGCGCCGAAATCCGGATTTTTCAGATACGCGCCGTTCTGCGCGCCCTTTTTCTTTTCGGAGAAGAACGGCCCCTCCATCTGGATGCCCATCAGGCGGGCGCAGCCGGGGTGCGCGGCGCGGTTGTAGTCCGCCGCCGCGCAGAACGCGCGCGCGAGCACGTCATACGGCAGCGTCATCGACGCGGGCGCGAACGACGTGACGCCGTTCTTTGCCAGATAGCGCGCCATCGTCCGGATGCCGTCCGGGTCGCCGTCGGAAAAATCCGCGCCGGAATTGCCGTGGTTGTGGATATCGATCAGGCCGGGGATCACGCGCGCGCCGCCAAGATCCGTGCCCGGCATATCGGGACTTTGCGGCAGGATCTCGCCGAACCGCCCGTCCTCGACGGTGAATGCGCCGCGGACAAAGCCCTGCGGCGTGAAAATTTCTGCATGTTTAAACAGCATCGGGAGCCTCCGGCAGACTGGCCGCGGCCATCGACTGACCGACGCGGCGGAATTTCTCATCCGGCAGCATGACCTGCACCTTTTGGGCGAGCGCCGGGTATTCCTCCTGCAGGATCCTGCAGCATTCGCCCACGATCAGCTCGCCGCCCACGCCGGAGGCGACGCGGCCAAGCACGATCAGGTGCCGGATATCATATGTCATTTCATAGAGCGGCACCGTATGCGCCAGATACGCGCCGATGGTGCGGAAAATGTCCTTTGCCCGCTCGTCGCCGCCCTCGGCCAGCGCCTGTACGGTCTTGAGCTTCTCCGCGGGGGTCAGCCCCTCGTCCAGCGCGATGCCCGCGGCGGGCGCGAGCTTGATGACGGCGTCCTGCGAGAAATACTTGCAGCCCACGCCCCGGTCGCCGGACCATTCGTCGACGGCGGCCGTCTCGCTCAGATCGACCGGCGCGAACGCCAGCTCGTTGAACCAGCCGAGCAGATCGCCGCTGCGGTCAATGTACCCGGCCGCCTCGCTCGTGCCCATGGCAAGGCCCATGACGCAGCCGTCCTGCAGACTCATCGCGCCCGCGAGCGCGGTCACATCGCCGTCGTTGGCGACGACGATCGGCACGTCGCCGATCTCTTTGGCTGCGCGGTCATAGATGGACTTGACCTGCTCGCGCTGCGCGCGCGGGATCTTCAGAAACAGCGAGGAGACCATCGGGCTGTTGCCCACGAACGTCCCCGCGGACGAGACGCCGATGCCGTCGACCCGCGGCAGCTTGGAAGCGGCGGTCTTGAAGGCGCTGACGATGCCGTCATACTGGTAGCTGAGATCCTCTGAGGTCTTCGGGTGCCAGACGACCTCCTCAGAGTAGACGGTCTGCCCGTCGATCACGGCCGAGACCTTGCGGTCGGAGCCGCCGGCGTCAAAGCCGATGCGGCAGCCGTTGGTGTGGCCGCCGACACGGATGGGCTTTTCGTTCGGTTTGGGCAGGTGCGCCCAGTCGCAAATGACGATCTCGAACGGGACCTCAAACACGTCCTGCATGAAGCCCACGTCGAACGCGCGCCGCCCGTCCGGGCAGTATTCCGCCTGCAGGCGCTTTGCCAGCGCATCGTCGCCGCAGAGCCAGACGCGAAGGCCGCCCGCGCTCCACAGAAGCAGCTTCACAAAGCGCTCGATGTAGCGGTAATTGGCCTCGGCGAAATCCTCGCCGCGCAGCTTCGTCTCAAACACGGAGACGGCCCCGTGGTCGCGCTCGACCGCGAGGGCGAACGGGCGCGACGCCTCTTTTTCATATTCCCTGCGCCAGACGCCGAAGGGGATGAACGCAGGGTCCAGCAGCGGCTGATTTTTGAGCGCTGCTTCGATCCCAAGATACTGCATGTTGTTTCCTCTCAATCTTTTGTGTCCGGCCAGAGGCGTTCTTCGTAGACGCCTGCGGCCTTGAGCGCGCGGATGGCGTCCTTGACGGAGGCCAGATCCTCGCGGTAGGTCACGCCGTGCCAGACCTCCTCGCAGGGCAGCACGCGCACGCGGGCCGTGCCCGCCTGCAGCTGGGCGTTGACGGCGACGGGGAGATAGAACTCGCGCTTCAGCGGGTCCTGCGGCACATCCTCCGCAAAGAACGTTCCCAGCCGCTGCCAGAGCTCCGTGACCATCGGCTGGGTAAAGCCCCAGATGTTCATGGAGACGATGGTATCGCCCGGCAGGTCGATGAAGGTCTCGTTGTCCTCGGTGTAGACGGCGTGCTCGCCGCGCTGGTAGATCTTCGTGCGCTCGACGATGTCGACGAGCATCCCATCCCGCACCTCGCACACGCCGCGGGCGACGGAGCCGAACTTCGTCACGGTATTGCGCACACGGTAGCCGACCATGGCGTACTGGTGCGGATCCTCGTTCGTGCGGAGGAACTCATAGATCTCGCTGAAGGCCGTGCGGCCATAAAAATCGTCCGAATTGATGACCGCAAACGGCCCGTGCAGCACGTTCCGGCAGCAGGCGACGGCCTGCCCCGTGCCCCAGGGCTTGATCCGCCCCTCCGGGACCTCACAGCCCGCGGGGATATCCGTCAGCTCCTGATAGACATATTCCACGTTGAAAAACCGCTCCATACGGTCGCCGATCCGCTCGCGGAACAGCGCCTCATGCTCCCGCTTGATGATGAAGACCAGATCGCGGAAGCCCGCGCGGCGGGCGTCGTACATGGAAAAGTCAATGATGCTGTGACCCTCGTCGTCGACGGGCTCCATCTGCTTGAGCCCGCCGAAGCGGCTGCCCATCCCGGCGGCCATGATCACAAGCTTCGGTGCATCCTGATACATAAAACTGCCTCCTATCCTGCCATCCCGGCAGCTCATAAAAATTCGATCTTCTGTGCCTGTACATCCACCCGCGCCGGGACCCCGAGCGGCACGATGCAGCGCGGCAGCGCGTGGCCGACGTTCAGCCCGCACACGACCGGCAGCGCCGGATCATCGATCACCTGCCGCAGCAGCTGCTCATATTCCGCCTGCCATACGCCGTCCATCGGCCGCCCGACCAGCACGCCGCTGACCGCCGCAAACACCCCGGCGTCCTTCAGGTATTCCAGTGCCTTTTTGTATTTCGCGGGCGCCATCTGTTCCTCGCTCGACTCGAGCAGCAGGATCCTGCCCTGCCATTCCTCTTTCGCCGGGAACAGCCCGTATTTCCGGCAGATCTCCGGCATGTCCGCATAGCGCGAGGGGTCAAACATGTCAAAGATGCTGTCGATGCAGCCGCCGAGGATCTCGCCGGAGAACTGCCCGCTGCCCTGCAGCAGGCGGAAGCCGCCAAGCTTCTTTGCCGCGAGCGGCGTGCCGAGCTGCGATTCGCCAAAGTTCTTCCGGCTCTCGTACACGGTATCACTCGGCCGGATGCAGCGGATGCGGCCGGTCGTCAGCAGCTCCTCAAAATACTGCCGGGTGTAGGGCAGCATCGTCCGGCTCAGCTCGCAGACGTCCGGGAGGAACGCCTGGCCGTAAAACGTCGGCAGCCCGACCTTGCGGAGCATGAAATGGTCGATCGTGGTGTCGGAAAAACCGAGGAAGGGCTTCTGCGTCACGGCCCGCTGCAGTTCACCGATCTCAAACAGATACGGCGCGAGCCGGTAGGTGTCGTCGCCGCCGATGGCGCAGAGGATCAGATCGATCTCCGGGTCCCGGAACGCCTGCAGCAGATCCTCCGCCCGCCATTCCGGATGTGCACGCAGCGCCTCGAGCCCCGCGCGGGCGTGGGGCAGGAACCGGACCTGCAGGCCGTAGTCCTGCAGGCGCGCAAGGCCGAGCCGGACCTCGTGCTGCACAAACGGCTCGCCCAGGATCCCGCTCGACAAGCTGACGATCCCGACCGTCCGAATCATACGCCGTCCCTCCCCTGCATACTCTTATTGTATATGGTATCGGTTCCGCGGCCCGTTTGCAAGCCTTTTCTGCGCACTTCCCGGAAAATACCCGGAAATTTCGCCGCATCCGGAATGCTTGCAGATTTCCAGCTCCTGTGGTACAATGCATTTACCAAAAATGAAATGAGGTGAGGACACGAATCTGTCTGCGCTGATCGCCGGGGCCAGCCCGGTCGCCGGTGTGATCATCTCTGTCGCGCTGATGCTGTTTTCCGGCTTTCTGATGACGCGGCTGACCAAGCTCGCGCGGCTGCCGAACGTCACGGCGTATATCCTGGCCGGGATCCTCATCGGCCCCTATGTTCTGAACCTCGTGCCGCAGCGGATCATCGACGGCACGGATTTTCTTTCTGATATCGCGCTGGCCTTCATCGCGTTCTCCACGGGCGAGTTCTTCAAGCTCGACATCCTGAAGAGAAACGGCATGAAGGTCGTCTGGATCACGATCCTGGAGGCCGTTCTGGCCTCAGTCTTTATTTTTATCCTGACGTATTTCGTGCTCCGGCTCGATCTGGCATTCTCGATCGTGCTGGCTGCACTCGCCTCGGCCACGGCCCCGGCCTCCACGATGATGACCATCCGGCAGACGGGCGCGAAGGGCGATTTTGTCGATACCCTCCTGCAGGTCGTGGCACTGGATGATGTGGTGGGGCTGGTCCTCTATTCGGTCGCCATCTCCATCGCGCTGGCTTCTTTAAGCGGTGCGAGCGGATTCTCATTCGAAACGCTCGGCAAGCCAGTGGTGCTGAATCTGCTGGTCGTCGGGCTCGGCAGTCTCTTTGGGCTTTTTATGAAGCTTCTGATGCCGCAGAAGCGTTCAAAAGACAATAAGCTCATCATCTCCGTGGCGCTTTTGTTCGCGTTCTGCGGCGTGTGCGCGCTGCTGGACCTGTCTCCCCTGCTCGGCTGCATGATGATGGGCACGGTCTATACCAACATCGCGGACGACGACAAGCTCTTCAAGCAGCTCAACTACTTCAGCCCCCCGATCCTGCTTCTGTTCTTCGTGCGCTCCGGCATGTCGTTCCAGCTTGATGCGCTGGTCTCCTCGTCCGGGAATCTCGACGGCGTGCCGCTGCTGGTGATCGGCGTGAGCTATTTCCTCGTGCGCATTCTCGGCAAATACGCGGGCGCGTGGCTCGGCTGCCGGCTGGTGAAAAAGGACCGGCTGGTGCGCAACTATCTGGGCCTTGCCCTCATCCCGCAGGCGGGCGTGGCCATCGGCCTCGCGGCCCTCGGCGCGCGGACGCTCGGCGGCACGATGGGCAGCGATCTGCAGACCATCATCCTCGCCTCGAGCGTCCTGTATGAGCTCATCGGCCCCGGCTGCGCGAAGCTGGCGCTGTACTTATCCAAATCGTATTCCACCAAGCTCGAG
>OGXR01002859.1_pt1 | contig 10505 bp, 10 predicted proteins | sample 1576331 | NCBI WGS metagenome assembly OGXR01 (sample SAMEA3541473, study PRJEB24748) | human gut metagenome | biome: human gut; feature: human-associated habitat; material: faeces | place: China | collected 2012 | reverse complement strand
CGTCGTCCGCCGGGAAATCGAGCGCGCCGTCGCAGATCGCGGTGACGATCGATCCCCATGTATGTGCGTCAAATCTGCGTCGCTGCGCTCCGGTCAAGGGCATGGCCCTTGCGCCGCTGTGCGGCTAACCCAATTTCAAGGAGGCATGGTTATAGCTAAAACCAAGGAACAACTTCAACGTGAGTGCGCTGAACTAGAACAGCGCATTCGTCAGCACAAGAACCGGCTCCAACGCATCGAGCAGCGTACAAAGCACGTCGCCAAAGGCGAGCGCCAAAAACGTGCGCACCGGCTCATCACCCGTGGCGCTGCAGTGGAGAGCATCGCGCCAACTGTGCACGACATGAGCGAGCGCGAGTTCTACGAGCTTGTCGAGCGCATCTTCTCTCTACCTGAGGTGCAAGCGCTCTTGCCGAAAGGCGGTGAGTGATTGGCGCTCTACCACTTCCACGTCAGTCAGGTGAAGCGTAGCGCCGGCCAATCGGTCGTCGAATCGGCAGCCTATCGCGCGGGAGAGAGACTATACTGTGAGCGCTACGGCGAGTATAGCGACTACACCCGCAAGGGCGGCGTGGTGTACACCGAGATCCTGCTCCCACCGCACGCGCCGCGCGAGTACGCTGACCGGCAGACACTCTGGAATGCAGTCGAGGCCGCCGAGCGCGGCAAAAACGCGCAGCTCGCATACAGCTTCGACATCGCGCTGCAAAACGAGTTCACACTAGAAGAAAACATAGCCCTTGCGCGGAAATTCCTGCTGGACAATTTCGTCTCACGCGGCATGATAGCGGACTTTGCCGTCCACCAGCCGGACAGGGAAGGCGGCATCGAAAACCCGCACTTCCACGTCCTCTGCCCAATACGCCCGCTTAACCCGGACGGCTCGTGGGGCGCAAAGCAGCGGCGAGTGTACCGCGAGAATGGAAAGTTTGACGCCGTGCCGACCACCGACTGGGGCAAGCCTGAGACGCTGGAAACATGGCGAGAGGCATGGGCAGAGTTGTGCAACGCGAAATTCAAGGACAAAGGGCTTGAGTGCCGCATTGACCACCGCTCGTATGAGAAGCAGGGCATTGACCAAGCGCCGACCGTCCATGAGGGCGTGGCTGTGCGGCAGATGGAGGCAAAAGGCATGACAACGGACAAGGGCGAGCGCAACCGCTGGATAAGGTCTGCCAACGCGCTGTTGCGGACGCTGCGGGAAAAGATAAAAGCCCTGACGGGCTGGCTCGAAGAAATCCATGCTGAACTGGACAAGCCTCAGTCGCCGACGCTTGCCGCGCTCCTCACGGACTACTACGATGCGCGGAATGCCGGAGCGTGGAGCCGAACGGCCAAGGTGAGCAATCTGAAGCGCTTCGCAGCAGCCGCGGCATATTTGCAAGAGAACGACTTGCACACATTGGACGACCTCCAAAACCACCTTGATCTGTTGCGCAAGAGTCTACACGACGTAAAATCCAACCTTGACGCCGAGCACAGCCGTATGAAAGAACTTCGAGACCTGCTGAGATATGCCGACCAATACGAGCGCTCTAAGCCCGTCCACGACCAGCTGAACGCCATCAAGTGGAAGTCCAAGCGTGAACAATTCAAGGTCGAGCACGAAAGCGAGCTCAGGCAATTCTACCTCGCCCGCCGCAAGCTGCCAGACGGCATCCACGCCACCGAGTGGCAGCGCGAGCTCTACGCCCTGAAGCAAGACTGCGAGGCCGAATATGCAAAGTACAAACCCTTGCGAGACGAAATGAAAAAGCTGCTGGATGTGAAGTATTGCGTTGACCGGGCGCTCAGCGGCGAGAAAGACAAAGGGCGCGAAACGCGACTTTCAGCGAACGAAAGAAATTAAGACTCTCGAAGAAATTTGAAGAGATCCTAAGACGCCTCCCGAAACTCTCGGGAAATGTGTATAAATCCGCCCATCGCGGCGACAATATTCATTACAGGGAGGCATTTTATGGAGAATACCCACAGTGAGATATCCCAACAGCGGCGGCGGAGCATAATGGAACAGCTCTGGCTGACTTACTACAACGACACGCTCTACGAAAAGGGCGTTATAACCGAAGACGAGCGCAACAAGATGCGCATTAAGATAAAGAGCCGCACGCGGCAATTAGAAAGCAGGTAATGGCGGGGAGCACACCCCCGCCAATTTCTTGTGATTGATATATTCGTTTGTCTATGCTATATTAAAACTAATAATGATACAACGAACAGGAGGCGCTCATGGACATACATGACGTGCGCCGGGAGCTGCGCACAAAGAGCATATACGAGATACCGCTGCGCGTGACGTACTACGCGCGCGTATCGTCCGAGTCCGACGAGCAGCTCAACTCGCTCGGCAACCAGATAAAGTACTACGAGGACTTCATACGCCGCAACGCCGCGTGGGAGTTCGTGCCGGGATACATCGACGAGGGCCTCTCCGGCATATCGACGAAGCGCCGCGAGAACTTCAACCGCATGGTGGACGACGCCGCGCACGACAAGTTCGACCTTGTCATCACCAAGGAGATATCGCGTTTCGCGCGCAACACGCTCGACTCCATCCGCTACACGCGCGAGCTGCTCTCAGACGGTGTGGGCGTGTTCTTCCAGAACGACAACATCAACACGCTCGACGAGGACAGCGAGCTGCGCCTGTCGATAATGTCGTCAATAGCGCAGGACGAGCTGCGCAAGCTCTCGAGCCGCGTGAAATTCGGCCACCAGCAGGCGATAAAGTCCAACGTCGTGCTCGGCAACAGCCGCATCTTCGGCTACCGCAAGGACAACAAACGCCTTGTCATCGACGAGGAGCAGGCTCCGATGGTGCGAGAACTCTTCGAGCTCTACGCCACGGACGAGTACAGCATGAAGCAGCTCGAGACGCTTTTTTGGAACAAGGGCTACCGCAATTTGAACGGCAAGAAGATCGCACACTCGACCATGTCGAACATGATAGCCAACCCCAAATACAAGGGCTACTACGTCGGCAACAAGGTCAAGGTCGTGGATATGTTCACGAAGAAGCAGAAGTTCCTCCCGCCCGAAGAATGGGTCATGTTCAAGGATGAGACTGGCGAGATCGTCCCGGCCATCGTCAGCGAGGAGCTGTGGGACGCCGCGAACGCCATATTGCGCCGCCGCAGCGAGGACGTAAAGCACCGCCAGGGCATATGCAACCACGCGAACCTGCTCACGGGCAAGCTCTACTGCGCCAACTGCGGCGCGGCATACTACCGGCGCGAGTCGCGCGACAAGCTCGGGAATGTCAACAGCCGCTGGGTCTGCTCCGGGAAGATAAACAATGGCAGCGACTCCTGCCCCAGCTTCGCCGTATACGAGGACGAGATAAAGCCGCTGCTCTTCGAGGTGTTCCGCGACACGCACGACGCATCCGAGGAGATGATACTCGAGTACGAGCGTATGTACGCGGCGATGACTTCGGACGTCAACCTCGAGGGCCAGATCTCGGACGCGGAGGGCAAGATAGAGCTCGCGCTCAAGAAAAAGAGCAAGCTGCTTGAGCTCACCGCGCTCGGCCAGATAACGAACGAGGACTTCGCCGCCATGACCGCAGCGTGCAACGAGGAAATAAAAGCCGCCGAGCAGGAGCTCGCCGAGCTCCGCTCCCGTCGCGATGACAGCGAGGACTTCCGGCGGCACATGGAGAAGATACGCTCCACCCTCCGTGCCGCAGAGCGTCAAGCAAACGCGGGCGCGATAACGAAGGAGTTCGTCGACACCTTCGTGGACAAGATAATAGCCACGCCCATAGACGACCACACGATGCGCCTCGACGTGAAGATCTTCACCGGCGAAACGACCAGCAGATACCTTGAAAAACTCAGCGGTCGTACGGGTCACACGTTCAAGAAGATGATCGAGGCCTACGAGAACGGCATGAAGTAAGCGAAAGCTTCAAAAAGCGAAAAGCCGCCCATTACGGGCGGCTTTTTGCGTTTGTATGGGCAGAGATGCAAATGTTGCGGAACGTGTGAGGGGGAGACGCCGAACGGCGTCCACCCTCCAATTCAAAGTCCGTGCTGATCAGCCGCCGAGAGTATCTCCAAAGATCGGAGAACCGCAGCCGAAGCCGCCGGAAACCTCGAGTATCTGACCGGTGACCCAGGAAGAATCGTCGGTAGCGAAGAACATGATGGCGTTTGCCTGATCCTCGGGTTTACCGGGGCGGCGTATGTAGGCGTGCTTGAGCCAGGCGTCGCAGAATTCCTGGCCGAGCAGGGCAAGGGTCTTTTCGCCAAGGGTGAACGCGGGAAGGACGGCGTTGCAGCGTATGCCCTGACGCCCGTACTGCATGGCCGCATACTTCGTGAGCATGTGGACCGCAGACTTGCCTACGCCGTAATAGGTGCGGGTCGTGTCGGCCTGGGCGCCGGTGGTGGAGCCGGTGTTGACTATGCTGCCGCCGCCGCCCGCTATCATCAGGGGGATGACCACGCGCAGGCACTCGGCAGAGACGCCCAGGGTACCTTCCGTGAGCTTCATCATGTTCTCGTGCGTAGTCTCGGTTATGGTACCGTTGTCCTTGAGGGACACATCGCCCGTGCCGATGGCATTGTTGACGAACATATCTATGCGTCCGGCCTCTTCATAGGCCTTTTTGATGGCGGGTTCAATGGTCTCTATCATCCGCGCGTCGAACCATATCATATCCGCAACGCGGCCGGGGCCCTTCTTGTTGAGCTCCTCAGCTATGGGCTTGGCCTTTTCAAGGTTGCGGACGAGCATGTAGACCTCCGCGCCCTCTTCGACCATCTTGGTAATAGTGGCAAGTCCTATGCCCGCGGTGCATCCGGTGACGACGCCGACTTTACCGGCGCAGCGCATTCTGCTGTTGTACTCCATGTCGTTTTCTCCTTTAATTTAAATTTTATATGTACAGCGTTTATTCAAGCCTCGGGGCGCGGCCCGGTCTTTACAAAGATGAGTATGAGCGGCGTTACAAGCAGACAGCAGATGCCGCCTACGAGGAAGACGCGGGAGATGGCCACCGTGAAGTCCTGGAACATACCGAGCATCATGCCGAAAATAGAGCCCATAAGCGTGACGCCCAGCGTGGTAAAGAAACCCTTGCAGCCGTTGGCCGCGCCCATCTCGGCGGGGGAAATGTTCATGGTCATGAAGGGCGCGACGCAGTTGTTGAGGAAGGTGTAGCCTATGCCGCCGACAGCCATGAGCACATAGAGGATAACTATACTGCTGCCGACCTTTATCATAGAGATGCCGATCAGCGTGATCGCCAGCGAGATGCCCATGAGCCAGAGGGCGGTCTTGTAGCGCCTGCTGTCTCTGCTGACCCAGCGCCCGACTATCTGAGGCAGGAAGAGCGAGACAACGACCTGAGGCATGAGCAGCGTGGCGCTGCTGGTGGCCGACACCTGGAGAACCGCCTGGGCGAAATAGACGAGGAAGCCGGCGCTGAGCACGGAGTAGGCCGAGGCCAGCAGGCAGGTGAGTGACAACACGAGCACCACGCGGTTTTTGAGCGCCCCAAGGGCGAAGGCGGGCTGCTCTATGCGAGTCTCGCGCCGGTAGAGGAGTATGGCGGCTATCACAGTGACGGCGGCGAGAATGAAAGTGAGTGCCGACTTCCACGGGAACATATTGCCGGCAAAGTTCAGAATGACGACAAAGGGCACCATGGCGAATATGAGCAGGATGACGCCGAGCGCATCGAAGCTGTGCTTCCCGCCGCGCTTCTTGTTGGGGTAAAAGGCGTACTGGATGATGCCTGCGACTATGAAGAAGGGGATGGGGAGCAGGAAAATGCCGCGCAGGGAACCGGCGTCAACCAGAAGGCCGCCGACAATGGGTCCGACTATCATGCCGGCGGAAAGCGCAGTGACGAGGTTGCCGGACATCTTGCCCCAGTCCTTCTGCTCGTATATGTCCATAACAATGAGGAAAGGACCGGTCATGAAACCGCCGACCGCCACGCCGCAGAGGGCCCAGCTGATGAGGAAGAGCACAAAGGAGTTGGCAAAGTAGGTCATAACCAGGAAAACGCACATGAGCGCGAGAGAGCCCACGTTCAGCCACTTGCGCCCGAGCCTGTCTCCCAGGGTCGCGACGATCGGTGCCACAATGGCCTGGGTCAGGGAGTACACGACGCCCACGAGGGCGTAGTACTCAGATTTGTTGAAACCGGCCACTATTTGCGGCAGGCCGAGACCATAGCCAAAGCTGATGCATAGAAAGGCGAATTGCTGCAGGATGCAGGATACGAGGACCCAGGTGCGGTGCTTTGGAGATAGCTGAATGTTTGCGCTCATTTTCTGACCATCCTTTTCTTATTTTTTCTTCAGCTTGAACGGAGGGCGACTGGCACAGTCGCCATATTAATAGAACCATATTCTATTGCTAGAATAATATCAATCGAGCCAGATTGTCAATTGTCGAATGTGGACATAAATCGAATGGTATTTTGTGAATTGCAACGTTTTAAATTGGTCAGGGCGTAGAGAGCAAAATAAAAAAGTGGCGCAATAAGCCGAAAATCACGACTTATTGCGCCACAAAACAGCACAATATTGACAACTAATGCTGACTTTCATATACTTGGAGGCACAAATGGAAAAAATAGAATACTATTCGCACATCCAAGAAAACGCTATTGACAAAAATATGATAATAGAATATTATTCTATTGAATTTCTTGTCGAGGCTCAGTTGGAGCTGTTTTTGCAGGCTTCCATGAGGGCATAAATGGCCTCTTTGAGAACATCGTCGCTGAAGAAGAGATAAGTGGCCTGCTCGCTGAACTTCTGCGCATGTGAGTTCAGAATGGCGTGAATGATACTGGCGTAAGACCAGACGGCGTCTTCCGAAGCCTCGGGCGCATACTGATGAAGCATGTTTCTGATCATGCCGGTATAGCGTGCCGCCCACTGGGCCATGTTGCTGCGCACTTCTGCGGTGTAGCTTATGTGCTTAAACAGGACGTTTGTCAGCTTGTTGCTGTAGGAGGAGATGGAGCGCATTATTAGGTAATCAATGAAAGCGTCGAACTCCTTTATGCGTGAACCCTTTTCGACGGATTCTTTTATTATCTCAATAGTGGACTCGGCCCAAATCAGCGAGGCCAGCTCCTGCTTGGATTTGAAATGCCCGTAAAACGCGCCGACTGAGCAGCCGGCCTTTTCGACGATGCCGTTGACGCTGGTCTTCTCATAGCCGTCACGCACGAACAGCTCTGCAGCTGCGCTCATTATATTCTGTCTCGTCCTCTGAGACTTGATTTGTTGTTTCTTCATATTCCAGCCAGCCTATTCGATAGATTCCGCGGTTTTTCACGCGCCAAATTACAACAATTGCAAAATAATTATACTTGGAGGAATCAAAATGTCAACCTGTAATTGCCCCAGTCTGTTCAGACCCGGAAAAATTGGAAACGTTGAGATAAGGAACCGTTCGGTCATGCCCTCCATGGGCCTGAGCAGCACAGTCGGCGGATTTGTGAATGACACCTGCATCCGTCACTATGTTGAGCGTGCGAAGGGCGGCTTCGGCCTCATCTGCATCGAGGTCACGTGCATCGACGCCCCGCTCGGCCTGAACACGGCGAACATGCTCCGCGCGGACGACGACAAGTACATACCCGGCCTCACGAAGCTGGCCTCCGCCATCCACGCCGAGGGCGCCAAGTGCGTGCTTGAGATCAGCCATACGGGCCGCGGCGCGAAGCGCGAGATAATCGGCGGCCAGCCCGTCGGCCCCTCGCCCATAGCCATGCCGATGTTCTACGTCATCGGCGTCGAGCGCGAGACCCCGCGCGAGCTGACTATCCCTGAAATAGAGGCCATAGAGGACAAGTACGCCGAGGGCGCCTACCGCGCGAAGCTCGCGGGCTTTGACGGCGTGGAGATACACGCCACGGGCTATTACCTCTGCGTCCAGTTCCTGGGCAGGGACAGCAACAAGCGCACGGACAAGTACGGCGGCAGTGCGGAAAACCGCTTCCGCTTTGTGGAAAACATCATCAACAAGGTCCGCGCCAAGTGCGGCGAGGATTTTGCCATCCTCGTGAAGCCCAGCCTCTTTTCCGGCACGGGCATAACGATAGATGACGGCAAGTACTACGTCAAGCGCATGATAGAGCTGGGAGTGGACGGCATCGAGGTAATGGCCGGCGCCGGCAACAAGGTGATGCCCAACGACGACGACCTGCCCTTCACCGCCTCCCGCCCCATGGCCATGGCGCCCCTGGCCAAGATGTACCGCGAGTATGCCCGCAGCATCTTTGGCGAGGATCTCAAGACCCAGTTCATCGCCGGCGGCGACATCAGGACGGCCGACGTCATTGAGAACGCCTTTGCCAACGACATCTGCGACTTTGTGTTCATAGGCAAGAGCTGCGTAGTCGAGCCGCACTTTGTCCGCCTGCTACAGGAGGGCCGCGACAGGGAGATACACCCCTGCATCGGCTGCTATGTCTGCGCCTCGGACCAGCTTGCCACCGGCGCGCACTGCTACTGCTCCGGCAACGGCGCCATGGCCTGCGAGAGCCACTTTGACCTGCCTCCGGCAGAGAAGGTCAAGAAGGTCGTCGTAGTCGGCGGCGGACCGAGCGGCATAGAGGCCGCCAAGGTGCTCAAGCGCCGCGGCCACGACGTGACCATCATCGAAAAGAGCGACAAGCTCGGCGGACAGATACACTACGCCATGCAGCCGCTGAAGAAGGACCACTTCAAGCCCCTCATACCGTATTTCGAGGCGACGGTCGAGGCAAATAACATCCCCGTCATCTACAATACCGAGGCAACGGTTGAAAACATCATGGCCATGGACCCGGACGTGGTCATCTGCGCCACGGGCGTGAAGCCGGGCCGGCTGCCCGTCCCCGGCATCGACCTGCCGCACGTCCTCTCGGGCAAGGATTACCTGATAGGGAAGAAGGAGGTCCCCGGCAAGCGGGTCGTGGTCGTCGGCGGCGGCGACGTCGGCTGCGAGGTGGCCGAGAAGTTGGGCAGCGAGGGTCACGAGGTGACGCTGCTCGAAATGCTGGACGTCCTGGCCCCGGGCTACATGTTCGGCAACCGCTGCGTGCTGCTGCACGGCCTGCACCGCTACAATGTCACCCAGCACCTCGGCACGAAGTGCCACGCCATTGAGGAGGACAAGGTCATCGCGGCGGACAAGATAGGCTTCCGCTTCGATATCCCCTGCGACAACGTCGTCATCTGCACCGGCGACCCGGCGGATAACGAGCTGTACAAGTCCCTCGTGGGCATGGTGCCGGAGGTCTATAACATCGGCGACAGCGACACCCCCTCGAACCTCGCCAAGAATCACGCGGCGGCCTACGCGCTCGCCCGCAGCATCTGAAAAAAGCCTTAAGCGAAAAGCCGCCCGTTTCCGGGCGGCTTTTCAGCTCAGTCCTGGTATTCGAATTCTATGTCGTACATAGAAACCGTATCGCCGTTCTGGACGCCGAGCTCCTCCATGCGCTCGAAGATACCGGCCGTGCGCAGGCAGCGGTCGAAGTACATGCGGCTCTCATAGTCGGAGAAGTTGACGCTCGCGACGAGGCGGGCGAGCCACTGGCCTTCGACGTACCAGACGCCGTCCTCGCGCTTTATCTCGACCTCGTCCGCCGTGCCGAGCTCCGGCTCGGGCGGGACGTAATCCGGCTCGTATACCGTGACGGGCGGCAGATGCGCCAGCTCGCCCGCGGCGGCGCGCATCAGCTCCCGCGTACCCTGGGTGGAGGCCGCCGAGAGCTCGAAGAGCCTCATGCCCTTGCCCTCGACATGCGCGCGCAGGCGCTCAAGGTTGTCGCTGCCATCCTCCAGCAGGTCGCACTTGTTGGCGGCGACTATCTGCGGGCGCGAGGCCAGCTCGGCATTGTACTGCGCCAGCTCCGCGTTGATGGCCTCGAAATCCTCAATCGGGTCGCGGCCCTCGCTGCCTGCCGCGTCTACCACGTGCAAAAGCAGCCGGGTGCGCTCCACATGGCGCAGCAGGGGCTGGGCGCTGGAGAAATTGTCCAGACACACCAGATGTACGGTCTGGCCCTGACGATGCAGATCCTCAATGAGGGGCTGACATTGCAGCAGGTCGCCAAATCGCGTCAGGTTGATGACCAGCGTGGTGCCTGAGCGGTCAACCGCAGAGCCGGTGGTCTCCATTGAGTGACCGCCTTATGCCAGCGCCGAGGTTTTGCCGCCGTTCAGAAGATTCAGGGCCAGGGCCTTTTCCTGCTTGAAGCGGTTGGCCACGGCTGCCTGAATATTGCTGTCGGAAGATCCGAACTGCCCCACACGTATGTTGTACACGTTGTTGATGAGGTTGCGCTCATAGGCCGCATCGGTCGGTTTGCCGCTCATGGCGTGCGCCCGCTCGAATATGCGGGCCGCGCCCGCAGGGCCGTGCTGCACGGATGTGCTCCAGATAACTTCCCGCATGGCAGTGGAAACCTTGTCGGGGTTCAGGCCGATGCGTTGCGATATGGATTCCAGCGCGGGCTTGTAATGGCTCTGGCGCACAAAGGCCTC
>OGXR01002857.1_pt1 | contig 10515 bp, 7 predicted proteins | sample 1576331 | NCBI WGS metagenome assembly OGXR01 (sample SAMEA3541473, study PRJEB24748) | human gut metagenome | biome: human gut; feature: human-associated habitat; material: faeces | place: China | collected 2012 | reverse complement strand
GAGTTCATCCGCGTCGGGTCGTCCAAAGTGCAGAAAACCGATGTCCGCGTCGTTGCCGCCACGAATATGAACCTCCAGCAGGCCATCGCCTCGGGGCGTTTCCGCGAGGACTTGTACTACCGCCTCAGCACGGTGCCGATCACGGTGCCTTCGCTGCGCGAGCGGCCGCAGGACATCCCGCTGCTGTTCCGCAAATTCGCCGCCGACGTGGCCGCACAGTACCGTATGCCTGCCGTGACGCTCGATGCCGCGGCGCGCGAGATGCTGATGCATTATTACTGGCGGGGCAATATCCGCCAGCTCAAAAACGTAGCCGAGCAAATTTCGGCTATCGAGCCGACCCGAACGATCACCGGAGAGATTCTGCGCCGCTACCTGCCCGCCGAAACCGAGCGCAGCGGCGTGCCCATGCTGACGGAGCCGTCCGCAGCCAAGGACCGCAGCGACGAGCGGGAGCTGCTGTATAAAGTGCTTTTCGACTTGCGAAACGACATGAACGACGTCAAGCGGATGCTCGCCGAACTGATCGCCGAGCGCAAGTACGAGGCCCCGAAAAGCGACATCGCGGCTCTGCTTCCGCGCAGCAACTATCCGGTAACCTCGCCTGTCAGGCCGGCCGAAGAAATATTCACCGATACGGAAGAAGTGATCGACGAGCCTCCGCACGAGGAAATGACCAAGGAAAAAGCCCAGCGCGAAGCGATCGTCCGCGCGTTGCGTCACCACGGCGGCAAGCGCAGGGACGCGGCCCGCGAGCTTTTCATATCCGAAAGAACGCTGTACAGAAAAATGAAAGAGCTGGGAATCGACGATTCTTGCATCAAGCCATGAAATAAGCGGCCTTTCCAAAACGTTTCTCCGTCGTAACCCATCACTCGACAAAACGAAAGCGATGATCAATATAAAGAAATTGATATTGTTGATACCTTGCACTTTGCTCTTTGCGGGATGCAAGGTGACCTATTCCTTTTCCGGGGCATCCATTTCGCCCGAGGTCAAGACCGTCAGCATCCCCCGCTTCCCGAATAACGCGCTGCTGGTCGCACCCATACTCAGTTCCACGCTGACGGAGGCGCTGCAGGACCGCTTTTCGCGCCAGACCCGGCTGACGCTGGTTCCCGAAGGCGGAGACCTGAACTTCGAAGGCGAGATCACGAACTACACATCGACGCCGGCCGCCATATCGGGCAACGAGTACGCCGTCCGGAACAACCTGACGATCACCGTACGCGTCCGTTTCACCAACACGATCGATCCGTCGCAAAACTACGACAAGACGTTCTCCGCCTTCGCCCCTTACAACAGCGATCAGCTGCTCCAGAACGCCGAGCCTACGCTGATACCCGAAATCGTCGAACAACTGGTCGAAGACATATTCAACGCAGCCGTATCTCAATGGTAACACGTATAATGAAACGCCCTGTCGTTCAGCCGGCCCGGCTCGAGCGGCTGACAGACGACCAACTGGCCGACGTCCTGAAACGTTACCCTTGGTTTGACACGGCCCGGCTGATATTGCAAAGCAGGACGACGGCCGAGGACCCGCAGCTGCGCTTGCGCCTGCAAATTGCCGGATGGCCGGAAATTCTGCTCGCCCGCCCCGACACCGCCCGGAGCGAAGCCGACGTGATCGACCGGTTTCTGTCGCGCGAATTCCGCCGCATCGTCCCCGACCCGGCGTCTTTCCCGGCGGGTGAGGATCTCGCCCGCGAATCGGTCCGCGAAGATCCCGAGCTCATCTCGGAAGAGCTGGCCGACATCTATGCGCGGCAGGGGCTTTACGTCAAAGCGAAAGAGATTTATGCCCGATTAAGTTTGCTATATCCGGAAAAAAGTGTTTATTTTGCCGAGATTATTGCCGGGCTGGACACGAAAAAGTCCGGAAAGTGAATGGGAAGAAAATTACAAACGTTTAAATAACCTTACAGGATGTATATTTTTTGCATAGTACTGATTCTGATAGCGAGTGTTCTGATTATACTTGCGGTTTTGGCCCAAAGTCCCAAAAGCGGCATGGCGGCTAATTTCGGCGCGTCGAACCAAGTGATGGGAGTCCGTCAGACAGCGGATTTTCTCGAGAAGTTCACATGGGGACTGGCCATCGCGATCGTCATCCTCAGCCTGCTGGCCACGATGACCATGCCGTCGGCCAATATCAGTTCGAGCAAAAGCGGTGTAGAGGAGGCATTGGAGCAGGCTATCGAAAGCAATCAGAATCTGCTGCCCTCGTCTCTCCCGTCCGCAGAGCCGGCAGCGAACCCTGCACCCGCAGACTCTGCAAAATAATACGAGCGAATCTCCGTAAAAAAAGCATGCAGACACGCGCGTCGTGTCTGCATGCTTTTTATCTCCCTGTTTCGAAAGACGGAGGTACTTTTCAGAACCGCATCGCCGCATCAGAAAGCTCTGCCTTTAGCAGTTCTGGCAAGCATCGGATTCCCGCAAATGCCCTGTCCCCAATACGCCGCGAACGGACCGCGGCATCGATATCGAGCCGTGGAGTCGTCCGGCATTTTTTCCGCGCACCCTGTAACGCTTCTCAACAATCCGAGTTGCCGGCCGAGCTCGAAGCCTCTTTTGCCCATACCGCTATACATCAACGCCTATACGCACGACTGGATTCCGTCGCGTCCGCCATATTCACGGATCAGCGCACAGAAAAAGCCGGGGAGTCCGAAAAGCAGCTCCCCGGCTTCGTTGTATTAGGTTTTTCGCCGGATCTCACCCCGGCCGAGTACGAAAAAATTCTGTCGGCAGCCGAATCACGGCATGATCGTACCCATCGTAAAAGCCGGCTACTTGGTAACGACTTCCCAGACTTTGATCCTTCGATCCGAGCCGTCGGGGCCCTCTACATACAAGGTAACGGTCCATTCGCCGGCCTTCGGATAGCGGTGAACGGGGCAGGGTTCGTCGGCTCCGGTCCCGTCGCCGAAATTCCAGCGCCGCTTCTCGATCTTTCCTCGTGAACGGTCCTCGAAACGGATAAGCCTTCGGTCTCGGTCGATTTCCTCGAAAGACCAATCGGCCTCGATCACGGGACACAGCGAATCTTCCAGCGGCATGAGCCGGAAAGCGTTCAGAAACGACCCGTCGCGAATCATGCGGAAATCGTGCGACAGACACATGACCGGGTCGGCCTGAGGCTTATCCGTATCGAAATCGATCATGCACCACGACAAGCCGATCAGCTCGTTCTCTTCCAGCCGCGACACGACCGAACGCGAAATGCCCTCTACAGCCGCATAATCGAACGGGGTGATCCAAAACTCCATGCGAAGCGTACCGCTCTCGCCTTGCGCGAAATCGTAATCGTACGCCACGTTCGCATAGGGGAAGTCCTTGATCCACGGAGTCGAGCCCCACACCATAGCCCAATCCTTGCCGGGCTGTACCGGAGTGAAGATATGGTAATTCTGTGCATGCGCTCCGTGTCCTTTGAAATGAAGGTCCGAGACCGGCAGCTTGTTCCGATTGCCGTTGTCCTCCTTGATGAACGGCCCTCCGGACAGGTCGGCATCGACCACCAATTCGAAAATATCCTGCCGCAGCCCCTCGTCGGCAAAGTCCCAGCAGTCGTCGTAGGCCTCCACGTAGAAATAGAGACGATTCTCGCCGGCCACCCAGCCGACCTTCACCGTCAGGTCGAACTCGCGCGGATCGAGTCGAGCTCCCCGCCCGCCGTGCGTATCGTACAGCTCGGACAATCCGACCGAATAAGAGTCGGGCACGATTTCCCAGTCCGAGAAATCGCCGTCGATGCGCGGAATCGCCGTACGCGGAAACTGGAAAACCTTGTACTCCTTATCGGGACGGGCGAACGCCCATGCACGAGGCGAGACGATACAAGCCAATACAATAAAAAACAAACAATTAATCCTTTTCATCGAATCATTTTATTCAGATAATCCACGTTCTGTTCGCGAAAACGCCGAAAGGGGCCTCGCGAAAACTCCGGCCGCCGAACAGGCGACGATTCCGGAACTCATTCCGCAAAAGCCTCGTCGCACATCGACTGAGGCAGATCGCCGGGCGAGCTTCCCCAATCGCGGTTCGGCCGAGCTCCCATTTCGAAAGTCAGGGTCGCATCGCCGCCGAAAAGCTCCTCGTGGCTCAGCCAGTTTTTCGTGAAGGGCCGTCCGTTGAGCGAAGCCGACTGGATATAGCGGTTCTCGCGCGAAACACCGTTCGCTCGGACCGTCAGCACGCCCCGCCCGTGACGAAGCTTCACCTCGGGGAAAATGGGCGTGCCGACGAAATAGACCGCCCGGGTAGAAGCCCATCGAGCTCATCACGTACCAAGCCGACATCTGCCCCGTATCGTCATTGCCGCAGATTCCTTCGGGCGAAGCATCGTACAGCGTGTAAAGCACGTCGGCGATCCGCCGCTGGGCTTTCCACGGCTCGCCGGCATAATTGTACATGTACAGCGTGTGGTGACCGGGCTCGTTCCCTTGGGCGTACTGTCCGATCAGGCCCGTAATGTCCGGCGCCGGATTGTCGCCGTGTATCTCGGAGCTGACCGTGAAGAGCGAGTCGAGTTTGGCTACGAAAAGCTCCCGTCCGCCGAACAAATCGATCAGTCCCTTTCCATCGTGCGGCACGAAAAACGTCCACTGCCACGAGGTCCCCTCGCAGAAGTCGTCCCCCTCGCGGTAATGATTCGACAGAAACGGGTCGAACGGCGTGCGCCAGCTTCCGTCGGAAAGCCTGCCTCGCATGAAGCGCAGCGAACTGTCGAACAGATTGCGGTAACGGCCGGCGCGCTCGATGTAGCGCTCGTAATCCTCCTCGCGACCCAGCATGCGCGCCATCTGCGCGATGCACCAGTCGTCGTAGCAGTATTCGAGCGTCTTCGACACGGAAGTGATCTCCAGATCGCAGGGCACATAGCCGTAGCGGTTGTAATGACGCGCGCCGCGGAACGCTTTCAGGAAATAGCCGAACGTATCGCGGTCGGACGACGCTTTCATCGCCTCGTACAGGGCCTCTGCATCGAAATCGCGGATTCCCTTGCTATAGGCATCGGCTATCACCGGCATCGAATGGTACCCGATCATGCACATATTCTCGACTCCCGCAAGCGTCCAAATAGGTAGCTGGCCGCAATGGCGATAGTGCTCGAGCATCGTCTTCATCAGATCGCGCGTGACGTCGGGCCGCAGGATAGCGATCAGCGGATTCTGCGCCCGGAACGTAGCCCACAGACTCAGCACGCCTGCGAAATAGCGGAAGTCGCCCCGGTACACTTTCGAGTCGGAGCTCCGATACTCTCCCGTCACGTCGGAATAGAGCATAGGGTAGAGCATAGCGTAATAAAGGCTGGTATAGAAAACTTCCCGGCGGGACGGTTCCCCGCCCTCGATCCGAACGGCTGACAGCTGCTCGTTCCACGCACTATAGGCGGAGGAGCGCACCCGGTCGAAGTTCCAGCCTTTGATTTCGGCCGACAGATTTTCCCGGGCCCCTTCCATGCTGACCGGAGAAATCCCGACACGCGCCACGAGCGGTCGTCCGTCCCGGCCACCGAAATTCAGCACGGCCCGGACATCCGTTCCCTCGAGCTCGCGAATCCCTTCGACCGACCGCCCATGGTCGAAAAAGCGGCACGAACGGATCGGCTCCGAAAACTCCGCATAGAAATAGACATGCTGCTCGGGCGCCCAGCCGTTCGAGATGCGGAACCCGCGCACGGTGCGCTCGTCGACCCACTCGAGCCTCGATACCTTCACCGTATCGAAATCCTCGTCGGCGAATATCGTCGTCGAGTGCTGACAACCGTGCTTCAGGTCGACGATCAGCTGCCGCGCCGCGCCGTCCGGATAAGCATACCGGTGCATGCCACAGCGGGAAGTCGCCGTCAGCTCGGCCTCGATGTCCGAGTCGAGCAGCCTGACCCGGTAATACCCGGGCTCGACATGCTCCCGCTCATGCGAGAAACGGCTGCCGACACGATCGGGATAAACCTCCAGCCGCTGCCATGCGCTATCCGCCACCGGGAAAAACATAATGTCCTGAAAATCGGTTCCGCCGCCGCCCGACTTGTGCGTATGGCTGAAGCCATAGATCACATCGTGGTCGTAGTGGTAGCCCGACGAGGTGAAATAGGTGTCGGGACCGAGCTGCACCATCCCAAACGGAGCAGCCGCCACCGGCACGACGCAGCCGGCCGCCCCGGTTCCCATCATCGGACGGACGAGGGAAGCCGGCTCCGCTCCGGCGGCAAGCATCGCCGCATACAGCGGCATCGCAGCCGCCAGAATCATTTTACGGTAATCCATACTGGTATCTCGTTTCAAAGGAACGGGGCCCGCCCGCAAGGCAGGCCCCGCCCGTTTCGGTCCATAACGGCTATTATTTCCTGCTTTTGGCAGCCTCGGCCTCGCGGTCGAGCAGATAGTAGATGTTGTCGGCAATCGGCCCCGGGGCGATGAACATGCCGCCGAAAAGACCCGTCACCGAATTGTGCGTATCGGGGAAGCAATAGTCGAACTCGCCCTGCCGGTAACGCTCGTAAGTCTCCGGAATGTTGTGCGGACGCCAGTTGTCATCCGTGTGCACGCTCATCCACTGGAGCGCCGCGTTCGTGATACCGCGCTGAAACTTGAGCCAGTCGATCTCGGGATCGATCTCGTCCCAGCGGATGTTCTCGCGGGCCGACTGGGCGAATACGCCCAGCACTTCCCATTGCACATGGTCGCGCACCCAGTTGGCGAAATACCAGTCGCTCGAACTGAGCACCGGCTTCGTATAATAGAGCGACGGCATGCCCTCGGGCTCCCACAGGTGCGTGAACGGCAGAATCGTGCGAATCCAGTAGACGGCTTTTTGCTTGTACTTTTCGTCGCCGAACTGCTCGTAAGCCTGATAGTTCGCAATGGCGGCATGGCCGGCGGCGAACAGGTTGGCAGCGTGGAGCGGAGTCTCCCAGAAATCGCCGCCCTCCGGCCGGGTCATCGGAAGGCAATAGTCGAGCGCCTTGCGCGCGGCATCCAAGAAGCGCCGCTCGCCGGTTTCCCGCCCGATGCGGAGCAGATCCATCGCGGGCAGAATCGTGATGTCGAGCGCCGTCGCTCCGTCGAGACCCATCGGCTCGACGAACGACGTGGCCACCTTGAAATCGTCCTTGCGGAAATGGCGGCCGTCGGGCTCGAACGCGAACGAACCGTCGGCACGCTGAATCGCCAAAATCTCGTCACCCTGTTTTTCGAGACGTTTCTTCCGAGCCTCGTCCGTCTCGGGCTGCGAGCCGCCTTTCGGTCTCACGGACTCGATCTTGGCCTGCAACTGCTTGACGACTTCCGACTTCTTATTCTCCTGCATGTAACGAACCAGAAAACCCGGCACGTTCGGACCCGCTTCCTCGATCGAACGTTGCACGACGCCGAAACCGCGCCCCTCGTGCCACAGGTTCGTGTTGTATGCCTCGGCCATCCGGTCGAGCGCATCGCGATAGTCCCATCTCGGAGCGGCGGGCTCGGGCAGTCCGTTGCGCAGCACCCATTCGGTCACCACGTCGACGCTGTTGCCTTTCGTAAGCCAGAGCTCGGCATTGAAAACGATTTTCTGACCGATGCGCAGTTCGAGCGCATTTTCGGCCCAAAGCTCGTTCTCGTGTCCTTCGGTCGAGGCATCGGGTATCATCAGGCCCATCAGCTGGTTGTTCATCCGGTCGACGAAGTTCGGCGAGGCGAATACCGGCTGCGGATGCTGCGTACGATAGTTGAACCAGCGAGCGGCCACCTCGTTCGGATTCCATGAGAGACCGATCGCGTCGCCGTCATGGCTGATCGCCATGACCGGTACGGAAACCTTGTTGGGGTGGGGAGCCACCCGCAATGCCCACGGGTCCTTGAAAAAGTCCGTTCCGCTCGTCCATTCGTCGCCTACGGCCCAGTCGACTCCCGGCAGGATCGCGTCGTCTTTGGCCGTGCCGAACGACGACTCGCCGACCTTGAGCCACGGGCCGCGCAGATAGCGCACATGATAGTTGCCCGTAGCGGTGAGGTCGTAATTCAACTTGACGAAAGGCGAGTCGTTCTCGAGCGCAATCGTCACGACGCCGGTAATGGCCGGCTCGGCAAGCGGGTAATGCATCCAGTTGTCGAACGAGGTCCCCTTCAGCATGTCGCGCACGACGACCGATTTGACCCGAAACACCAGACTCTCGCCCTCGGGAGTGCTGACACGGGACACCGAATCGGCCTCGAGGCGCATCGGAATGTCCTGATCGCGGATCATCAGCTCGCCCAAATGATCCATCACGGCCATCAGCTTGCCCGAGGGAGTCTCGATCTCGGCCCAGCCCCAGCCTTTGATCCGCTTGAAGAAATGAAGCGTAACGTAGCGGTTTTTCAGCGTAACCGACTCGTTCACATAGCTGCTCTGCTTGAACTTCGGCTCCAAACCGTTGTCGGCCGCACGAACCTGCCGTACGCCCCACAGACCCGCGCAAAGCGAGGCGAGTCCTATCGAAATAATCAGTTTTTTCATCGTTCGTTCGGTTTATCCTATTCTTCGAAATGGTAGTTGGCCCGGCGCGAAGGAGCCTGATCGCCGTTGAGCAGGAACTCGTCGATATCGCCCAGCTTCTGAATGCCGTCGGCCCAGTGGAAGTCGAACGACAACTTGCCTGAGCCGAAAAATTTTCTCGGCACGGCCACCATCAGCTCGTTCCCCTCATAGCGATAATCGATCGTCGCAGGCTTCCCCCAGTCGTCGCGTCCATAGGTTCTCACGCCCGTGCGGCGGCCGTCGCGCAACGACTCGTTGACCAGCAGGTCGTAGCCTTCCCAACCGGTCGAGTGATCGCCGTCGGCATCGATGAACAGCAGCATCCACAACGGATCGGTATGCGGCGTGAGCGGATCGGCCGTTCGGACATAGAAATAGACGAAGCGGTCGTCCCGGGCCACCTTCGATTCGACGATATCGTTGCGTCCGGTCCGGTTCACATAGGGCCCGGCCGCGAAATTGCCCGGGCTGTCGCGGTGATACGTGTCGCCCACATGATCGAAATAGGAACTCTCCACCTGCTTCCACTGGTCGAACCCGCCGTTCAGGTCGATCGTCTGCTCCGGTCCCGCCGCGACCGGCTCGGCCACCCCCTTGTACCGGCGGACGGCCGCCATCAGCTGATAGTAGTAATTGTCGCCGTGACCGCCTTTCATCGGCTCGATGTCGCGGCTGTACTCCTGATTGTACTGGTCGATGAAATAGGATTCGCCCATTTCGATCTTCCGTCCCCCTTTGCCGCAGTTCGCCCCCGGAAAGAAGTCCCATTGACGCATTTCCTCGTCGTAGTCTTCATGACGGCGGGTCATCTGGCCGGCCGTCCACTCGTTCCAGCCCGTCACGAAAACGAACTCGGGATCGACTTCCAAAGCCCGGCTCCACTGCTCGGCGAAATAGAGTCCCTTGTCGGTATCGGGCGTCACGTCGTAACGGTCGGTTTCGGGCTGCACGCCGTCATGGAAGCTGCGGCCGATGTTCGACAGCGGATGCTCGGCTACGGCCACAGGTACGTATTCGGCCCGGTCGGGCGACTCGCTCCAGCCGACCGACTGAGGATAATGGTCGACCCAAGGCCATTCGTCGTGACCGTCGTCGTACCAGCGGAGCGTCGTCCAAGCCCAGCTTTGGCGAATAGTGAAGAAATCGGTAATCGCTTTCGGGAAACGCACGTCGTTCACTTGCTGGCGATTCCCTGTGACATGCTGCCCGAACAACAGCAGCGGCTTGCCTTTCCATCGGAACCACAAGTCGGCGTAAAGGCCCCGGCTGTAAATTTTGTCCCAGAGCAATTCGACCGATTTCTGACTGGCCAGACACGCGATCTGCGGCGTCGGCTCGCCTTCGGCGCGCATCCGTCGGAACACGTCGGCGATAAAACAGAACACGTCCTCGTAAATATGGTCGTTCGTATTGTCCAGCACGATCAGATCGACGCCCGCATCGCACAACTGGCGCGCATGACGTCGAATGATCCACTCGTCCTTCATAATATAGTAGCCGGCCTCGGGCTCGCCCCAATAGTGCGTGCCGCCTCCCCATTTCGGATGCTCCGGATCGGCCGCCAGAATCTTCGTCACGTCGAACGGCCCCTGCTTGGCGCCGTTGTTATTGTGCGTAACGAAATAGAACATGCCGACCACCCGGTTTCCCTTGCGCGGTCCGCACTCGTCGAAGCCGGGCAACGCGCGGCCCAGCGCGTCGGTCGCCGTCCACGTATCGGACCGAAGATCCTTCGCCGGCGTCGAAAGCGGCTCGGGAGCAGCCGCCCGCAAAGCAAGCGACCCCAAGCTGCAAGCGACCGACAATATGCCTATTTTCAAAAAATTCGACCTACTCATCTCTATCAAAAGTTCGGTTTAATCGTTCAGTTCGGGCCTCATCGGAATAGGCGCCTTGTAGATCACCTGATCCCAATCGTCGATGCCGATAATGTCCTTGGCGAACTCGAATACTTCGTCCTCTCGATCCGTCCCGAAAGCCTGAAATACGAACCATGCCGGC
>OGXR01002856.1_pt1 | contig 10515 bp, 10 predicted proteins | sample 1576331 | NCBI WGS metagenome assembly OGXR01 (sample SAMEA3541473, study PRJEB24748) | human gut metagenome | biome: human gut; feature: human-associated habitat; material: faeces | place: China | collected 2012 | reverse complement strand
GGCTGGGGACTGCTGACGAAAGAAAACTGTATCTACTGGCTTCCGGTCGTACAGGCTGTGAGCGGGGCTGCCTGGGGAGGCATCAATATTGCGACATTCCGGATGCAGTTTGCGTTTGCACCATTAGAACATCGTGTCAGCTATGTCAGCTTCTGCTCAACAATGGTTGGGTTTGTAGGATTTTTTTCATCCATGCTCGGCTCGACATTTGTGGCATTAGCAAAGGATATCAGGATTTTAAACATTCCGGTAGATAACATACAGATGGTGTTTATTTTGTCTGCATTCGGAATTATTGCAAGTGCATTATACAGCCGAAAAATAAAGGAGAAATGACAGGACAGATATGGAGAGAGATAGCAGAAAGCGGGCAGAGGCGCTGCTTGCGCAGATGACCGCAACAGAAAAAGTGGGACAGTTAAACCAGCATTTATATGGTTTTCGGATCTACCATGTAGAAGATGGAAAAATTGTTGTATATAAAGAAAATAATGATGGAAGCGAAACACTTTACGAAAAAACCAATATATCAAGTGAATATCTTACAGAAGCCGATTTACTTAACATGCAAGATGGATTAGAGATATATGGAAAAGAAGAATTAAACCAAGTTATTGAGGATTTTGAGTAATAAATTAAAGACAAGCCACATAAAATTCAACTAAAGAGATAAATGAGGAGGAAAATTATGTGGGAAACTTTAAGAAAAGAAGAGGTTTTACAGAAACTAAGGACAAAGCAAGGTGTAGGATTGACACAAAGAGAGGTACAAGTAAGAAAACAAAAATATGGTAATAATAAATTACAAGAAAAGAAGAAAGAAACACTTATAATAAAATTTATAAAACAGTTTAATGATTTCATGATTATTATTTTGATAGTGGCATCGATATTATCAGCTATTACGTCATACTTTCAAGGAGAAAATGACTATGTTGATTCAATAATAATTATTGCAATTGTTGTATTTAACGCACTTATGGGAGTCATTCAAGAAGCAAAAGCAGAGAAATCAATAGAAGCTTTAAAACAAATGACTCCACCAATGGCAAAAGTAGTTAGAGATGGAAGAATACAAGAAATTCATGCAGAAGATTTGGTACCAGGGGATATTGTAGAGTTAGAAGCGGGAACATATGTGCCAGCAGACTGCAGATTATTGGAAAGTCATAATTTAAAGATAGAAGAATCAAGTTTAACAGGGGAAACAGAGCCTGTTTTAAAAAAAGCTGATATTGTGGCGCAAAATGATGTACCATTAGGGGACATGTTAAACATGGCATTTATGGCAAGTATTGTAGTAAATGGTCATGGAAAAGCTGTAGTTACTGAAACTGGTATGAATACAAAAGTAGGTAAGATTGCAAATATGATTATGGAAGATGAAACTCCAGAAACGCCAATTCAAAAGAAGTTAGCACAAGTCGGAAAAATATTAGGAATAGTTTGTTTAGCAATATGTGCATTAATATTTTTTATAGGAATGATAAAACATATAGACCCAATTGAAATGTTTATGACATCAGTAGGTTTAGCTGTTGCTGCAATACCAGAGGGACTGCCTGCAATTGTAACAATTATGTTATCAATTGGTGTAAGCAAAATGGCAAAAAATAATAGTATAATAAGAAAGTTACCAGCCGTAGAAACACTAGGATGTAGTAATGTTATTTGTTCTGATAAGACGGGAACTTTAACTCAAAACAAGATGACTGTAGTAGAAGTTAAAGCCAAAGATACATTATTAGCAAGTAAATTTGCTACAATGTGTACAGATAGCAATATTATTGAACACAATGGCATAAAAAACATAAGCGGAGAACCAACAGAAATTGCACTGGTACAAAACGGTTTAAAATATAATTTAAATAAAAATGACTTATATAGAGAAATGCCAAGAGTGGCAGAAATTCCATTTGATTCAAATCGTAAAATGATGACAACAATACATAAATATAGAGGAAAATATCTTGTTATAACAAAAGGGGCACCAGACATATTACTTAATAAATGCAATTTAACAAGTATTGAAAAACATCGATTGGAGAAGGAAAATCAGCAAATGGCTGAAAAAGCATTAAGAGTAATAGCTGTATCATATAAAGAAATTGATAGTTTGCCGAGAAGTTCAGAAATGAACTTATTAGAAAATGGATTAAATTTCGTTGGGCTAATAGGAATGATAGACCCACCAAGAGAGGGAGTAAAAGAAGCGGTACGAACTTGTAAAAAAGCGGGAATAAAAACTGTAATGATTACAGGGGACCACATTGCGACAGCAAAAGCAATTGCAAAAGAGTTAAACATTTTAGCACCACATGATAAAGCAATAACAGGAAAAGAACTTGACCAAATTTCACAAGAGCAATTAGTGAAAGAGATTAAAGAATATTCAGTATTTGCAAGAGTAACACCAGAACATAAAGTTAGGATAGTAAAAGCCTGGCAGAGTGCAGGGAATGTAGTGGCAATGACAGGTGATGGAGTAAATGACAGTCCTGCATTAAAATGTGCAGATATAGGAATTGCAATGGGAAAGAATGGAACAGACGTTGCCAAAAATGCTTCTGATATGATATTAGCAGATGATAATTTTGTTACAATTGTAAAAGCAGTTAAACAAGGAAGAAACATATATGACAATATAAAAAAAGCAATCCACTTTTTAATTGCAACAAATATAGGGGAGATAGTAACTGTATTTATGGGACTTGTTTTAGGGTTAAAATCACCATTACTTGCTATACAATTGTTATGGATAAATTTAGTAACAGATTCTTTACCTGCAATTGCAATAGGACTAGAACCACCAGAAAAAGATATTATGAAAAGACCCCCTGTTGATAATAAAAAAGGAATTTTCGCAGATGGATTATGGAATAAAATTGTTGTTGAAGGGATAATGTTAGGAATTTTAACTCTTATTGCATTTGGAATAGGAAATAAATTCTATGGATTGGAAGTTGCAAGAACAATGGCTTTTGTTTCTTTGGGATTGCTTGAACTTATCCACAGTTTCAATATAAAAAGTGAACAATCCATATTCAAAATTGGATTATTTGAGAATAAGTATTTAATTGGAAGTTTTGTATTAGGGACAATAGTTCAAACTAGTGTTGTATTAATTCCTGTATTAGCCGACATTTTTAAGTTGGTTCCATTGACTCAGACTCAATGGTTGATTACAATTGGAATTTCATTATTTCCTATAGTAATTGTAGAGTTACAGAAGAAGTTTACTTCTATGAATTTGATTAAAATTATTTACATGAGAAAACAAGAGGTATGATTAATTTGTATATAAGTGAAACACTGCACATTCGTTTTGTGGTATGAATGTGCAGTGTCTTTTTTTCATTATATTTCATAATTGATTGAAAAAATTTTCACAATATGATATTGTAATATTATGATAATAACATAATAAGTAAAATTCCTAAACAGCTAATAGAGTTTTGGCAAAGAAATAAATCCACTACTTATAAACCTAATTTAAATCATAATAAACCAATAAATGAAATGAACCTAAAGAGTAAAACAAAATCTATAATAACTATGATATATTTGAATTATTTGTGTGAGGATGCGGAAAAAAAGAAGATAAATTTAATACTGAAAGACAATGAGAAAAAATATCAAGAAGAATTAAAAGAAAAATATAATACAGATAATTTATTAAAAAAACATTATAAATTACCCAAAACAGATGAAAATAAAGTAATCAATAGCGTTTCTTTGAAGAAATATAAAGAGCCAATATTTAAAATAATAATTAATATGATTAAAAGAATATTTCATAAGGGAGAGTAGCAATTCGGCAACCTCCCTTTCGAGTTCCACAATAAAAGTCAAAATAAAGAACTGTATATGTTTTAATAATAAGATATGCTTAATATAATATAGACTAAAACATATCAGCAAAATAATTTAATATAATCCAGGCTAAAGCTCCTAAAATCATTAAGGTTGATATTATTATGATTTTTACTTTTTTGGTTATCTTTTTACTAATAATGACAACTAATCCTATAACAAATAAAATTATTGGTACTATAAATTTTTCTATACTAAAAGCTTTTTCTATAGGAGTTTCGATTCCATATGCTGTCTGAATTCCGTAGTCTGTTTGAATATCATAAGGCGATAAGGCAAAAACCTTCGAAATCATACTAAGAAAAAATACTTGAATAGAAACTAATATCTTTTTAATTCTACTTTTCATAACTATTTTCCCCCTAACATTTTATTTATACAGATTTTGGGTCTGCTATTATCAAAATCCCATGTATGCAAAGAATCTCCTAAGCAATATTTCCACTCCTTACATTGCTCGCATTCCTTACATTTAAATTTATTCTCATCTCTAAACCATTTAAATTTATTTTCCCATACATCTATAAAATCATCTCTTCTAACATTTCCTTGCACAAGCTCTTTTCTTCTTTCAACACTTGGACATACATAAATGTCACCATTATATAAAATACTAGCTGTTGTAAATCCTGCTACACAGAAAAACATATGCTGTCTTACTTCTTTTTCAAACTTCATTCCTAAAAAATGATTACAACCATATTTTATATCAAATTTCGAAATTTTTCTTTTACTGCTTATGAAAGTTAATAGCCTTTCATAGTCCTCTTTTTTCAATAGTAAATCTTCATTTTCATTTGCTCTTCCGATTGGTTCGATACTTAATATTCTCCACGAATTAATACTCAAATCCTGTATTACAGAATATAATTTTTCCAATTCATTAATATTAGACTTATTGATAACAGTAGTAATTTGCAACCAATCTAAAAAATTAGCTTTTTTTAGTTTTTCAACATTTTTAATTATTCTTTCATATGAATTTGGAACTCCTCTAAATTCATTGTGAGTATCTCTTAAACCATCTACGCTAATTGAGATTGTTTCCATTCCTGACGATTTCATCTTTTCTATTATTTCATCATTTATTTGTATTCCATTAGTAGTCATTCCCCAATGAAATCCTAATTTCTTAGCATAAGTCATTACTTCAAATAAATCTTTGCGAAGTAATGGTTCTCCACCAGTAACATTAATTAAAATTTCATCTGCACAATATCTTTTTGCAATACTATTAAATGTATCTTTTATTTCTTGAGTTGTTAATTCTTGATCTATATTTACATGTTCTCCTGCTCTACTTCCACAATGCTTACATTTAGCATTACATCTTAATGTAGTTTCCCAAAACAAATTATATAATTTGGGTTTTTGTGCTAATAACTGTTTATTTCTATATGCAACTTCTGCTTCTCCATACTTTATAACTTCTTTTATCATAATTTTTCTCTCTTTTTCATTTTTAATAACTATCTATATTATAGCACATAAAATTTTATTTTTGTATAGTTTTCTATTTTTAGTTTTCATCTGGTGCGACGATTTAATTTTTGAGCCAACTTCATAATGTGTTTTATTGGCTGCTGATTCAGTTTGTATGTTATCTCGTTTTAATCTCGATTCAGTTTGTGTAATACGAAATAAATTTGCAGCAAGTTCTTCACTTCCCATATTATCTAAAATATCTTCTCTATATCGTAGACCTTTTCTTTTGGCTATGTCATCAGCAGTTTTTCCATTATATAATCCTTTATATCCTGCATTATGAAATTTATCAAAGTTTTTTATTCCTGCGTTTTTGGCGGCTTGGTTAAGTGAATAATTTCCTTTTCTTGTTAGATTTCTTTGGTAAAATCTTTTTTCATCTTCTGTTAACATACAGTATTCTTTTTCTGTAAGTTCTTGTTTTCTGGTTTGAATTGCAAAATATGTTTGGGTAAGAGCAATGACTTTTTTTCGGCTATCACCATTTTGTCGGCGTCGGCAAAATGGTCAAATTTTGGTGCCGTTAACGTAGTTATCTACAATTTTTTTGATTCTCATAACTATTGATACAAATATCAATTAATCCATATATATACTAAAGGGATTTTTTAAAAAGCAAGAAAATTAATTTAAAAACGAATTTTTGTTCTTTTTATATTGATATATTTTAAATTGTATGCTATACTAGTTCACATAGGAAATGAACATAGTAGTAGATATGTGTTGCCACTGCACTCGATAACTTTTGTTATCAGAAAGTGAGGTGGTGTTTATGAGTTTTATACTATTTTTATTAATAGCCTTAATGGCTTCTACAACAATAAACGTAACCTTATTAACGATTTTATACATAAAATATGTAAATTCAATTATAGATAAGGAATAAAAATAACAACACATTCCACTATGCCAATATTGCGAATGTGTTGCTATATTTTTATGTAGTGGTAACCGCATTCACTGCGGTTATTCATTTCCTATACTTATTATACACAGATATTAAAAAAAAGTCAATTATAATTTTTGGGGTACTCAAAGTGGGACTATACAACCCGCGTCGGAAAAATAATCCACAGGATTATTTTTGCCTTCGTTTCGGCAGGCCCCAGACCAGCGCGAAACTCGGCAACCTCCTTTTCGAGTCCCACAGTCATATTTAAAATAAAAAAATGTAGCTTTTGCTACATTTTTATTCTGGTGCCCAAAGTGGGACTCGAACCCACATGGTTTCCCGCACGATTTTGAGTCGTGTGCGTCTGCCAGTTCCGCCATTCGGGCATTTTTGTTTACTTCATGCGTAATTTTTTTCTGATTCTTAACATCTTAAATATCTTAACACAAATTTAATTTTTTGTCTAGTCCCAAAATGCATTTTCTATTGACTATTTGGGAAAATTAATGTATGATATATAATATTAAATTAAAGAAAAGAGGAAAATTAATATATGATATGTTCAGATTGCAATAAGAATAATGCGGAAATCTTTATAAATAGAATAGAAAATGGAGTATCATCTATGGAAGGCCTTTGTAGAGAATGTGCTAAAAAAAGAGGCATCGATGTTCCTGATAAGCCATTAAGTAAAAATGAAAATAATAATAATAATAATCAAAATGGCAATAATAATATGCCACCATTGAATAATATAGATATGTCAGTTATGTCAAAACAATTAGAAGGATTATTTAAAGATTTGTCTTCAAATTTGAAAATTGAAAATATAGAAGGAATGGAAGATTTTAATCCTGATGATATGGAAGAATATGATGACGAAGAGGGGGAAGAAAATGGAGGAAATCCATTAGGAATTCCAATTGGGTCAATTTTTGCAAGTATAGTTCCAGGAAGAAAAGTTAATGGCGAAGAAGAGGCTAACGGAAGTGGAAGACAAAAAGTTAAAGTAGAAAAAAAGCCTGCTAATAAAAAGAAAAAATATCTAGATACTTATGGAACTAACCTTACACAAAAAGCTAAAAATAATGAACTAGACATGGTTATTGGACGTGATAAAGAAATACAAAGAGTTATACAAATTTTAAATAGACGTACAAAAAATAATCCGTGTTTGATTGGAGAACCAGGAGTCGGAAAAACTGCAATAGCACAAGGTCTAGCAATAAAAATTGCAAATAATAATGTACCTGCAAAGCTATTAAATAAAGAAGTATACTTGTTAGATATGACATCTGTAGTGGCTGGAACACAATTCAGAGGACAATTCGAAGCACGTATGAAGGGAATAATCGAAGAATGTAAAGCGTTTAGAAATATTATTTTAGTAATAGATGAAATTCATAATATCATTGGTGCAGGAGATGGAGAACATTCAATGAACGCTGCTAATATTTTAAAACCATCATTATCAAATGGAGAAATTCAATTAATAGGAACAACAACATTAAAAGAATATAGAAAATATATAGAAAAAGATTCTGCACTAGAAAGAAGATTTCAACAAGTATTGGTTGAAGAACCAAATGTTGATGAATCAATAAAAATTCTTGAAGGAATAAAAAAATATTATGAAGAATATCATAAAGTAAAGATTTCTAATGATATAATTAAACAAACTGTTGTGATGTCAGAAAAATATATACATGATAGATTTTTGCCAGACAAAGCAATTGATATACTTGATGAAGCATGTTCAAGAATTAACTTAGAAAATAAGGAATTATTCAGATTAGAAATGTTAAAACAAGAATTAGCACAAGTTCAAGCGCAAAAAGAAGATGCAGCACAAGCAGATTCAACAGAAGATTATCAAAAAGCAGCAGACTTAAAAACAAAGGAATGCAGACTAATTGAAGAAATCGACCAATTAAATAGTACAATTCAATTAAAAAATCTTACTACACAAGATATTGCACAAGTAATTGAAAGTTGGACTAAAATTCCAGTTAAAAAAATTACAGAAGCAGAAACACAAAAATTATTAAACCTAGAAACAAATCTTCATACTAGAGTTATAGGTCAAGATAAGGCAGTAAGTGCAGTTTCTCGTGCAATAAGAAGAAATCGTGCAGGATTACAAAGCACAAAAAGACCACCTTCATTCATATTTGTTGGTCCAACAGGTGTAGGAAAAACAGAATTAGCAAAAAGCTTAGCATATGAAATGTTTGGCTCAGAAGACTCAATAATTAGAGTTGATATGTCTGAATATATGGAAAGTCATTCAACTGCAAAATTAATAGGTGCACCTCCAGGATATGTTGGATATGATGATGCAGGACAATTAACAGAAAAAGTAAAAAGAAAACCATATTCAATAATACTATTTGATGAAATTGAAAAAGCACATCCTGATGTATTTAATATATTACTTCAAGTGCTTGATGATGGCAAACTTACAGATTCACAAGGAAATACAGTAAGTTTTCAAAATACAATAATAATAATGACATCAAATGCAGGTTCAAATTTAAATAATAATTCAATTGGATTTGCTAAACAAACAGTAGATACAAGCAAAATAGAAGAAAATCTAAAACAAGTATTTAGACCAGAATTTTTAAACAGAATTGACGAAATAATTGTATTTGATTCATTAACAAAACCAGAATTAATACAAATTGTTGATTTAATGCTTAAAGATACTAAAAAAGCATTAGCAGAAAAAAATATGTCATTAACAGTTTCAGATACTGCAAAAGGATTTATACTTGAAAAAGGAACAAACTTAAAATTCGGTGCTCGTCCATTAAGAAGAGCAATTCAAAGATATGTTGAAGATGAAATATCTGAAATGATTTTAAGAAATGAAGTACATGATGGACAAAACATTACAGTAGACTTTGAAAATGATAACTTAAAGTTTGATGTAAAATAGTCTTGAAAGGAAAAAAATAAATGAAAAAAGAAAATATACCAAATATCCTAACAATTATACGTTTTATATTAATACCATTTATTTTTACATCTGTTGTAAATGAAGACTTTTTAGCAACAATAGTAATATTTACAATTTCAGCAATAACAGATATGCTAGATGGATATATTGCTAGAAAATATAATTATATTACCGATATAGGAAAGCTAATAGATCCATTAGCAGATAAACTTACACAAATGTCTTTATTATTATCTCTTGCAATATTAAAGATTTTACCTTGGTGGATATTTGCAATAGTATTTATTAAAGAATGTGTTATGATAATAGCAGCATCATTAATGTATAAAAAAGATGATGTAGTTGTGTATAGTAAATGGTATGGAAAACTTGCAACAGTCCTATTTTACTTAGCAATAATAAGTTCATTATTAATAAACCAATTTCATTTTGAAATTTCATTAAGAGTTGATTTATATTTATACTATTTAGCAATACTTGCTACAATATTTTCGTTAATAATGTATGCGATACAATTTAAATTTAAAAAAAGTTGTCAATAGGGGATTTTCCTTATTGGCAATTTTTAAATTGTGAAAATTGTGTGAATTTTAGCACTCTGCTATTGACAATGCTAAAAATAGATGTATAATAAGATTGTAAAAAGGAAAGAGGTAATGTATTATGATGATGATACCAAGAAGAAATGGAAATGGATTAGATTTTTGGGATGAGGTTTTACCTGATTCATTTTTCACAGAAAAAGAAAGTAAATTAATGAAAACCGATTTAAAAGAAAAAGACGGAAAATATTTCTTAGAAATTGATATACCAGGATATGAAAAAGAAGATATAAAAATAGAATTGCATGAGGGATATTTAACAGTATCAGCAGAAAAGAATGAAGAAAAAGAAGATAAACATGCTAAATACTTAAAGAGAGAAAGATTTTCAGGAATGTGTTCAAGAAGTTATTACGTTGGAGAGAATGTAAATGAAGAAGACATAAAAGCAAACTTCAGAAACGGTATTCTTACAATAGAATTTCCAAAAGAACCAGAAAAGAAAATTGAAGAGAAAAAATATATTCCAATTGGAGAATAGAAAGGAAGCCAGAAAGAGGCTTCTTTTTTTAACTTCTGGATTGACAATTAGTAACAAAAATGCTAAGATAAAAAAGTAGATTAAAAAAAAACTGATTTTGCAGTTTTTATTTTAATCTATTTTTGGTTTAACAAAGCAAAATATATATAAGAAATAATACTGCAAAAGAGGTAAAATAGGAGGAAAAAATGAACACAAAATATGTATTTGTAACAGGAGG
>OGXR01002854.1_pt1 | contig 10518 bp, 7 predicted proteins | sample 1576331 | NCBI WGS metagenome assembly OGXR01 (sample SAMEA3541473, study PRJEB24748) | human gut metagenome | biome: human gut; feature: human-associated habitat; material: faeces | place: China | collected 2012 | reverse complement strand
GTTTGAAAGACTTTCTAAAGTATTTAAACAAGATCATAATAGTATTATAAGTTATTTAAAAACCTTATCTTGTGAAGATATTAATAAGGATACTATTGTTAGGAAAAGGGAAAAATAAAATGGATTTATTTCCATTTTTTTAGTATAATAAAACAAGGTGTTGTATTATGAAAAGAAGTGAAGTAAATAGAGAAAAACTTTCTCCAATGATGAAACAATATATGGAGATCAAAGATAAATATGAAGATTCTATATTATTTTATAGACTAGGGGATTTTTATGAAATGTTTTTTGAAGATGCCCTTACTGCTTCTAGAGAACTTGAGATAACTTTAACGGGAAGAAACAGTGGATTAGAGGAAAAAGTGCCGATGTGTGGAGTTCCTTTTCATTCATATTTACCATATTTAGAAAAGTTGGTTGATAAGGGGTATAAAGTGGCAGTATGTGAACAACTTTCTCCTCCAGATAAAAAAGGAGTGGTAGAACGTGGCGTTACCCAAGTTGTAACTAAAGGAACTTTAATGGAAGGTGAATCTTTAGATGAGAAAAGTAATAATTATATTGGAAGTGTATATGATTTTTCTCATTGTTTTGCTCTTTCTTATGCAGATATTTCAACAGGTTTTTTTGGAGCAGAACTTATTAGTTATAATGAAGATGAACTTATTAATGAAATTATAAGACTTGATTTAAAAGAAGTAATTGTTAATTCGAAAATTAGTAGAAAGATTGTTAATACTTTAAGAGAAAATTATAATTTATTAGTGACAATAAGTAATGATTTAGAGAATAGTTATAGTTATATTTATGAAGATGTTTCTGATGTTAGATTAGTTACTTCGATAAAACATTTATTATATTATATTAATGATACTAAGATGAAAGATTTAGTTCATTTACAAAAGGTTAAAGTAATAAAGAAAAATGATACTCTTCATTTAGATGTACATACTAAGAGAAACTTAGAACTTGTAGAGACTTTAAGGCTTAAAGAAAGGACTTATTCTCTTTTATGGTTTTTAGATAAGACTAAGACAGCGATGGGTTCTAGGCGTCTTAAAGAATATATAGAAAATCCATTAGTTAATAAAGAAGAGATTTTACGAAGGCATAATCTTATTTCAACTTTTTTGACGGAATTTATTTATAAAGAAGAACTTCGAGAACTTCTTAATAGTGTTTATGATTTAGAGAGATTATCGGGAAGAATTAGTTATGGTAATGCTAATGGTAAGGATTTAATTCAGCTTAAGAGTTCTTTAAAAGTGCTTCCAGATATTAAGAAAATTCTTGATGAAATTTGTTATGATAAAAGTTTTGATGATTTAAGAGATGTTTATAATCTTATTGAAAAATCAATTAAAGAAGATGCTCCTTTAAGTATTAAAGAGGGAGGAATAATTAAAGATAATTATAATAAAGAGCTTGATGAGTTAAGAAGTTTAGCAAGTGGTGGTAAAGATTTTATTTTATCTTTGGAAAAAGAGGAAAGAGAAAGAACGGGAATTAAGAATTTAAGAGTTGGTTTTAATAAGGTTTTTGGATATTATATAGGTTTCCAAAGGAAGTAAAGATTTAATAAAAGAAGAATATGGTTATGAGAGAAGACAAACACTGGCTAATTGTGAAAGATATATTACTCCGAAGTTAAAAGAGAAAGAGGATTTAATTTTAAATGCTGAGGAAAAAATTACTTATCTTGAATATGAAATATTTTTAGAGGTTCGAGATATTATAAAAACTAATATTCCTAAGATTCAAGAGGTTGCTCATATTTTGAGTGAACTTGATGTTATTTTAGCCTTTACAGTAGTTTCAGAAAATTATAATTTTTCAAAACCTAAGATTACTGAGGATAGAAATATTTATATAAAAAATGGAAGACATCCGGTTATCGAAGTGGTTTCGAAAAATGAATATGTTCCTAATGATGTTATTATGAATGAGCAAACTAATATTCTTTTAATAACTGGGCCAAATATGAGTGGTAAGTCTACTTATATGAGAATGCTGGCTATTATTGTGATTTTAAATCAGATTGGATCTTTTGTTCCATGTGATGAGGCAATTTTACCTATTTTTGACAATATTTTTACCAGGATTGGGGCTAGTGATGATTTAGTAAGTGGGGAAAGTACTTTTATGGTAGAGATGAAAGAGGCTAATAATGCTGTTAGTAATGCTACTAAAAATAGTTTAATTTTATTTGATGAACTAGGCAGGGGTACTGCTACTTATGATGGAATGAGTTTGGCTCAAGCTATTTTAGAGTATATTCATGATAATATTGGGGCGAAAACATTATTTTCAACACATTATCATGAACTTACTTCTTTAGAAAATAACTTAAGAGGCCTTAAGAATGTTCATGTTAGTGCTAAAGAAGAGGGAGATAGGATAATTTTTCTTCATAAAATTAAATCTGGCCCTGTTGATAAAAGTTATGGTATACATGTAGCATCTTTAGCAAATTTACCTAAAGAAGTTATAAAAAGAGCTAGAGAAATATTAAATGTTTATGAAAATAATGAAGTTAAAAAGGAGGTTTATACTCAAACAAGTTTATTTTTAGATGATGATTTTAAAGATGATTCAAAACTTGTTAAAAAAATAAAAAATATAAATCCTCTGGAAGTGACTCCACTTGAAGCTCTTAATATTTTAGCAGAACTAAAAGAAGATGTAGAATCTAGTGATGTAAAAAATAATGAATAGGTGATGTTATGGGAAGTTTATATGTTGTAGGAACTCCGATTGGGAATTTAAAAGATATTACTTTAAGAGCTTTAGAGACTCTAAAAGATGTTGATATTATTTTATGTGAAGATACTAGAGTTAGTATGAAGTTTTTAAAGCATTATGAAATAAATAAAAAGTTAGTTTCTTATCATAAATTTAATGAAAAAGAAAAGATTGATTATGTATTAAAAGAAATTTCTAATGGTAAAGATATAGCTTTAATAACTGATGCTGGAATGCCTTGTATTAGTGATCCAGGTTATATTTTGATTAACAAATTAAAAGATGAAAATATAAATATTTATGGAGTTGGAGGTATTTCAGCTTCTTTAACAGCGCTTTCAGTAAGTGGCCTTCCGGCAGATAGTTTTACTTTTTATGGCTTTTTCCCTAGAGAGACTAAAGATATTAAAAAGTTATTTGAAGAGATAAAGAAAAGTTCTGTTAAGACTTATATTTTTTATGAATCTCCTAAAAGAATAGTTAAGACTTTAGAAGTTATATATAAAGAATTAGGCAATATAAAGATTAGTGTTTCTAAAGAGCTTACTAAATTACATGAGAAAAATTATTATGGTTTTATAAGTGAGGTTTTAGAAAAAATAACTAACGATAGTAAATGGGACCACGGAGAATATACTTTTGTTATTTATAAAGATTTTGTTAAAGGTGATGAGAAGACTAATTTATCGATAGAAGCTTTACTTGTTGATAAAATTATTAAAGAAAAGTGTTCTTTGAAAGAGGCAGTTAATTTAGTTAATAAAGAAAATTCTAATTTAACTAGAAATGATATTTATCAGGCTAGTTTAGTGGTTAAGGATTTGTTTTGATTTTAATTTTTGAATAAGAAAACTCTTTTTATATCAATATAGATATGAAAGGAGTTTTATATGGCTAAGCATAAAGTAGAGATTACTGGTATTAATACAAGTGAGATTAAGGTATTAAGTAGTACGGAGATGGAAGAGTTATTTAAAAGATTAAGTGAAGGGGATAGTACGGCTCGTGAGGAACTTGTTAATGGAAATTTAAAATTAGTTTTATCGATTTTAAAAAGATTTAATAAGAAAGATGAAAATATGGATGATTTATTTCAAGTAGGGTGTATTGGACTTTTAAAAGCTATTGATAATTTTGATCTTTCTTATGGAGTTAAGTTTTCTACATATTGTGTTCCTATGGTTTTAGGAGAGGTGCGTAGATATTTAAGAGATAATAGTAGTATAAGAGTAAGTAGAAGTGTTAAGGATTTAGCGTATAAGATTTTAAAACTGAAAGATGAGATAACTATGGCTAAGGGAGTTGAACCTTCAAATAAAGAAATTGCTGATATGTTGGAGGTAGAAGAAAGTGATATTTGCCATGCACTTGAGGCTTTAAGACCACCGGTTAGTTTATTTGAACCTATTTATAATGATGGTGGAGATACAATATTTTTGTTTGATCAAGTTGAGGATAAAAGTTCTAATCAGGACTTAGATATTCGTTTAGCAGTTAATAAAGCAATTTCTAATTTAAGTGAAAGAGAACAGTTTATTTTAGATCAAAGATTTGTAATAGGAAAAACTCAAATGGAAATTGCCGAAGAGATAGGAATTAGTCAAGCACAAATATCAAGATTAGAGAAAAATGCTATTAAGAGAGTTAGAAAAGATTTGTAATAAGGGAAAAGATATTTTCTTTTTTTTTCTTTTTTAAGGAATTCTTTCCTAATTATACAAGAGTATAGTAAAGGAGGAATGAAGAATGAAAAAGTTCTACACAGCACGTTATGATGATGTGTTTAAAAATGCTATTGTCAATGACAAAAAAGTATTTAAAGAGTTTCTAGAAACTGCCTTAAATTTAAAAATAGAAGATTATAAATTAGATCCTAAAGAACTAGAAAAACCTAATGTAAAGCTAAAAACAAAAACCTTAGATGTCTTAGTAAAAACCAAAGATAAAACAATAAATTTAGAAGTAAATAATGGTTATTATACAAGCTTACCAACTAGAAATTATGCCTATATATGTAGTGTATTTTCTAATTCAGTATTTAAAGGAGAGTCATATAGTAAAGTAGATTTACATATTCAGCTTAATATAACGTGGGGATTAGGACAAGAAAAAGAAATAGTAACTAAATATATGATGCAGGATATAGAGAATAATATAGTGTATTGTGATAAGTTAAAAATAATAGAAATAAATATGGATAAAATAATGCACGAGTGGTATAATGGAGATAAGAAGAAAGCATTAAAGTATAAATATTACTTGATGCTAGATTTAAAAAAGGAAGAGTTAAAAGAGGTAAGCAAAGGAGATAAAATGATGGAAAAGTATAGGGAGAATGTAGAGAGATTAAATAGTGATCCAGAGTTTATAGAAGTAGTATCACCAGAGAAAGATGCTGAGATGGTATATAATACTTTAAGAGAAGAGGCAATGGAAGAAGGATTAAAAGAAGGCATAAAAGAAGGTTTAGAACAAGGGATCGAACAAGGAATTAAACAAGGGGTTAAACAAGGGATCGAACAAGGCATAGAAAAAGGCAAACTAGAAACAGCAAAAAAATTATTAGAAAACAATGTAGAATTAAGCATCATATCTGTTTCAACAGGAATACCAATTGAAAAATTAACTAAATTAAAGAGCGAAGAATAAATAGTTTTCGCTCTTTCTTTACGTAAAAAACACTAAATATTTTGAAGAAATCAAATATTTAAGTTATAATAAATATGGTGATAAAAATGCGAGACGCGTTAGAAAAAATACACAATTACTCTTTAGAAGAAATAATGGGCGAACGTTTTGGAAGATATTCCAAATATATAATCCAAGACCGAGCTATCCCAGATGTCCGTGATGGTTTAAAACCAGTTCAAAGAAGAATTCTATATGGTATGTACAAAGAAAGAAATACCTATGACAAACCCTATCGTAAAAGTGCCAAAACAGTAGGAAGTATCATGGGAAATTATCATCCTCATGGTGATTGTTCTATATATGAAGCTATGGTCCGTATGAGTCAGTGGTGGAAACAAAACACTCCTTATATTGACATGCAAGGTAATAACGGCTCCATAGATGGCGATAGTCCTGCCGCAATGCGTTATACTGAAGCCAGACTTTCTAAGATAAGTAACGAACTTTTAAAAGATATTGACAAGGATACAGTAAAATGGGCTCCTAACTTTGATGATACTGAATTAGAACCCACTGTCTTACCTGCTAAATTTCCTAATCTTTTAGTAAACGGTACTACAGGAATAAGTGCCGGATATGCTACCAATATCCCCCCTCATAATCTTGGCGAAGTAATCGAAGCTACTATCAAAAGAATAGAATCCCCAAATTGCCGTTTAGAAACTATTTTAGATATTGTAAAAGGACCAGATTTTCCAACCGGAGGTCTTGTTTACGATGGTAAAGGAATCAAAAAAGCCTTTGAAACTGGAAAAGGCAAAATTGTAGTAAGAGCTAAAGTAATAGAAGAAAAACAAAAAGGTAAACTAAACCTAATCGTTACAGAAATACCTTTTGATGTATTAAAAACTAATATTGTTCGTAAAATAGATGAAATAAGAATTGATAAAAAAATCGAAGGAATAACAGAAGTTCGCGATGAATCAGATAAAGAAGGCCTTAGAATAGTAATAGAATTAAAAAAAGAAGCAAACAAAGACTTAATTCTTAATTATTTATATAAAAATACTGAACTTCAAACAACATATAACTATAATATGATATCAATAGTTAACCGAAGACCAAAACTACTAGGAATATTAGGAATATTAGATGCTCATATTGCTCATTACAAAGAAATTGTCTTAAGAAGAACTTCCTTTGATTTAGAACATGCTAAAAACAAACTTCACATAACTGAAGGTTTAATCAAAGCCATTTCTATTTTAGATGAAGTAATAAAAGTAATAAGACAAAGTAAAAATAAAAGTGATGCTAAAGAAAACTTAGTTAAAGAATTTGATTTTACCATGATTCAAGCTGAAGCTATAGTAACTTTACAATTATATAGATTAACTAATACTGATATCACTATTCTTCTAGAAGAACAAAAAAATCTAAATATTATCATAGCAGCCCTTTCCAAAATTTTAAATGATGAAGAAGAATTAAAAAAAGTAATGAAAGATGAACTTCGTAAAATAAAGAAAGAATATGCTACTCCTAGAAAAACAGTTATAAACTACGAAGAAGCTGAAATAAAAATAGATGAAAAAGCTATGATTCCAAAAGAAGATGTAATTGTCTTAGTAACAAAAGATGGTTATGTAAAAAGAACCTCTAAAAGAAGTTATTCAAAAACCGAAAATCCTCTTTTAAAAGAAGGAGATTACATAATTGGCCTTTTTGAACAAAACACTAGAGACACCTTATTATTATTTACTAATTTAGGTAATTACTTATATGTTCCCGTTCATGAAATACCAGATATCAAATGGAAAACCTTAGGAAAACATATTAGCAATATTATCAAACTAGAGGAAAACGAAGAAATCCTAACCGCTATTCCTATTAAAGATTTTAGTGGGAAAACAGAAATAGCTTTAGTAAGTAAAAATGGTATGATTAAAAGAACAACTCTAAGTGAATTTAAAGTAAGTCGTTATTCTAAACCAATATCTTGTATGAAACTAAAAAATAACGATGAAGTAATAACAGCCTTTCTAACTACTTATAATGATATTTTTATTTCCACTTATAATGGTTACTCACTATGGTTTGATATTACTGAAGTCCCAATTTCCGGTATTAAATCAAGTGGTGTAAAAGCTATCAATTTAAAAGAAGATTATATTGTAAGTGCAATTTGTTTTGACAAATCCTTAGAATATGTTACAATATTTACTAATAACCAAACTGCTAAAAGAGTGCGCTTATCAGAATTTGAAAAATCATCAAGAGCTAGAAGGGGACTTTTACTATTAAGAGAAGTAAAAACTAATCCTTATAAAGTTCTAAATGTTTTCATAACTGAAAGCAAAAGTTATTTTTCTCTAAAATTAAAAGATTCTAGCTTTATAGAGTTAAAAAATACTGAAATCCCAATAGCAGATCGTTATAAAACCGGATCAACTATTTCCAAAAAAGATGTTATCGAGGTCTCTTTGGTTAAACATTTAGAAACCGCTACCGAAGAAACTTTTAAAGAAGAAAAGAAATTAGTCTCAGAAAAAGAAACCTCTCATCAAATATCTCTTACTGAAATAGATGACCAGTTAAAAGAAATTGATAGTTTCTTAAAATAGGGAGGATATATGGAAGTAAAAATAAATAAACAAAATTTTTATAATACCTTAGAAGAATTATTTAATCATCTTTATCATTATGGTTACGTAAAACATGTTGCTAAAATAGAACCTCATAAGTATCGTAAAATAGATAAAGATTATTACCAATGTGAAATAGAAGAGCATTACTTAGAAACTGAAGATGGCAAAAAAATACTTTATGATGGAGAAATAACTAAAGCTACTAAAAAAGCTGGATTTTATACGTTAGAAACTAAGGAATGGAATAATGACAATTTTACTATTAATGATACTAAAAATGAAATAATAGACTTAATAATGCCTTACATTTTAGAATATCCATTTCTTATAAATATTCCAACAATTATTGAAAATTTTAAAGAAGAAGGTAATGATTCTTTTAATTTAAATGATGAAGAGCTTATTATTTTAAAAGAAGCTTTAAAAGATTTTAAAACTAGAGATGATTATAACAAAAAATTATTTTTAGAAAGTATAAATGGTAATAACCAAGAACTAAAACCTTGTGAAAGAATAAGAGGTAAAAAGTTATATTAAAACTAAAAACAAGTTGATGACCATAAAATTAACTTGTTTTTTATTATAATAAAAAATGTAGGCTGTTTTTTATGCTTACATTTTTCTTACAACATCAATTTTCTAAATAATTCTTGTTTTTAAAATTCTTGAAGTATTTGAAAAATTCTTTTTAGCAATCTTTTCTAATACTTCTTTTCCATATTTTTCTACTAATTCTTCTCCTATTTTATCAACATTAGAACCACTTCCTTTAGGAAGAGGAATATGATAAGTATCAGATAATTTATCAAACTCTTTTAAAAATATATATCTACTTATAATAGAAGCACAAGCTACTGCTAAGTTTTTACTTTCAGCTTTCGTAACAAAAGTAATACCTTTAATAACATTAGGAATTTCCTCTAAATAAGAGTAATAGCGACTTTCTTTAGCAAATTCATCTACTATTATATAATCAGGCTTTTCCTCTATTTCATCTAAAATCAAAGCTAAAACTCTATTATGCATAATTGCTTTAATTTTATTCATATTATTTTCTTTCGAATATTTTTCATTATATTCACTATTAGTTAAAATTAAACTCTTGTATTTTATTTTCTTAATAATTTCTGGAGCTATTTTCTTAATTTTTTCATCCGTAATTTTTTTAGAATCAGTACAGCCTAATTCTTTCAAAAAAGGAATATTATCTTTAGTAACATAAGCCGAAGTAACTACAATTGGACCAAAATAATCTCCAGTTCCAACCTCATCAGATCCTACTGAATTAGTATTCATATAATCTATCTCATTTTCTTCTTCTTTATCATTATCAATAACACTTCTCCACATATTAGCATCTACAAAAGCACTAGTTCCTTGAAACATAGCTTTTCCAGAATTATATAAAGTAATAATTGTATCCTCCTCAACAGCTTGAAAAATAGCATAAGGTGGAGTTTTCTCTCTTACTTTATCTTTATAATACTCAATCATTTTCTTTTTAGTTTCTTCATCAACTTTTATTACAATATTCATATTAATCACCACATTTATTATAGCAAATAAAAAGTTATTAATAAAGCACCAATTTTATGCAAAAGAAACGCAAAAACTCTCAAAACTCTTGTCCAATTTAATAAATTATTTATAATAAGCAATTGCTTTTATGTAAAAACTTTACATTTAAAGTTTCAAAAAATAAAGTAAGATGTTATAATGAAATTAACAGAGTAAAATGTCACAGCATGTAAATTAGGGAGGTTATTATGGAAAATTTAAAAGTTTATAACGATGATATAATTAGAAACTTGCATTTAAGAGATATTGCCATGGGGAAAAAATATGGCCCTATAACAGGAAAACCTAGCGAAGATAAATTATGGCTTAAATATTATAGTGAAAAAGCTTTAACTACAGAGTTTGAAGATAAGTCAATGTATCAATTAATGAAAGAGATTGCCTCTAAAACACCTAAAGATATTACGATGGAATATTTTGGAGTAAAATTCACTAATGAAAAAAAATTAAAAATGATTGATAAAACTGCTAAAGCTTTGAAACAAATAGGAGTAAAAGAAGGTGACATAGTTTTAATTTCTTTACCTAATATACCTGAAACCAATCATCTCATTTATGCAATTAATAAAATAGGAGCAGTTATTCATTCAGTGAGCCCTCTTAAATTACCTAAATTAATAAAAGAGGATATCGAGGAATCTAATGCTAAATATTTTTTTGCGATTGATAAACTATATCCAGTTATAAATAGTATTGAAAAAGATACAAATTTAGAAAAAATAATTACAATATCACCATATAGTTCAATTCCAAAAGTTATACGTAAGCTAAAAAAGATGGAAATAAAATCTCCTGAAATACCTTATGGCGATAAATATGTCGATTGGTTAGATTTCTTAAAAGAAGGAGAAAAATATAAAAAAGATCTAAATTTAAATTTAAACAAGATGCTATATGAAATAAATTATTTAATCCT
>OGXR01002844.1_pt1 | contig 10540 bp, 10 predicted proteins | sample 1576331 | NCBI WGS metagenome assembly OGXR01 (sample SAMEA3541473, study PRJEB24748) | human gut metagenome | biome: human gut; feature: human-associated habitat; material: faeces | place: China | collected 2012 | reverse complement strand
AGCCGGGCGGGCCCGCCACTGCCGCTTCCCTGCGCGGGATCGCCTGGCACTACCAGCAGGCGGGGGAGGCTCTGCCCGCTCTTGTCTGCCAGATCCGCGCGCTCGAGCAGGAGTCCTCCCTCTGCTGCGAGCCCTTTCCGGTTTTAATCGAGCGGCAGATCCCAGAGCTTTCCCTTGCAGAACTGAAGGGACGCCTCGCAGATGCACAGCGGCAGCTTGCCGCGCTGCGCGGCGCCGGGGACGCGAACCGCCTTGTCCTCTGCGAGCGGATGCTTTCGCTGATCGGCGGCAGGATCGCCCTTTTCGAGGGGCGCTTCTCCGACGGAGTAACCCTGCTCGGGCGTCTCAGCGAGCAGTGCGGCTCCGATGAGGAGGAGACGATGTTTCTGCGTGCCTGCCGCCTGCTCGCCTCCCATGCGTTGAATACTCAGGCTGCCGATCTGGCTGAACGCTATACCGCAGCCGGAACTCACCTGCTGGAACGCCGGGAGGATCCCGCGCGGCTCGCTATGTTCGAGCGGCTGCGGGGCGGCATCTTCTGCCTGCGCGGCGAATACGACAAAAGCGTTTACTATCTGCTCGAGGCGATCGACGCCCTGCAAAAGCTGCCCGATCGGGACGCCTACCGTCTTCAGCTCGCGGCGGCCTGCTATGACTATGGACGGGTCTGCCGCCAGCGGCTCGACTATGCCGAGGCTTGCTCCCATTACAAGAAAGCCCTTGCCCTGATCGGGGAAGGTACCCCGTGCCCCGGCGCAGTCTGGATCTATGTCCACTATGGCCGGGCTGCCTTCGCCCTTGGGGATGACGGACGCGCCCGCTCTCTCTTCCGTCAGGGCTGCGCTCTCGGCAAACGAACCGGGGAGCGAAGCGGAGTTGCGGCCTCTGCCGCCTTCTGTGCCTATTACGACGCGCTCGACGATAATTTTGATCAGGCGGCCGACCGTCTGATCGATGCACAGCAGCTTTCGGATGAGATCCGTTCTCCTCTCGAAGCTGTGATTCTCTGCTTTGTCAAGATGAAGCTGCGCGCCATGCTTGATCGCGGCCGGCGCAGCGGCACCCGCCTCGACCGGCTGCTGCCCTATTCCACCGAAAGCTACGCCCGACAGGGGACCCGGCTGCTGGCCGGGGTGCCAGACGTCTTTGAAGCGGACCTGCTCGCCGCCAGCCTGCGGGAAGGGATCGCGCGCAAAAGAACCTTCAGCGCCCCGGAGCTCTACAGCAAAAACAAGCATTTTATGACCGAGTAGCACTTTTCCTTTTCCGCGCAGGGGCAGGATGGCGGATCCGCTTGACCCGGACCCGCCATCCTGCGCCTGCGTATACGGACGTGCTGCATACCCTCAATTCCACTAATCCTCTCTGTGGGTCCGCATATTTTTCCGATATGGTTTCCGGCCAGCGCAGCGGATTTTGGACGCCGGTTTTCAAAGTCCGGCCAACGCCCCGGGAAAGCGGTCAGCCGATTGCGGCTGTTCGCTTCACACCTCGTACACAGTTTCTTTTGAAATTAGACGTTTCTTAGATGCCCCCTATTTATAATAAAGGAAAAAGAAAGCAAGTCGTTTCCGCGCGGCTTTGGGTCAACCGCAAGGGAACAGCCGGGGAGATCGGTCAAGAGAGGAGGGGCAGCCGTCGCCCGGCTTCAGACAGCGTCGTTTTCAAACACACTGTATATGGGAAGGAAAAGTGAATATGAGTATCGAAATGCTTGATTCGGTTCTAAACATCAACGCGGACGCGGTGATGACCACCGCCATGGCAGCCGTTCTCCTGCTGATCGGTTATTTCATCAAGAGCAAGGTAAGTATTCTCAATAAGTACTGCATCCCCGCCCCGGTCGTGGGAGGATTCCTGTTTATGTTTGTGACCTTCGCAGGTCATGTCACCAACACTTTCAAGTTTAATTTTACCACCAGCTTTCAGGACCCCTTCATGCTCGCCTTCTTTACCACCGTCGGACTTGGCGCCAGCTTCTCGCTGCTGAAAAAGGGCGGGATCCTGCTGGTGATTTACTGGGCGACAGCCGGTGTAATTTCTATCTTCCAGAACGTCATCGGCATCGCGGTCAGCAAGGTCATCAGCCTCGAAGCCCCCTATGCTCTTCTGGCCAGCGCGATTTCAATGATCGGCGGACACGGCGCAGCGGGCGCCTACGGAAAGACCTTTGCCGAGATGGGCTACTCCGCGGGCATTGAGGTCGGCGCCGCCGCCGCTACCTTCGGCTTGATTTCAGCCGTTCTGGTCGGCGGTCCGCTGGCACGCCGGCTGATCGTGAAATACGACCTCAAGCCCGACGAGGATGAAAATTTCGAGTCGGATATCGATACGGTCAACGCTTCGACCGGCGAAAAGCTTGCCTCACTCGACGTGATCAAAAACGTCACCGTCATTCTGGTCTGCATGGCGGTCGGCACCGTCATCTCCGGCTGGATCGGCAAGCTGATCGGCATGTCCTTCCCGACCTATGTCGGCGCGATGTTCGTGGCGGTTATCGTCCGTAACGTCAATGAGGGCGCGCATTTTTATAACTTCAGCTTCTCGCTGGTCGACGGCATCGGAGACGTGATGCTCTCACTCTATCTCGCCATCGCCCTGATGACCCTCAAGCTCTGGGAGCTGGCCGGCCTGATCGGCGGCGTGCTGATCGTCGTCCTCTGCCAGGTGCTCTTCATGATTCTCATTGCTTACTTTGTGGTTTTCCGCGTTCTCGGCAAGAACTACGACGCCGCCGTCATGTGCGCGGGCCTCTGTGGCCACGGTCTCGGCGCCACCCCCTCGGCCATCGTCAACATGACCTCGGTCAAGGACCGCTACGGCATGTCCCGTCGTGCCTTCATGATCGTGCCGATCGTCGGCGCTTTTCTGGTCGATATTATCTACCAACCGCAGACCATCGCCTTTATTAAGTTCTTTGTCAAGGGCTTTACCGGCTGATTGCCGCACCCTTTTCTATCATTTAAGCCCTACTTAACACATCATCGGGAGGAATGTACCCATGGCTAAGCTTGTAGAATTTATTCCCAATTTCAGCGAGGGACGCAATCAGGCGGTCATCGACCAGCTCGCCGCCGTCGCTAAGAGCGTCCCCGGCATCACCCTCATGGACGTCCAGTCGGACGAGAGCCATAACCGCTGCGTTTTTACCCTCGTCGGCTCGCCCGAAGGGGCCGAGGAGGTCGCCTTCCAGCTCTGCAAAAAGGCCGCCGAGCTGATCGACATGCGCAAGCATGAAGGCGCACACCCCCGCATGGGCGCGACCGACGTCATCCCCTTCGTCCCCCAGATGGACGTGACCGTGGAGGAAGCCGTCGAGATGTCCAAGCGCGTCGCCCAGCGCATCTGGGACGAGCTGAAGGTCCCCTCCTTCCTGTATGAGGACAGCGCCACCCGGCCCGAGCGCCGCAACCTCGCCACCTGCCGCAAGGGCGAGTTCGAGGGTATGCCCGAGAAGCTGTTGCAGCCCGAGTGGGCGCCCGACTACGGCGAGCGCAAGATCCACCCCACCGCCGGCATCACCGCCATCGGCGCCCGTATGCCGCTGGTCGCGTTCAACTGCAACCTCGAGACCTCTGATGTTGAGGTCGCCAAGAAGATCGCCAAGGTCATTCGCGGCTCTTCGGGCGGCTTCCGCAGCTGCAAGGCCATGGGCTTCATGCTCGAGGACCGCGGCATCGCGCAGGTCTCCATGAACATGGTCAACTATGAGGATACCCCGCTGTATGTCACCTATGAGATGATCAAGGCCCTCGCCGAGCGCTACGGCACCCGCGTCATCGAGAGCGAGATCGTCGGCCTGACCCCGGCCAAGGCTCTGATCGACTGCGCTGAGTTCTACCTCAAGGCCAAGGACTTCGACTGCAAGAAGCAGGTCATGGAGTATCACCTGATCGACATGGAATAAAATACTTCAAAAATGCGCTGAAAGCGCATTTTTGAGCGCAACCAGGAAAAGCGGAGGCCGCTTTTCCTGGTTGGTTTACAGTCCGCTGCGTCGCACTCGCTTTCGCTCGCACGCTGGCGGACTGCAAAGTGTTTTTTCTGACGCGCACGCCCCAGGACGGCTTCTCTTGCCGCTTTGCGGCAATTCACCTTCTGTCGTCAGAAAAAACGATTAAAATCGTTTGCCGCCGGAGGGCGGCAACGGCTGCGACGCTTTTGGCTCGTGCGGGCGTTGGCTGCTCCAAGAGGGGCGGCTGACCGTAAAGGTGCGGCGATGCCCGCGCGGGACGAAAACGGCGCGAAATGATGAAAGGAAATATTCAACATGATGAAGTTAGCTGATATGACCGTTACCGGCTTTGCCGATACCGTTGCCTCCGATGCTCCCGCGCCGGGCGGCGGCTCCTGCGCCGCACTCTATGGCTCCATCGGCGCCGCGCTGACCGCGATGGTCGGCGGCCTCACTCAGGGCCGCAAGAAGTATGCCGAGTATGCCGAGCATGCTGCCGAGGTCGAGAAGAAGGGCAACGAGCTCAAGACCCGCCTGCTCGACGTTATGGACCGCGACACCGAGGCGTTCAACGTCGTCTCCGCCGCGTTCGGTATGCCCAAGGCGACCGACGAGGAGAAGGCTGCCCGCTCCGCCGCCATCCAGGAGGGCCTGAAGGGCTGCACCAAGACCCCGATGGAGATGATGGAGCTCATCGACGAGACCCTGACGCTTGCACAGTCCCTGCTGGGCCGCTTCAACGACACCTCCGCGAGCGACCTGGGCGTTGCGTTCCTGTCCCTCAAGGCCGGTATCCAGGGTGCATGGCTCAACGTGCTCATCAACGTCGGCTCCCTGAAGGATCAGGAGTTCGCTGCTGAGTACCGCGCCAAGGGCGAGGCCCTGCTCGCGCACGCTCTGCCCCTTGCCGACGAGTGCTACGCTGAGATCGTCAAGCTCATCGAGGGCTAAACAAAAAGATCCATCAAAAAATGGCTTCGGTGCGCGCACACCGAAGCCATTTGCAGTTTGCAAAGGAGTTGTATTTCCATGACCATCCAGCATTTAACGCCGAGTGACTACATTACGACCAAGTGGTCCGGCGGCCTGACGACCCAGCTCGGCATCGCGCCTGCGGGCGCGGTGTACGCCGATCGCGACTTTCTGTGGCGGCTGAGCTCTGCGACCGTTGAGGACGCAGAGTCCGACTTTACGGCCCTGCCCGACTATGAGCGCCTCATTTCGACACTTGAGGGCACGATCGAGCTCAATCACAACGGCGGCGAAAAGCTGAGGCTGAATCCCTACGAGGTCCACCGCTTCGACGGCGGCGACGACACGCACTCCTGGGGCCGCTGCCGCGACTTCAACCTCATGCTCCGCAAGGGCAAGTGCGAGGGCAGGATGCGCGGCGAGACCCTTGCCGCCGGTGAGAGCAAGACCGTTCACGGCAGCGAGGGCATGATGCTCATCTACTGCGGCGCGGGCGAGGTTCACGTCATCGTCGGCGACGAGAGCGTCGAGCTCAAGGCTGACGAGGCCGCGCGCCTCGACGGCTACGCGGGCGAGATCAAGCTCTGCTCCAAAGAGGGCGCAAAGCTGATGCTTGCCAAGGCGAAAGAGATTTAAAAGAAGACTGAAAAAGGAGAGGCTTTCGCCTCTCCTTTTTCAGTCTTCAAAGTCGTTCGGGTCTTCGTCGTTCTGCTTGCGGAAGCGGTCGAGCGCGACGAGAACGGCGGCCGCCGCGGCGATGACGGCAAGAACGCCGACGAGAATGGATACGCATTTTTTCATAGTGATTCCTCCTGTTGTGATAAAGTGTGGAATGGGTTACGGTTCAGCGGAAATGATGTCATAGACCTGCTGCAAAAACGCCTCCTGCTCGCTTGTGGTGTAGCGGAGCGTTTTGCCGTCTATGGAGGTGAAAACGCGCAGGGTGCCGTAAAAATCTCTGCACTGGATAAACGTGCCTTTGCCGGTGCTGTCGTCGGGGAAATCAGTCGGGCCAAAGTTGAAGCTGAGATCCCAGATGAAATCGCCGTCCTTCGGCTGGTGGGTGCTGCCGCCGTCCGGCGCCAGCAGATTGATGAGCGAGCGGCGGAATTTCTGCTGCGCAAAAAGGTCGATGAGCTGCGAGCAGCGTTCATCCTCTGCGGAAAGCTCAAACGAGGTGAACTCCGAATCGGGGGCACGGCGGTGATAGCCGGAAACGGATTCGCATTGCGCGATATCCACCTTGCCGATTTCTTGCAGCGTCATCGGGCGCGTGTAGATCAAAGTTGCGAGGACGAGAACAGCCAGAATGCCGAGGAGAACAATGTGTCGTCTTTTCATAAAAATGACCTCCTGATTGTTACGGAGTGTCAGAAGAGAGCATATCATAGACCTGCTGCAAAAATTCCTTCTGACGGCTCGTGGTGCAGAGCATGAGGTTATTGCCGGTGGTGGAGAAAAGGTTCAGCTGGCCAAAAGAGCTTTGAAAATAAAGATAATCCTGCCCGTCGTTGAAGGAAAAGTCGGCGTCAAAGATCAAATTATTCTGCGGCATATCGCTCGTCTGCTCCCGCGGAAGGAGGTTTCGGAGCGAGCGGCGGAATTTCTGTTGTGAGAGAAGTGAAATCAGCGTTTCCGTGCGCTCCTCGCCGCGCAGCCATTCTGAGCTCTCCACGCTGCGGCCCGGTTCGTCGATGGAGACCGTAAGATAGTCAGTGTATACCAGTTCACTCTGCGTGATATCCAGCCCGAACATTGCCTCAAGCGTCATTGGCCGCATGTAGATCAAAGCTGCGAGGACGAGAACAGCCAGAATGCCGAGGGGGAGAAGTCGCTTTTTCTTCATGGGGAAACCTCCTCGAAAGTACTTCTACTCTATTAGACGCAGAAAATGCAAAAAAGTGTCACAATTTTGCAGATTTTTTCAATGGAGTATGGAACAGGCTACTACCATCAACATAACATGAAAGGCTGTGCTTTGCAAGTTTGCAGGCGCAGCCTTTCAGAAAATTTAAGAAGTGGGTCATCCCCGTCCGCGGCCGATCAGGCAGCAGAGGAGAAACGCCGCAAGGTCGCAGACAACGACCGTCGCACCCACGGGGGTGGAGAGCAGATACGACCCCGTGAGCCCGAGGCAGAAGCACATGACCGAGAGCCCCGCGGCAAAGCACACGACAGAGCGGAAGCTCTTGAACACCCGCATCGCGGACAGCGCCGGGAAGATGATGAGGCTCGAGAGCAGCATCGCGCCCATCATGCGCATACCGAGCACGACGGTGAGCGCCGTTAGAACGGACAGGATCGTCTTGTACGTGCCGACGCGCACGCCCGTCGCGCGGGCAAAGGACTCGTCGAACGTGACGGAAAAGAGCTTGTGGTAGAAGAGAATGTAGAGCGCGAGCACGCAGAGCGCGAGCGTGACGCTCAGGATGACGTCCGAGCGCGACATCGCGAGGATGCTGCCGAACATATAGCTGTCGACATCCGTGGTCATGCCGGTCGTGAGCGAGGTGACGATGACGCCGATGGCGAGCGCCGAGGCTGAGAACACCGCGATCATCGCGTCTGCGCTGACGCGGCTCTTTTCCGCGACGTGCATCAGGATGAACGCCGCGATGACCACAACGGGGATGGAAAACCACAGCGGCGCGAAGCCGCATGCCACCGCGACCGACAGCGCGCCGAACGACACGTGGCTCAGCCCGTCGCCGATCATGGAGTAGCGCTTCAAAACGAGCGGCACGCCGAGCAGCGACGCGCACAGCGAGACCAAAATGCCGACAACAAACGCGCGCACGATGAAAGGATAGGCAAACATCGAAAGAAGCAGCTTCATGCTCTGTCACCTCCAAACCGTTTGCCGGCGGGCGACGATAAAAACTCGCCCACCGTGCCGTAAAAGCAGCCCGCGCGGTCGACGCAGAGGATGTGCCTGGCCTCGCGCAGGGCGTTTTCGATGTCGTGCGTGACCATGATGATGGCCATGCCCTCGCGCTCGTTCAAATAGCGCAGCGTTTTGTAAAGGTCCTGCATGCTCGCGGGGTCAAGGCCCGTGACAGGCTCGTCGAGGATGAGCAGGTCATTTGCCGCGCACAGGGCGCGCGCAAGCAGCACGCGCTGCTGCTGCCCGCCGGAGAGCTCGCGGTAACACTTGTCCTTGAGTTCCAGCACGCCGAGCTTGCCGAGGTTCATCAGCGCCGCCGACTTCTCCTCCGCCGTGTAGAAAAAGCGCGCGCGGCGGTTCGAAAAGCCCGAGAGCACGACCTCTGTGACCGTTGCGGGAAAGTCGCGCTGCGTGGGCGTCTGCTGGGGCAGATATCCGAGTCGGCCCTCGCGCTGGGCGGGGCAGTCGATCTTGCCCGCGAGGGGCGAGAGAAGCCCGAGGAGTGAGCGCAGCAGCGTCGATTTGCCGCTGCCGTTTTCGCCGACGATGCAGAGGTAGTCCCCCGCGCGGACGGTGAGGGTCAGGTGCTCCAGGAGCGGTTTGTGCTCGTAGCCGAGCGTGACGTCCTCGCACGCGAGGACGATGGGCGATTCATTCATTCGTTGAGCCCCTTTCTGAGTGCTTCGTAGTTGCGCTCCATGAGCGTGAGGTAGGTCTCGCCCGCGTCAAAATCCGCGCGCGAGACGGTCTGCATCGAATACAGGGTGTCGACCGCTGCACCGGTGCACTCACTCACCACAGCGGCGACCTTTTTCGTGCCGAAGTCGATGGTGTAGACCACGGGGATATCCTCGTCCTCCACCTTGTCGATGAGGTACTTGATGGTGGCGAGCGACGGCTCGGTGTCGCCCGAGCAGCCGTGGAACGCTGCGCGGTAGTCCAAGCCGAATTCGCGGCAGAAGTAGAGCATCGGGAAGCGGTCGGCGAAGACGAGGAGCTTGTGCGGCGCGCTTTCGCAGAGAGAGGCAAAGCGTGCGTCGAGTGCTTCAATCTGCGCGCAGTAGCCATCACAGTTCGCGCGGTAGAAATCCTCGTTTGCGGGATCGGCCTTGCAGATCGCGTCGCAGACGGCGCGGCAGAGGACGACGGCGTTTTTCGGCGACGTCCAGATGTGCTCGTCGTATTCGACCTCGTCGCTGTCGTGCTCATCTTCTTCATGATCGTGGTCATGGTTATCATGGTCATCGTGGCTGCCATGCTCATGGTCGTGGTCATGGCCGTCCGCGCCCTGCATGCCCTCGACATATTCCTCGTCGAGCGCGTCGACGTAGTCCATCATGCGGGCGATGACGGCGATATTTTCGCCTGCGGCGCCCAGCATGCTGTCGACCCAGTATTCCCCCTCGCCGCCATTGTAGAGGAAAACATCGGATTCGGAGATCGTGACGGCGTCGAGCGGCGTGGGCTCGAAGCTGTGCGCCTCGCGCCCCGGCGAGAGCAGAAGCGTGACGTCCGCGCGGTCGCCGACGATGGCGCGGGCGAAGTCATAATAGGGGAAAAGCGTCGCGACGATCTGGATTTTGCCGTCGTCCGCCTTTTCCACAGGCACGGTGCAGGCGGTGAGGGAAAATGCCAGCGCGAGCGCCAGAAAAAAGGAAGCAATGCGTTTCATGCGCCCTCCTGACACTCGCGGCACAGGCCGTAGAACATCGTCTTGCGGGGATTGATGGAAAAGCCGTGCTCATGCTCCAAATGCTCGTAGAGCGGCGCGAGCTGGTGGCAGTCGAGGTGCACGATGCGCCCGCAGCGCTCGCACTTAAAGAGGCAGCAGTCCGATGCGCAGCCGTGGGTGCAGAACTGATAGTATGCGCCCTCGTCCGTCGTGACCTTGTGGACGCTGCCCTGCCGCTCGAGCTTTTCAAGCTGCCGGTACACCGTCGCGATGCCGATGCGCTCGCCCTGCTCGCGCAGCGCGTCGACGATCGCCGCCGCGCTGACCGGCGAGTCCGCGCGCTCAGAAAGGCAGTCGAGCACCGCCTTTTGCTGTTTGGTCGTATAGGTCGCCATAGTGGCCTCCTGAATCTGAAAATGAAAATCAATTTCAAATTATAGCCGAAAATTTTCGCCTGTCAAGTATTTTGTGCAGGCAAATCTTGCCATTTTCCGGTAAAAATGGTAAATTTAAGGCGAAAGCATTGGAAGTGAGAGACTGCGTACAAGAAGAACATCCTGTGGAAAAAGAAAGGAGATTTCGCATGAACTGCCCCTACTGCGCAAAAGAAATGGAGACCGGCTACCTGCGCGGCGGCAGCGGCTACGAGCTTCTGTGGACGGAAGAGCCGTTCAAGATGACCTCTCTCCCGACCGGAAACGATTTCTTCGTCTGCAAAGCATCCGACGTCTACCGCCCCATCGCCCACCTCTGCCGCGCCTGCGGCAAGATCGTCCTGGACATCAAAAAATAAGAAAGCGCTGCGGATCTCTCGACCCGCGGCGCTTTCCACAAGGATTTATCATGCCGCATTCGCCGCACCGCGGCGAACAGGCCTGCGCACCCCGCCGCATTTGCCGCCTACGGCGGCAAACAGGCTCCGGCACTTCGCGCCGCATTTTCTGCCCCACAGGCAGAAAACAGACCCTCCGCACTACAATTGACGCAAAGACTTACATCATAGTTAAGCCTCGCAGAGTTTCGCGCCGCGCACGGCGCGAAAAAATTTTAATCATAA
>OGXR01002843.1_pt1 | contig 10542 bp, 9 predicted proteins | sample 1576331 | NCBI WGS metagenome assembly OGXR01 (sample SAMEA3541473, study PRJEB24748) | human gut metagenome | biome: human gut; feature: human-associated habitat; material: faeces | place: China | collected 2012 | reverse complement strand
CGCGGGTCTTGCGCAGGTGCGAGAAACCGCGGCGAATCACCGTTTCGTCGTGCACATGCGCGCCGATCGTCATCAGTCCCTGCAATTCGATGCCGTCCAACGTGCCGATTTTCTGCGCGATGCGGATGGCGTGCGCCGGATCGCAACCGGATTTCGATTCCTCGCCGGATTCGTTGACTTCCAGCAGCACGCCGACAGTAATACCGCGAGCCACGGCTCTACGTGAAATTTTTTCTGCCAAATCGATTGAATCGACCGATTCGATAGTGTCGACCACCGGCAGCACTTTGCCGATTTTATTGCTTTGCAGCTGGCCGATCAGGTGGAATGGAATATGCTCCGCCGCAGCATCCGGCGCGGCGCCTGCGACGCCCAGCGAAAACCCGCGTTCCGCGCATCGCCGTGCCAGCCCTTCGGCCTTCGCCGTCACTTCCTGCGGACGGTTCTCGCCGATCATGCGCACGCCGGCATCAATCGCAGCCATGATTTCGCCGATGTCGCGCGTCTTCGTGGCGGCCAGCAGGCGCACGGAGCCGGCTTCGCGTCCGGCTTGTTCCTCAGCGGCCGCGATGCGGTCGAGCACACGATGCACGCCGTCCGTGATCTCACGTGCGCGCGCATCGTCGATCACCTCGTTGGCGAGGTTCTTGTGATCCATGTATGCAGTCATCGTCCACCTCTCGCAAGTTCATTCGACCGCCGGTCCGCGGCCGGCACCACCGTTTCCGGCATGTCGGCTGATATTTCGATACCAGTGTTACCAGAAAACCGCCGACAACGTATAAAGAAGCCCGCGCGATGACCTGAAGTGAAGCGATAAAGCGGTCATAAATTCGCGCGGGCTATAAAACCAGACGGCAGTAGAAGGGGGACTTCAAAGACTCCGTCTACGCATTTAATGTATCAGATAAATGCGCGCGAACCACCGGAAAAAACCAATAAATCTGAAAAATTTTTTTCAGATTTTATCCCCCTTGCGCAGCCCCTCCACCAAACGCTCCAATTTATCGACGCGATCGCTCAACACCATCACCTGGCATACCAGCGATTGAATCTTGCCCAACGGCACTTCCGACATCGCATTGTGGTTGTCCACAGCCGTATCATGCGGTTCCGGCTCTTCGGCCGCCTTGCGCATGATGTCCTCGTCACGCTTCCAGCGTGCGATATTGCGTTCGATGCGCTTGTGCCCGATGACCGATGGGCTCAATCCCGCGGAAATGAAGATCGCAGTCGGCTTCTCCCCCTGCAGATACCGCCTCATGCAGTCGATTTGGAATTCCCTCGCATACGTGATTCTGCTGTCCGTCACCGCGTCGATCGACGGCAATGTACGCAGGTATTCGATTTCCGCTCTACTGAACTGTCGCTTCGTCATATTCACCCCTTGTAAATCCCCTTTTGACCGGCCATACCGATAACGCATAGACCGAATTGCCGAAATCACCACCCAGAATACCGGATGACGCACACCACCTTACGCACACCCCAAACGAAACGCGCGGCCCGTATCACCATGCGCTAAATATCCTTCTCACACTGTGAGATATCTCACAGCGACGGCACGTTTTCGGAGCACGCTGCAACCTCGGCATGGCACGTCACGGCACGTCCAGCAACGCATTCCACAATCGCGCCCCACGAAACCCGCCGTTCCGGCCGCCGATGCAGGTACAGTTGCAAGCATCGGCGCAACCGGTCTCCGCATCGGCAACACCGAACCGCCCGCCAACGACAGGAAGGAACCCCGTGCCAGGTCGTTTCGCACCCACCCCATCAGGCCGCATGCACATCGGCAACATCTATGCGATGCTCGGAGCATGGCTGTCCGCGCGCAGCCGCGGCGACGGCATGCTGCTGCGCATCGAAGACATCGACGAACCGCGCGTGGTGCCCGGCGCGGCCGAACTGATGATGGACGATCTGCATTGGCTTGGATTGGATTGGGACGGCGATCCGGTGTTCCAATCCGCCCGGCACGACCTGTACCGTGAGGCGCTGCATTGCTTGGAAAACCTGACGATTGACGACGCATACGATTCGCCGTTTGACGCGCGCAACGACCACACCCCCGCAGTCGGCAGCGCAGCCAACAACGCAATCGCTGGCACAACCCCGCTGATTTACCCTTGCTTCTGCTCGCGCGCCGACATCCGCGCAGCCTCCGCACCGCAGGAAGGCGACCGTTTCATGGTGTATCCCGGCACGTGCCGCCGGCTTATCGCCAGCAATCCGGATACCGTCCGGCGGCGGCTGGCCAACGGCGACCGCCATTCGCTGCGCATCGCCATGCCCGCCGGCACAAACCCGCACGCAACCGTCCAATTCGATGACGCAGTGTTCGGCCATCAGGAATTCAATCTGGCGCACGACGTCGGCGACACCATCGTGCGCCGCGCCGACGGCCTGTTCTCCTACCAGCTGGTGGTGGTCGCGGACGATCTTGACATGGGCGTCGACGACATCGTGCGCGGCCGCGACCTGCTCCGGTCGAACGCCTTGCAAATCGCCATTCGCCGAGCGCTTATCAAGGCGGGATTCCGCAAGGCGAAAACGCAGGCCTCTGCACCATCGCAGCACGCACCACAATCGCAATACACCCCATATAACCCCGAAAACCCACGGTATGCGCATCTGCCGCTTATCGACAACGCGGCCGGCCGCAGGCTCGCCAAACGCGAGCGCTCTTTGGATATGGGGGCGCTGCGCGCGCATGGCGTCACCGCGGAGCAGGTTGTCGGCTATTGCGCGTGGCTGCTTGGTTTGCAGGGCGATTCCGCGCATACCAGTCCGCAGCCGATGAGCGCCGTCGAGGCGTTGCAGGAGTTCGATTGGGGTAAGGTACGGGCCGATACGGCCGACCGCAGTATCAGCCAAGACGATTTCGACGCGTATTTCGGCTTGTGACAACGGCTGGCCGGATCTCGCCGAATTGCCGAGACGACCCGGTCAGTCCGGAAAACAGCAGAAAGCAGCAGAAAATAACGGGAAGCAGTCGACGTTCAGCCGATCCACAGCTCCGAGTCAAGCGGATATTCGTTGACCTTGCAGCCGTCCAAATGCATGGATTGCTCCTGCATCAGCGGCGCCAACTGGCCTTCGCCGGCGCAGGTCGTTTCGTTGTCAATGTGCCCCAGCCGGTGTCCGACCTCATGGTTGATCACCATCGTGCGGTATCGCGCCAGGTTGCCGCCGGCGGCGAGCCATTGTTGCGTGCCGCCGTTCCAACGGTCGTCGTTGACGATCACGTTGTTGTCGACCCTGCAGCTGTATTCCACCGAGCATGATGGCGAGAACGACGTCATTTCCGACGCTTGGGACAGCACGAGATTGAAATCGCAGTTGCCGTCCGTGGATTGGTCGAATATGGCTCCGGCGCGTGGCCATCCGTGTTCGTCGTTGAGGATGCGGAACGCCGCGTTGCCGAATTCGTCGGCCGAACCGACGTTTCCTTTGGTTGCGATGCAGTAATGGTATTGCGTCACCGGTTTGCCGCTGTTTTGCGCGGTTTCCTGCGCTTTGTTCAGAATCGCGGTTTTCTCGTCGTCGCCCAGTGCCGCCGATTGCGCGCTCACCGCTTTGGCGACGGCCTGCTCTTCCTGCGATTGTTTGGTTTCCGGTTTGGTTTTTTTGGCCGTCTTATGCTGATTGGTTTTGGCTGTTTTCTTGGCTGGCTTCTTGGCCGACGTCGAATGCGTGGCTTGTGCCGTCGTCTGCGTGTTCGGCGTCATGCGGACCAGCAGTGCGTGCACGCTGCAGGACGTCATCGATGCGATCAGCAGGAACAGCACGAGCACCAGCACGGCGGCCCTGCGGATGCGAAACGCCTCAAGCCGTTCCCGTTGGCCCATTGTGGCGTCGGCTTTCGGATCGAGCGCACGTATGATACGACGAATCCGCTTCAATCCAGCCTCCCGATATGGTGATGTTTCTCTCTTCGGCAACAGTACCAGTCTCAGTCAACATGCCGAAGCCGCCGACCGCCATGCATACCACCTATGCGTAAGGCCCGCGATTCCGGAGGGAATCACGGGCCTTACCAGCATGCCAGACGAATGCCGGCAATCGTCAAAGTAATGCTCAGGCGAACAGCACCTTGAACAGGAACGCGCCGACGATAGCGCCTGCGATCGGGGCCACGACCGGAATCCAGGCCTCGCCCCAGCGGGAATCGCCCTTGTTCGGAATCGGCAGGATGGCGTGCAGGAGGCGCGGCATGAGGTCGCGGGCAGGGTTCAGACCAGGGCCGGTCGGGCCGCCCATGGAGGTCACGAGGCCCCACACGATGAAGCCGACGACGATGGATGCGGCGGCCGGGTTCGCCTTGCCCCACGGCAGGGACAGGCAGCACAGGGCGCCGAGCACCAGCATGAAGGTGCCGAAGAACTCGTTGAGGAAGTAGTTCACGCGGTCGTTGTGCGCGTCGGTGGTGCAGAAGGTGCCGAGGATGGCTTCGGCATCGTCGGTGTCCTTGTAGTGCGGCAGGTAGGTGACGTACACGATGAGCTGGCCCGCCACTGCGCCGAGCAGCTGGGCGATGATGTACGGCAGGACCTCGTTCCACGGGAACATGCCGTTGACGGCCTGCGCGAGGGTCATGGCCGGGTTGATGTGGGCGCCGGAGACGCCGCCGAACATCAGGACCGGGAACATGACGCCGAAGCCGTAGCCCATGGCGATGTTCAGCCAGCCGGCATGGTAGCCCTTGGTGTTTTTCAGTTCCGCGTTGGCGACAGCGCCGTTGCCGAAGACCATCAGCACGGCGGTGCCGACGAATTCCGCGGCAAGCTTGGTGAAGAGTGTGTATTCCACTGCAGTTTCCTCTATTGCTTCTTCTCTAACGATTCTTACGATTCGTGCGATTCGAGATGAATTGCGATTCCGCTCTGGGCGGACAACAGCGCACTACCTTACTCCGTACGGAGGAAGTAACGCGGCTTTGGGTGGACACATGTCCGAAATACGAAAAAGACCCAAGCCATTGGCTTGGGTCTTGTCTGTGCCCCCTCAGGGATTCGAACCCTGGACACGCTGATTAAGAGTCAGCTGCTCTAACCAACTGAGCTAAAGGGGCGTTGGTCTTGGCGAGGTTTTTGTTCTCGCTGAGCACATGGAGTAAATATACTCAGAATCGGAAAGAACGCAACCCTCGGCGTGTCGCAATCATAAAACCGCTATTTTCCAACGTTTTCAGCAAATCGCCATCTATGGTGCACATCGCGTCATACGACGAAAAATGCGGCGCGATGGCGCCATAAAATCCAAGTAATCACATTTTCTTCACATTCTGCCGCAATGCAACCACTCCGACAGTCAACGGCACGAACTTTTCCATCACACATTTCCACCGCGGCGAGCCGAATAGCACGCATCATCGTCGAGCCCGTCGGCGCGCCAGAGGCCTTTTATAATAAGGACCATGGCGCGTCACAGGAGTATATGACGCGCATCAAGAAGGAGAAAGTCTTACCTATGGCATGCCCAAATTGCGGTCAGCCGACCATCGAAGGCGCTAAATTCTGCGCCTCGTGCGGCTCACCGCTCACCCAAACGACCGCGGCGGCACCGCAAGCGCCGGCCGCGCCGGAATCCGATGACGGCACCATGCTGTCTTCCGCGCCGCACATGGCACCGGCCCCGCAGATGCCGACCGCTGCCGTCCCGCTGCCCAATAGCGCCGCACCGGCAGCTCCGCAAACCACCGTCCCGCAGCCCACCACACCGCAACCGGCGGCGCAAGCACAGCCGACCGCTCAGGCGCAGGCAACGCAAACGGTGGCACCACAGGCCGCGCCGACGCAGCAGTTCCAGTATGCGCCATCCCCGGCCCCGCAGCCGGCAGCAGCGCCGCAGCCAAGCCAGCCGACCCAGCAAATCGCCCGTCCGGCGGCCGATCCCACCATCACCGCGCTGACCACACCGCAGTCCATGAAGACCATGGGCGCCAGCCTCGGCATCGGTCTCGGCGCGAGCGTGGTGTTCGCACTGCTCGCATCGATCGTCTTCTTCATGGGCAATGCCGCGGCCAGCAACGGGCTTGCCAGCATTCCGGGCTTTTCCGACACCGCCTCCTTCCTGGGCAACAACGGTGTGTCCGGCTCCGGCCCGAATTTCTTCCAGATTCTCTTCACCGTGATGACGCTCGGCGTTGGCGGTTCGCTGAATCTCAAAACCAGCTCCCAGGGCTTCTCGCTGAGCAATCTCGGCATTGACGCCTCGCACGTCAGCGTGACGCTGCCGGTCGGACTGCCCGGCGTGGCATTGGCGATCGGCGCCGCGTTCGGCGCATATATGCTGGCACGCAGGTTCGCGCTTCGTTTCAAGTGGACGGGCGTCATCAGCTCGCTGATCGTCGGCGTGCTTGCCAGCCTGGTGCTGCTGGTTTTCGCAGCCATCTTCCCGGTGACGGTGGGTGGTTCCTACAGCGACTATTCCGCTTCCGCGTCGCTTTCCGGCGTATCCTTCCGCACGTTCTGCATGGCGTTCCTGCTGTCGGCGGCCGGTGCGCTGGCCGGCTACGCGTTGGCACAGTATGCGGGCGATTCGGGTAACGTCTTCTCCGCCGCTTGGCGTTGGGCGCACCGCGCTCGTGGCTTCGTGCGCACGCTGGTCGAATCGTTTGCGATCTACGGCGTGCTGTTCCTGGTGCTTGGCCTGGCGGCAACAATCGCCATGTCCGCCGCGAACCATCTCGGCGCAGGCGGTCTGCTGCTGGTTCCGCTGCTGTTCCCGGCTCTGCCGCTTATGCTGATTTCGCTGTCCTCATTCGGCGGCATCGCCTTCTCGACGTCCAGCTACAGCGTCCATACGATCACGTTGTTCAACGTGTCCTCCCTCAGCCAGTATGGCTGGATCTTGTGGATCTGCTTCGTGCTGTTCCTGCTTGCCACGTTCTATATCGCGCTGCGTGAGACCGCGCGCAATATGTACGACCCGTATTACGCGGGCTGGCAGCATACGTGGAAGGCTCCGGTGGCCGTGATGGCGTTCTGGCTGGCCGCAGAGTTCCTGTTCACTTATTTCGCGGCGGGATACGCCTCGTCCAGCATGTCGATGACGGCTCCGATGTGGTATTTCCTTGTCGCCGGTATCTGGGCGTTCCTGATCGAGGTGATTACGATGACGTTCGGTCCGACGCTGGTGGCGTCCCTGCCGGGCATGTGGCGGATCGTCGTCGGTGGCACCGTGCAGCAGACCCCGCAGAACGTGGTCGATTACGTCAAGTCCTGCGATCCGTCCTACGGCATGAAGAAGACCTCTGCCACGGCGAGCGCCACGACCGCAACAGCGACCATGCCGACGGCTTCGGCTGCCGCACAGCCGGCCAATCCAACTACTCCGGCAGCTCCGGCCGCATCGGTCCCCCAGCCCGCGACGCCGGCTGCGCCGATGCCCGCGCCCACCGCTCCTACCGCAACGCCTGTTTCACAGGCCGTTCCACAACCGGTCGCCCCGACGTCCATGCCCAATACGACAACGGGCAACACGGCAACGGGTGCGGTGCCGCTGCCGCAATCGCCAGCAGGCGCGGCTTCTATGCCGGTCGCAGCTCCGGGGGCAGGTCAGCCGCTCGACCCAAAAACTAAGAAGACGATCCTTATCAGCGGCATCGTAATCGGTGCCCTGATTGTGTTGGGCATTGTCTACGGTGTGCTCAACTCGACCGTCTTCAGCGCGAAATCCGTGGCGCAAAGCTATCTGACGGCGATTGCCGACGGCAAGTATGACAAGGCCAATGGCATCGCCGATCCGCAGGTGGACAAGGACCAGCTCAAGCTGCTGTCCGACACCGTAGCGAAGGCCGACAACGCCACGATCGCCAACCCGCATATCGATAGTGTCAAAACCGTCGAAGGCGTGGCCAAGGTCAACGTGACGTATTCGCTGAACGGCAAGAACGTCAACGATTCGCTCACCATCAACAAGGACGGGTCGAAGTTCCTGCTGTTCCCGAATTGGAAGATCTCGAGCCCACTGCTCAAGACCATCACCGTGTCGGTGCCCAATGCCGTGGAATCGTTGTCCGTCAACGGTGTTGACGTGACCGCGAAGAATGCGGAGAAGTCGGACAGCGGCACGTGGACGCTGCGCGTCTACCCGGGTTCGTACAAGGTGTCGATCGGCAAGTCGGGGTATGTCACCAGCGGCATCACCATGGTGCGCACGAACGCGGACTCCGATGCCGCCGATCTCAAGATCATGCCTACGGCCAAGCTTAAGGAGGACTTGAGCAAGGCCGTGAACGCCAAGCTGGACGAATGCGCGAAGTCCACCGACTACGCGCCGGAAGGCTGCCCGTTCGGCTTCGACCTGTACGACGAGGACTACTACCGCAACTTCGCATGGTCCATCAGCGTCTATCCGAAACTGTCCGACATCGATCTCGATTACGGCACGTTCTCCACCCGGCAGGGCAAGGCGAAGTGCACGTATGAAGAGAAGAATTTCGACGATTCGTGGGAGTCTCAGGACGACAGCACCCACTTCACCGTCAACGGCAGCTTCAGCATCAGGGATGGCAAGCTCAGCGTCACGATTGACGATGAGGACTGATGCTGGCTAAAGAGCGGATATAGGAAAATCCCCCGCACCAATCGGTACGGGGGATTTTCGATGCTTAAGCTCAGACGTGTTTCAACCTGAAGTCATTCACCGCCGGTCCGTAAGGACGTCGAGCGGTGAATGGGGCGAAATCACTCAGCAACGACCTTCACGAAGAAGTTGGCGGTGATTTCCGGGTGCAGGGCGACGGTTGCCGGGAAGTCACCGGTGGTCTTGATCGGCTCAACGGTGATGTTCTTCGGGTTGACCTCAACCTTGGAGGAGAGCGCGATGGCGATCTTCTCTGCGGAGATGCCGCCGAACAGCTTGCCGGACTCGGAGACCTTGGCAGCGATTTCGACGGTGGAACCCTCGATGATTTCCTTGGCGGCAACAGCCTCTTCGCGGGTGGCGACGGCCTTGGCCAGACGAGCGCGCTTCATGGCCTCGATCTGGGCGGCGGCACCCTTGGACCAAGCGAAAGCCAGGCCCTGCGGGAACAGGTAGTTGCGGGCGTAGCCGGACTTGACGGCCACGACGTCACCCGGGTGACCCAGGTGGTTGACGGACTTGGTGAGAATAACCTTAGTTTCAGCCATTGTTCAAACCTCTCTAAGATCAGCGGCCGGACGTGGCGTATGGCAGCAGGGCCATCTCGCGGGCGTTCTTGATAGCCTTGGAGATCTCGCGCTGCTCCTGCACGGTGACACCGGTGATACGACGGGAACGAATCTTGCCGCGATCGGAGATGAACTTACGCAGCAGGGCGACGTCCTTGTAATCGATCTCGGTGACCTTGGCGGCCTTCAGTGGATTCGGCTTCTTCTTAAACGGCTTGACCGGCGGCTGCGGCCTCTTGCGTGACATCTTGATGTTCTCCTTAAAATCTGGAAATACTGCGATTAAGCTGCTTGTTTCGCTGTTCGCCTATGTTGCGGACGGGGTTCGGTCCGTCAGAATTCCGGTTCGTCGCTGTCGCCGCCGAATTCGGAGGAACCTCCGAAGGACTGGGACGCGCCGAAGGAACCGAAGGACGAGCCGGAGTTATCCGAGCTTGACCACGGGTCCGAGGCCGGAGCGGACTGTGCGGGAGCGGCGTTGACCGGAGCGGAGGCTCCACCCTGATATCCGGCGCCGCCAGCATAGCTGGAGCCACCCTGATATCCGCCGTTGTTGCCGCCGAAACCACCGTTGTTGTTGGCGTTGTTGTAGCCGCCGCGATTGCCGCTGAAGCCTCCGTTGCCGGACGAGCTTTGACGGGTCACCTGGGCGGTCGCGTAGCGCAGGGACGGGCCGATTTCGTCGACCTGCATCTCGATGACGGTTCGCTGGGAACCGTCCTGCGCCTGGTAGGAACGCTGCTGCAGACGGCCTTGCGCGATGACGCGCATGCCCTTGGACAGACTCTGAGCGCAATGTTCGGCCATGTCGCGCCACGCGGAGCAGCGCAGGAACAGGGCCTGACCGTCTTCGAACTGGTTCGAGTTACGGTTCCAGGTGCGCGGAGTGGAGGCGATCGTAAAGCTGGCAACGGCGGCGCCGCTGCCAATGGTACGAATTTCCGGATCGGCCGTGAGGTTGCCCACCACGGTGATTACAGTTTCACCTGCCATGTCGTTACCTACTTACTTTGCAGCTTAGAAAGCTTGGTTTACTTACTTGCGAAGAATCTTCGTACGGATGACGGATTCGTTCAGGTTCAGCAGACGATCGAGTTCGTCGCTGGTGGCCGGCTCAGCGGAGTAGTTGACCACGACGTAGTTACCTTCGGTCTTGCCGGCGATTTCGTAGGCAAGCTTGCGACGGCCCCAGATGTCGATGTTCTCGACGGCACCGCCTTCCTTGGTGACAGTTTCCAGATACTGCTCGGTCAGCTTCTTCAGACCGCGCTCATCCAGCTCAGGATCAGCAATGAACATCAGTTCGTACTTATGCGCAGACATCACCCACCTCCTTCGGACTATCGGCCATGGACCTTCCATGGCAGGAGTGTGTATGCGT
>OGXR01002841.1_pt1 | contig 10548 bp, 5 predicted proteins | sample 1576331 | NCBI WGS metagenome assembly OGXR01 (sample SAMEA3541473, study PRJEB24748) | human gut metagenome | biome: human gut; feature: human-associated habitat; material: faeces | place: China | collected 2012 | reverse complement strand
CATCACCGGCGGCATCGACCTGTCGCTCGGCACGGTCATGATGTGCGCGGCGCTGTTGGGCGGCTACGCGTTCAAGCAGGGCTGGCCGCTGGTCCTCGCGATCGTGCTGACGCTGTTTGTGGGCATCGCGTTCGGCTTTGCCAACGGCGTTCTGATCGCCAAGCTCAAGCTGCCCCCCTTCATCGCGACCCTTGGCACGCAGATGATGGCCGCCGGCCTCGGCTCCATCATCACCAAGGTGCAGTCCCAGACCTGGCCCACCGCCACCGCCGAAGTCGGCGGCTGGTTCAAGAAGGTCTTCATCCGTGCGGAGCTGTTCGGCGTCAGGGGCTTCCCGGTCGGCGCGTTCTGGCTGCTCGGCTTCTTCATCATCGCGGCGCTGATCCTGCATAAGACCAAGTTCGGCCGCTATGTCTATGCCATCGGCTCCAACGAAGAGGCGACCCGCCTGTCCGGCATCAAGGTCGACAACTGGAAGGTCGCGGTCTATACGCTCTCCGGCTTCTTCATCGGTATGTGCGCCCTGTTCTATGCCGCTGCCTACACCACCATCACTCCGGGCACCGGCGCAGGCCAGGAAATGAACGGCATCACCGGCGTTATCATCGGCGGTACGTCCATGTCCGGCGGCTCCGGCACGATGGTCGGCACGCTCATCGGCGTGTTCATCATGTCCGTCCTCAAGACCGGCCTTGCCAACTGCGGCCTGCAGGCTCCGTGGCAGACGTTCCTGACCGGCGCAGTCGTCATCGGCGCTGTCCTGCTCGATATCGCGAGAACGAAGGCCGCCAACCGCGTCAAGAAGGGCTGAGGCCCATATTCATCATGTATTGAGCACGGAACCCGTGTTTGATAAAATAATTTAGGAGGAATCACCAAATGAAAAAACTGATCGCTCTGCTTCTGGCACTGGTCATGGTTCTCGCTCTGGCTGCCTGCGCGGCCAAGATGGAACCGGCCAAGACCGAAACCACCGACACCAAGACCGAACAGACCACAACCGAAGAAACCAAGACCGAGGATCCGGCTCCCGCTGAGGAGACCACCGGCGAAAAGATGTACATCCCCGTCATGGCGAAGGGCTTCCAGCATCAGTTCTGGCAGGCAGTCGCCAAGGGCTCCGAGGATGCTGCCAAGGATCTCGGCGTAGAGATCTACTTCGACGGCCCCGCTTCCGAGACTGAGATCGACGCACAGGTCAACATGGTCAAGACCGAGCTTGCCAAGAACCCCAAGGCCATGGCGCTGGCTGCTCTGTCCACCGACGCTGTCACCGAGATTCTGGAAGAGTGCGCGGAAAAGAACATCCCCGTCATCGGCTTTGACTCCGGCGTTCCCGGCGATACCACCGGCGCTGTCAAGGCGACCGCCTGCACCAACAACGAAAACGCTGCCGCCATCGCTGCCGACAAGTTCAACGAGAATGAGACTGTCGTCGAGGCTATGAAGAACGCGACCTCCGACAACCCCGTCATCATCGGCTGCCTGTCTCAGGACGCTGTTTCCGCTTCCGTCTCCGGCCGTACCACCGGCTTCGTCAATGAAATGGCCAAGATCGCTGAAACCTATCAGCCCGGCAAGGTCTCCATCGAAGGCCACGCCAAGTGGGAAAAGAAGGTCGACGCTCCCGCCATCATCATTGAGGTCGCCATCTCCGCCACCACCGAAGCTACCTCCGTGCAGACCGCTGCCAACTCCCTGCTGGGCATGAATCCCGTTGCGATCTTCTGCTCCAACGAGGGCGCTGTCACCGGCTTCCTGGCTGCTGTCTCCGACGGCGAGGATCTGGCAGAAGGCGGCAAGTACGCGGGTCTGGTCGTCGCCGGCTTTGACGCAGGCGCTGCCCAGAAGAACGCTGTCCGTCAGGGCTGGTTCTACGGCTCCGTCACCCAGGATCCGTACCAGATCGGCTACCAGGCTGTTGCTCTGGCCGTCGCGGCTGCCAACGGCGAGCCCGTTGCGGACGTCGACACCGGCGCGCAGTGGTACGACGCCTCCAACATCGACGACGAGATGATCGCCCTGCTGGTTTACGATTGATCCGCAGCGCAAAGCTCCGTCATTCCCCGAATACAAACCGTGCCGCCCGTAAGGGCGGCACGGCCCGTTTTTGCCTCTGTACAACCGCGGCGGCGTCTGTTATAATGTAAAAAATTATGACAGGATAAAGGTGACACGCATGAAATTTCTGATCGATCTGATCTCTGAGCAGCTGGCGGGCGCGTTTGAGCGGGCCGGATTCGACGCGGCCTACGGCAAGGCGACGCTTTCCAACCGCCCCGACCTCTGCGAGTACCAGTGCAACGGCGCGCTGGCTGCCGCGAAGCAGTACCACAAGGCCCCCATCCAGATCGCAAACGCGGTTCTGGACGCGCTGGGAAAAAACAAGATGTTTTCCAGCGCCGAGGCGGTCATGCCCGGCTTTTTGAATCTGAAAATCTCCGAGAACTATCTGGCTTCCTATCTGCGCGAAATGGCACAAACCCCGCACTACGGCGCACAGGACGATCCCGATGCCTGCACCATCGTGCTGGACTACGGCGGGCCGAACGTGGCCAAGCCTTTGCACGTCGGTCATCTGCGCAGCGCCATCATCGGCGAATCGCTCAAGCGCATTTACCGGTTCTTCGGCAATCATGTGATCGGCGATATCCATCTGGGCGACTGGGGATTGCAGATGGGCCTGATCATGGCGCAGCTGCAGGATGAAAAGCCGGGCCTTCCGTACTTTGACCCGGACTACACCGGCGAATACCCCGCCGAAGCGCCGTTCACGATCTCCGAGCTTGAACGCATTTACCCCGCCGCCAGCGCCCGCAGCAAGGAGGACGAAGCCTTCGCCGCCCGCGCGCATGAGGAGACCTTCCGCCTCCAGCACGGCGAACGCGGCGAGCGCGCACTCTGGCAGCATATCCTGCGCGTGTCCGTTGAAGACCTCAAGCGCAACTATGACAATCTCGGCGTGAGCTTTGATGTGTGGCTTGGCGAGAGCGACGCGCAGAAGTATATCCCGCAGATGCTCGAAACCGTCAAGGCAAAGGGGCTTTGCGTGGAATCAGAGGGCGCGCTGGTCGTGCCGGTGCAGGAGGAGACGGACGCGAAGGAGGTCCCACCCTGCATTCTCGTCAAATCCGACGGCGCGACGCTCTACGCCACGACCGACCTTGCCACCATCGTCCAGCGTGAGCAGGATTATCACCCGCAGAAATATATGTACCTGACCGACAAGCGGCAGAACCTGCACTTTGAGCAGGTCTTCCGCGTGGCGAAAAAGGCCGGGCTTGTCAGCGCGGACACGCAGCTCGGCCACATCGGTTTCGGCACGATGAACGGCAAGGACGGCAAACCCTTCAAGACCCGTGCGGGCGGCGTCATGCGTCTGGAAACGCTCATTGCGGACGTGACGGATTACGTGACCAGCAAGATCAAAGAGAACCAGACCGTATCCGACGAGGAGCTTCCGCAGACGGCCAAATGCATCGCCATGGCGGCGCTCAAATACGGCGACCTCAGCAATCTGCCGACGAAGGATTATGTGTTCGACCTCGACCGCTTCTCGTCGTTCGAGGGCAACACCGGCCCGTATATTCTGTATACCATCGTGCGTATCAAGTCCATTCTGGCGAAATACGGAAAGCCTGTTTCGGGCGCACAGCTGCTGCCGCCTGAGAGTGCGGAGCAGAAGCAGCTCATGCTCGTGCTCAGCCGTATGTCGGACGCGCTCTGGACGGCCTACCGCGATTCCGCGCCGAACGCCGTCTGCGCGTATATCTACGAGCTTGCGACAGCCGCGAACAAGTTCTATCACGACGTGAAGATCCTCACGGAGCCGGACGAGCGCAGGCAGGCCAGCTACGCCGCGCTTATCGACCTGACCCGCGGCGTTCTGGAGACGTGCATCGACCTGCTCGGCTTCTCTGCACCGGAAAGAATGTAAGAAACCAAAACCAATGCCCCGCGTTCCATCCGGATCGCGGGGCATTTGTACGTTTCAGTGCGTTTGCGCTGCTGAAATCAGACGCTGCAGACTTTTACCGTTTTCCCGGACGGTCTGCGCATACCAGCGCGCGCTGTCCTTCAAAATCCGTTTTTGCGTCGGATAGTCGACATAGATCAGGCCAAAGCGCTCGGCATAGCCGCTGTGCCACTCAAAATTGTCGGTCAGCGACCAGTGGAAAAAGCCGCGGATGTCTGCCCGTTCACATCCTCTGTAAAGCGCAAGTAAATAGCGGTGCAGAAAATCGATCCGATCCGCGTCGTGGACCTGCCCGTCCAGGAAGATGTGGTCGTTGCAGCTCAGTCCGCACTCCGTCACATAGAGCGGCAGCCGGTAGCGTTCATAGAGGAACGCATAGCCGTACTCCATAATTTCCGGCGTGATGGGCCACTTGAGCGCCGTGCAGGCAAAGCCCTGCGGCCGCGGCAGATAGACCGGCACGCCGTCCGGCCCGGCGGCGATCTCGCTGCCGTTGTACGAATTGACGCCGATAAAGTCTGGAACAGCGTGCATCGTGTCCCATTCTGCGGGCGTGACGGCGCTTAAAAGGCCGCGAAGCGCTCCCGGTTCTGGCTCGACACGGCCAAGGCACACGGCGTCTAAAACGATCGCGTGCGTAAACATCCAGTCGGAATCCGTCAGGCGGAAGGTCTCCTGCCGCGCGGCATCCTCGTCGGCGGGGCTGTGCGGATAGCAGAGCTTGCCGGTGGAGGCAATGCCAATCAAAGCTTCCGGCGCGGCTTTCCGGATGGCCCGGAAGGAAAGTCCGTGCGCCAGCATGAGGTTTTTCCAGCACGAAATGAGTTCCGGAAGCGAAAGCCGCTTCCCCGGTGCGTGAATACCGTCCGCGTATCCAAGCTTGAGCACGATCTGCGGCTCGTTGAGCGTGATAAAGTGGGAAACGCGGCCCTCGAAATGTGCTGCCATCATGCCTGCAAAGCGGGAAAAGGCCGCCGCTGTCTCAGAATTCTGCCAGCCGTCCTTTTCCTCCAGCGCCTGCGGCAGCTCCCAGTGATAGAGCGTCATCCATGGCGTAACGCCGTTTGCAAGACAGCAGTCCACGACACGGTCATAGTACCGGAGCCCCGACTCGTTCCAATGGCCGTCGCCGTTCGGGTCGATCCGCGCCCAGCTTGTCGAAAACCGGTAAGCGGATAAGCCGAGCGAGGCTAAAAGCCCAATGTCCTCTGCAAAGCGGTGGTAGTCGTCGCAGGCAACCGAACCGTCCTCACCGTTGGCAATTGCGCCGGGCTGGCGGCAGAATGCGTCCCAGATGCTATCCCCGCTGCCGTCCGCTCGCGGGAAGCCCTCGGTCTGATAGGCGCTTGACGCCGCGCCCCAGACGAAATCCTCTCGAAACGCCATCTCAGCCTCCCAGAACCACGCGTACCGAAACAACACTGCCTGGCGCAGCCGGCGCGATCAGATTCCCATCCTGCCGTACACCGTTCACATAGAGCTCCTGCACGCCATGCTCCGCGCCGCCCGGATTCTCGACCGTGATGCAATACTGTGCGCCGCGGAAGCGTCGGGTCAGCGTCAGGCGTGTCCATTCCGGCGGGACACACGGGTCGATCCGCAGCCCGTCCAGCTCCGGCTGCACACCGAGAATGGCCTGCGAGATCGACACGAACGTCCATGCGGCTGTGCCGGTCAGCCAGCTGTTTTTGGCCTCGCCGAACGTCGGCGCGTCCTTGCCCGCGACCATCTGGCTGTAGATATAGGGCTCTGTGCGGTGAACCTCGCTGACGGATTCCAGATAGGCGGGGCAGATCTTCCGGTAAGTCTCAAACGCGCGTGAGCCGTGCCCCAGAACAGCTTCCGCGCAGGTGATCCATGGGTTGTTGTGGCAGAAAATACCTGCGTTTTCCTTGTATCCGGGCGGATACGAGCTGATCTCGCCAAGATTCAGATAATAGCTTGTGTAGGCCGGCTGCAGCAGCACAATGCCGAATTCGCTGTCGAGCCGTTCCTTGACGCTCTGGAGCGCTTTTTCGGCTTCGCCTGTTTCCCTGCCGATCCCGGCCATGACACACATTCCTTGCGGCTCGATGAAGATCTGCCCCTCGGCGCAGTCCTTACTGCCGACGGGCGCGCCGAACGCGTCGTAGGCTCTGCGGAACCATGCGCCGTCCCAGCCCGTGTCCAGCACCGTTTTTTCCATCGTATCCGCCGCAGCGGCTGCTTCTGCCGCTTCCGCATCCAGACCGAGATGGCGGCAGATATCGGCGTAAGCCCTGCCGTATTTGACAAACATTCCGGCGATGAACACGGACTCCGCGACCGGGCCTTCGCTGGGGCCGGTGATCTGGAAGCTCTCGCCGGGGTGGGCGGAGAAGCAGTTGAGATTCAGACAGTCGTTCCAGTCGGCTCTGCCGATGAGCGGCAGTCCGTGCGGGCCGAGGTGTGTGCAGATAAACCGGAAGCTGCGGCGCAGATGCTCCATGAGCGGCGCGGCATTGTCCGGGTCACAGTCAAACGTAACGCTTTCATCCAATATCGACCAGTCACCTGTTTCGCGCAAGTAAGCGTCCACGCCCGCGATCAGCCACAGCGGGTCGTCGTTGAACCCGCTGCCGACTGCAAGATTTCCCTTCTTCGTGAGCGGTTGATACTGATGATAGGCGCTGCCGTCCGGGAACTGCGTGGCGGCGATATCCAGAATGCGCTCCCGCGCCCGTTCCGGAATGATATGCACGAAGCCCAGCAGGTCCTGACACGAATCGCGGAAGCCCATACCGCGCCCCATGCCGCTTTCGAAGTAGCTGGCTGAGCGGCTCATGTTGAACGTGACCATGCACTGATACTGGTTCCAGATGTTGACCATCCGGTCGACCTTCTCGTCGCCGGTCTCGGCGTGGTAGTGGGAGAGCAGCGTGTCCCAGTATCCGCGCAGCGCATCCGCTGCAGCGTCAAACTGTGCCGCTGTGCGGTACGTTTCGATCATAGTATGTGCGCGCGTCTTGTTGATCACGCCGGGTGCGGAGAATTTTTCGCCCTCCGGGTTTTCTACGTAGCCAAGACCAAAGAAAAGCTCCTGCGACTCGCCGGGGCACAGCTCCAGATGGAACTGCATTGCGCCGACCGGCGCCCAACCGTGCGCGATGGAACCGGTGCAGCACCCGGCGGCGACAGCCTCCGGCAGGGCGGGGGAGCCGTAGGGGCCAATGAAGGCGTCCCGTGCGGTGTCAAAGCCGTCATACGGACGGTTTGCCCAGAGCACGGCATAGTGGTTCCGCCGCTCGCGGTATTCGGATTTGTGATAAATAGCCTCCGGTTCCAGCTCAACCTCGCCGATCGAGAAGTTCCGCTGGAAGTTGGAGCTGTCGTCCATCGCGTCCCAGAGGCAGAATTCCACATACGGGAACACATCGAGCGTTTTTTTTATGTCTGTCTCATTTTTCAGGCACAGCCGGATCAGCAGGCAGTTTTCACCCTGCGGAACCAGCAGCGTCTGCGCGGCCGAAACGCCGTTCTTCTGCCCCTCGATCACGCTGTAGCCGAGACCGTGGCGGCAGGTATAGCGGTCCAACTCCGTTTTCGCGGGCTGCCAGCCGGGATTCCAGACAGTCTTGCCGTCTTTGATATAAATATGAAACCCCTCCTGGTCGACCGGGCAGTTATTATAGCGGTAGCGGGTCAGACGGCGCAGCCGCGCGTCGCGATAGAAGCAGTAGCCGCCTGCCGTGTTGGACAGGAGCGTGAAAAAATCCTCGCTGCCGAGATAGTTGATCCACGGAAGCGGTGTGCGCGGGTCGGTGATCACATATTCCCGCTGCTGATCGTCAAAATGGCCGAATTGCATCTGGAACTCCTTCCTATGCCGGCAGGCTGATGCGTACCGACAGAATTCGAAATCGTTTGAGTTGTCAATATAACGGATATGCACCATTACAATAGCGGCTTTTTGCGCAAAATGCAAGACATATTTTGCAATTCTTTCTGAAAAACATGATTTTCAGGAAGGGAAGAGAGGTACAGAGCAAGTTTCGGAGAAGTTAAGCTGTCAAATTTGCTAAATTTACGTGAACAAATTGAGCAGAACAGCCAAACTTTGTTTCAAACACTAAAAAATCAAAAATTCCCCTTGCAATTTTGTGCAGAATCAGCTATTTTGAAGCTACGAAAACGATTAAGAAACTCGCGGACAGAATGGAGGCAGACCGGCATGGTTTCTATGAAGGATATTGCAAAGGCCTGCGGCGTTTCGGTCGCGACCGTCAGCAAAGCCCTCTCCGGACAGCCGGATATCGGAGAACAGACGCGCGAGCTGATCTGTAGGACTGCCGACTCCCTCGGCTACATGACAAACTCCGCCGCCCGTGCACTCAAAACGAACCGCACCTATAATATCGGCGTTCTGTTCGTTGATGAGCGCAGAAGCGGCCTTGCGCATGAATATTTCTCCGCCGTGCTCGAAAGTCTCAAGGTCGAGGCCGAGGCCAACGGCTATGACATTACCTTCATCAACCGCAACGTCGGCAAAAAGGCGACGACCTACCTGCAGCACTGCCAGTACCGAGGCGTCGACGGCGTGGTGATCGCCTGCGTCGATTTCAACGATCCGCAGGTGCTGGAGCTGGTCAATTCCCGCCTTCCGGTCGTGACCATCGATCACGTCTTCAATAACCGCGCCGCCGTCGTTTCCGACAATGTGCGCGGCATGGAGGAGCTGGTCCGCTATGTCTATGCGAAGGGCCACCGCCGCATCGCGTTTATCCACGGTGAACGCACTACCGTCACGGAAAACCGCCTGACGGGATTCTATCGCGCCTGCGACGCGCTGGGACTGGAGATCCCGGAGGAGTACGTCCGCGAGGGCGTGTACCATGACCCCGACCGCTGCGCGGAGCTGACGCGTGAGCTGCTTCAGCTGCCGGAGCCGCCGACCTGCATCCTGATGCCGGACGACTTTTCCAGCATCGGCGGCGGCAACGCCATCCGCCGCATGGGCCTTCGTTTTCCCGAAGACGTCAGCGCGGCGGGCTATGACGGCATCCAGCTTGCAAGCGTTACGAACCCGGCGATGACCACCTATCGTCAGGATACGGCCGCGCTTGGCAAGACCGCTGCCGCGAAGCTCATCGAACTCATCGAAAAGCCGCGTACCGCGCTGGTCGATCGGATCCTCATTCCGGGCAAGCTGGTAGAGGGAGGCTCTGTCCGTGCGATTTAAGTATGGTGCTTTCTGCCGTGAGGCAGTGCACATAGATCAAACTGTCAACTATTATTTTTTACAGGAGGAATTCAAATGAAAAAGTATCTTGCGCTGCTTCTTGCAGTTCTGATGCTCGCAGCTGTGTTTACAGGCTGCGCCAGCAAGGAAACGACGACCGACACGCCCGCCGCTTCCACGGATACGGCTGAGCCTGCCAAGACCGACGAAAACACCGCCGCCGAAGAGACACCCGCCGCGGAACCCGCTTCCGAGGAAGGCAAGGTCTTCAACATCTACGCCTGGAACGAAGAGTTCAAGGGCTTCTTTGAGAAGTACTACACCGTTCCCGAAGGCGTGACCGTCAACTGGATCATCACCCCGAGCGCCGATGGCGCCTATCAGGACAAGCTCGACGAGGCTCTTCTCAATCAGGAGAACGCTTCTGCAGACGACAAGGTCGACCTGTTCCTCGCTGAGGCCGACTACATCCAGAAGTATACCGAGTCTCCCGTTACGCAGGACGTCACCGCCCTCGGCGTGACCGATTTCTCCAGCACCTATGCATATACCGTGCAGGCTGCGTCTGATGCTTCCGGCGTCGTTAAGGGCGTATCCTTCCAGTGCTGCCCGGCGGCTCTGATTTACCGCCGCTCCATCGCCAAGGACGTTCTGGGCACCGACGATCCCGCCGAGGTCCAGGAGCTGCTGAACAGCTGGGACAAGTTCAATGCTGTCGCGGCTGACGCCAAGGCCAAGGGCTATCTGATGACCGCCTCCGAGGCCGCTACCTACCGTGTCTTCTCCAACAATGTTTCCGAGCCGTGGGTCGACGCGAACAACAACCTCCAGATCGACCCGGCCATCCAGACCTGGATGCAGCAGGCGAAGGACTTCTCCGACAACGGCTACACGCAGGACTGCGATATCTGGTCCGATGAGTGCACCGCGCAGATGTTCGGCGAGGGCAAGGCCATGTGCTATTTCGGGCCAGCCTGGTACTTCAACTTCTCCATGGGCAACGCACAGGACGCAGACAAGGGCTGCTTCGGTGACTGGGCGATCTGCGAAGGCCCGCAGGCACACTTCTGGGGCGGCACGTGGCTGCTGGCTCCTGCCGGTACGGATAACCCCACCATGGTTGCCGATATCATGAACACCTTCATCAACAATGAAGAGGTCTGCACGAATCTGGTCAAGAACGAGGCGCAGTTCTCCAACAACCAGAAGGTCAACGAGACTGTCGCGCAGGACCCGGCCTACGGCAGCGATTTCCTCGGCGGCCAGAACGACATCGCCCTGTTCTGTGACCTTGCCAAGAACATCAAGTTTGAAAACCACACCATCTATGACCAGCTGCTCAACGAGGGCCTGCAGGCCAACTGGAGAGAGTACT
>OGXR01002839.1_pt1 | contig 10551 bp, 6 predicted proteins | sample 1576331 | NCBI WGS metagenome assembly OGXR01 (sample SAMEA3541473, study PRJEB24748) | human gut metagenome | biome: human gut; feature: human-associated habitat; material: faeces | place: China | collected 2012 | reverse complement strand
GCTTAATCATTAATTGTTGCTTCACTTTTCACATATTCAGGTCCTAACTATGTTGACCTTTGCAGACATATGGGCGACGAAGCTGAAGCTCAGAAGGCTCAGGCTGAAATCGACAAGGCTGGCAAGGAGATTGCAAAATTCGGTGGTCGTCGTCCACGTGTCGTTGAGGCGGCTGTCGGGCCGGATCTTGAGCCTACCCACGTGGTGATTGTGGATAAGCGATGAGTGGAGTACTGATTGAGTTATCCACATTTCCATATGTGCGTAAAAGTTATCCACATTTTTACGGGACGATGTGCATAATGATGAAAACATTGATTTTTCAATGTTTTTCGTCTGTGAATACACAATCTAACACTCAACGTCATTCACACTTATCCACACTTATCCACATTGCATATCGCAATTGTGGATAACGAGCATCATGTCCATACGAATGAGAACACTGGAACTTACGTCTGTGCAAGGAGGAGCGATGGCCACCAAGGATCATCAGTCGGAACCTATAGAATCGGCTTCCGAAACGCTTCAGCGAATATTCGATGGTCACGGTTCAGTGCTTGGTAGCCAAATGGCTGATGAAAGCTCACGCTACGATGTACTCAAGAAAACCGATTTCCCAAAGCCTCAACGGACTCGTCGTATCGCCGTGGCCAACCAGAAGGGGGGAGTGGGTAAAACCACATCCACGGTAAACACCGCTGCGGCGCTGGCGAACAAGGGCGCGCAGGTGTTGGTCATCGATATGGACCCGCAGGGCAATGCCTCTACGGCGCTGGGTGTATCTCATGCATCGGGAGAGCCCTCGGTCTATGACGTTATCGAGGGGCGTTCCGATCTGGGTGATGTTATCACGGTCTGTCCTGATTTTCCCACACTTGATGTTGTGCCTGCATCAATCGATCTCAGCGGTGCTGAGTTGGAAGTGGCTGATCTGCCCAACCGAAACACGTTGCTGAAGGAGGCCCTAGACCTCTACCTACGTCAATCAGATAAACACTATGATTACGTGTTCATTGATTGCCCGCCCAGCTTGGGCCTCTTGGTCATCAACGCCATGTGTGCAGTGACCGAGATGCTGATTCCTATCCAGGCTGAGTATTACGCATTGGAGGGTCTTGGCCAGCTGATTAACACGATTGGTTTGGTGCAAGAGCATTTCAATCCCGTACTGCTGGTGTCCACCATGCTCGTCACGATGTTCGATCGCCGAACGTTATTGAGCCGTGAAGTATATAACGAGGTTAAGGGACACTATCCCAGCATTGTGCTGAATACCACCATCCCGCGTTCAGTCAAGATCTCCGAAGCGCCGAGTTTCTCCCAATCGGTGATTGCCTATGATCCTCGTGGCATAGGTGCCATATCGTATGGTGAAGCAGCTTTGGAAATCGCACAGCGTTCGCAACAAGTCCTTGACACCATTGATGCGAGGAGGAACAAGTAATGGCATCAAAATCACGACTTGGTAAGGGCCTTGGCGCTTTGTTCCCCACATTGCCAGGGGAGGAGCCGGTGGCGGAGCAGCCCGCAATGATTGCGGAGGATTCGTCTACTCCGGAGGCCACTGCTGACATAACCCCCGCCAAGAAGGCTACTGCCCAGCAGGAATCAAAACCTGCCGTGCCTCAGACGATATCGTCCAGCAAGGCAGTCAAGAAAGCCGCCGGTAAACGCGCATCCATGCCCGCATTGGACACCATTACTCATCCTAGCGACCTGTTTTTCGGTACGGAGAAACCTCAAACCGGTAAGGTCGCCGCACCTCAGCAGGGCGGCAAGTCGTCTGCGTCTCAGACGGCACATCGTACATCCGTCACTGTCAAAGATGTTTCACGTGAAACATCTTTGACTGCATCGGCGGCAAAGACCGCTGACACAGATAAGAAGGACGAGCTCAAGCCGGTAGCCGGTGGTTATCTGGCTGAACTCAAACTGTCTGATATCGGGCCCAATGCACATCAGCCTCGTACCATCTTCGACGAGGATGAGTTGAATGAGCTGTCTGCTTCCATTAAGGAAGTTGGTGTGCTGCAACCGATAGTCGTGCGCAAGCGTCCGGCAAGCCAGATTGCTGCGGCCAAAGCCGCCAAGCACGACGAGACGGAATCCAGCACGAATCCGTTTGCCGGTCATTTGGACAGCCCGTATGAGCTCATTATGGGTGAACGCCGTTGGCGTGCTTCTCAGTTGGCTGGGTTGGAGACGATTCCCGCCATCGTCAAAACCACTGCGGATGATGATATGCTCCGCGATGCATTGCTGGAAAACTTGCACCGTGTGGCCTTGAATCCGCTGGAAGAGGCGGCTGCCTACCAGCAGATGATCGACGATTTCGGCCTGACGCAGGCCCAACTGTCCAAGTCGGTGTCAAAATCCCGTCCGCAAATCGCCAATACCTTGCGACTGCTGAACCTGCCGGCTTCTGTGCAAAAGAGAGTGGCTGCCGGTGTGCTATCGTCCGGTCATGCGCGTGCGCTATTGGGCCTGAGCGATCCGGAGGAAATGGACAAGCTGGCTTCTCGTATTATTGCGGAAGGTCTTTCTGTACGCAGCACCGAAGAAATCGTCGCCATGAAGATTGCGTCGGGGGAGCAGCCGAAGAAGCCTAAGACGTCTAAGACCAATCCTTGGGTTGGTTCCGCCATCCAGCAGAGTTTGGAAAATCATTTCGATACCAAGGTGTCGATTAAGGGCAGCACCAAGCATGGTCGCATCGAAATCGTCTTTTCGTCACCAGAGGATATGGATCGCATCCTGCAGCTGCTGGTGCCGAGCCAAGGCGATGCCGATTCCAAATGGGTGTAACACGATAAGAACATTCGTGTTGTCGCCGGCATTATTGCTGTGCAGTGCGTTGTATGCGCAAGACGTTATAGCCTCTGCGTGATTCCTGGCAGGGGCGTATGCCCGCGCTGTAGCCCCTGTCGCAATAGAAAACCCCTCAGGCTGGAGGGACAATCACACATCGTGATTCTCCGTCGCCTGAGGGGTCTTTCTATGCCTTTGACCGATACGTACTATCCAAGGGCGGCATGCTGTAACACTGACCTAGCGTTGCTCCTATGTCACAGGCAGCAGCCAGAACAGCAAGCCACCATCAGTCCGCCACCATCAGTCCGTAAGATAGGCCTGCGTATCCAGCGCTGCACGGCAGCCCATGCCCGCTGCGCTGATCGCTTGACGATAAGTACGATCCACGCAATCGCCTGCAGCAAAGATGCCTGGCGCACTGGTCACCGTGCTGGCACCCTGCACCACGACATATCCATCATCGTCACGGTCCACAACACCGGCCGCAAAATCAGTGGCTGGCGTATGACCGATAGCCACGAATACGGCGTTGGTGTCCAGCGTGCTTTCTTCTCCGGTCACCACATTACGTACGGCGATGCTGCTGACACTGGCCGGTGCTACAGCCGGTCGTTTGAGCGTCAAGCCAGGAATGGCAATAGGTGCACCGGTGTTCTGTGTGGGGGAGGAGGTGCCGGTAATGGAGGTCACCACTGTGTTGGTCATCAGAGTGATGGTCGGATTGGCTTTGGCTCGGTCCACCATGATCTGCGAGGCGCGGAAGCTATCGCGTCGGTGAATCAAGGTGACCGAAGAACCGAACCGGGTCAGGAATAATGCCTCTTCAAAAGCCGAATCGCCACCGCCTACGACCACGATAGGCTTGTTCCTGAAGAAGAAGCCATCGCAGGTGGCGCAGTACGAGACGCCATGTCCGGACAGCTCCTGTTCGCCGGGCACCCCAAGCTTACGGAATGACGACCCTGTGGCGATGATAAGCGACGATGCCTCCAATTGGGAGTCATCGGAGAGTGTTACACGATAGGTCGGCTTGACCGAATCACTCTCACACGCCTCGATGGAAGAGACATCGTCTGCGATATAGGTTGTACCGAAGCGCTTGGCCTGTTCCTTCATGCGATCCATAAGATCCGGGCCAAGAATACCTTCCGGGAATCCGGGGAAGTTCTCCACCTCAGTGGTGTTGACCAACTGTCCACCTGGCGACAACGCACCAGTGACCATAACAGGATTGAGACCTGCGCGGCCAAGATAGATGGCGGCCGTGTAGCCAGCGGGACCAGAACCGATAATGATGACGTTATGTTTCACGTGAAACATTGTCACACCCCCATACGATATTCCGTGTCATTCAGCCAGATGCGAAGAAGGGGCGGTACCGTCGAATGTATGCGAACGGTACCGCCCCTTCTTGGGTCAGTTATCGGCATAGATGCCGATTAGAAGACCTCCACCTTTTCGATGTACAGCTGGTTCTGCGGCAGGCTATCCGATGGCACCCACAGCAGCAGATCCTGCGTCTTGACGGCTTTGGTGAACTTCACCTCAGTAGTGCCACCTTCAGCAAAGGTGAATTCGGCCACCTGCTTGCCTTGAGTGGGGTCCCCAGTGGTATTTGCGCGAATATAGCCCTTACCACCGGATGTGCGGATGGTGATAACCATGCGGTACGCATCCTGCGGCTGGTCAAGGTGCATGTAGTATGCGTACCCGGATTGGCCGCCAGGATTCGACAGGAAGTTGGCGCTGGAAATCGTAAACGCCGTGTTGTTCTCATGGCTCGGTTGCGGAACAGCGCTGGAATCCTTATCGCCGGACTTCTTGGCCTTGGTCTTCTTGGACGACGAATCAGCAGTCTCGGACTTCTTGGACTTGTCTGATGCCGAGTCCTTGGATTCGCTCTGAGTGGCATCACTCGATTTTGAAGAATCGTCAGTGGTGCCACCGTTCGTCGCGTTCTCGCTGCCACCAAATGGCACAGCGTCAGCATTGAAATCAGGCCAGTCACCTTCACTGGAGTTGCTGGAAGCATCGGCAGGATTGTCTCCGGAGGATCGGAACGCATGCACTGCCCAAACAGCCGCTGCCACTACCAATATCAGAGCCACAATGATGGCAACGACCTTGGTCGACAGTTTGCCGAACAGATGTTCATCGGGCAGCTTGCTGTCAACCTCGTCATCCGGCACATCCTTCGGTGTGAAGCTCGGAGGAATGGCGCTTACTTCGGCAATGCGGGCCTGCTCCTCTTCCAAGGCACGCAGCGATTCCTCACCAGGAGCCACAGCACGGCCGCTGGCGTCGAACACGGGAATACGACTGGTTGTCTCTCCCACGGTGGCATCGGGAATACCGCCGGTAACAATAGGCACTGTCAACCGAGTATTATCACCCGGACCGCCGATGGGGGCCGGATTCATTTCGCTGTACCAGTCACCGGTGCCTTCACCGGAAAGATTTTCGTGCTCCCAGGCGTCAGAAAGGTTGAAGTCAAACAGACGGCGGGCATCAGACTGAGACTGGTTACCGTCAGCAGTACTGGACCCATCAGGCAGAGGAATCGGTGACATCGCGTGCGGAGCGGGGACGGCGGCCGTCTGAACCGGCAGGGAAGGGGTAATAGACAATTCCGGAAGACTGCTGCTGTTAATCAACGTGCTGGGAATAGGCACGATATCAGTCTCGTTGGCAGGCTTCAGTATCGCCTTGGTAATCGAGCAATCGCTTTCCACGCTCGGCAAAGCAATATCAGCATCGCTCAGTTCAGAGAGCGGCTTCCAATTACCCAACAAGGCGTCGAGTTCTACAAGGGCAGCCATTGGCAACGTATGATCGTCGGGCTCGCTCAAGGCCAATCCACGCTTGCAAATCACGCGGAATTCGCCAGGGGTGTCTTGCGGCAAGGCACGCAGATTGAATGTGGGTGTCGCTTGGCTTGGCGTGCGTGTCAGCAGGGTATAGAGTAATGCCGCAAGCTGGCGAATCGCATACCGTTCAGGACCGTCCGTACGCAGATCGGTAGCGGACGTATCGGCCAGCATCGTGGCACATGGTGCATCGGCAATTTGCACACCGGAGGTAGTCACTCGAACGGTGTCGGTTGTGATGACGATGCCGCTGGGAGTATCCGCAATGACCTCGCGCAGCACGTCGGCGCATTCTCCGATAATCGACCGGATGGCGCTGTAGCTGAGCGGCTTGGCGGTATCTACCATGTAGTCAGTCAGGCATTGGCCGCTATCCACCGGCATGACAATGAGAAGTACGTCGGATTCCATACGGTATTTCAGTATGGGAATCACACGATCAGGGCGAGTGGCGGCGATGCGACCAGCGAGCTCATCGATTGCGGCGAAAGCGCTGCGATCGGTAATGATGAACAGCTGGCAATCCTTTGCCAGCACACGGTCGTTGGCTTTCCATGCCTGAATGCCAGGCTCCTCACGCAACGATGATACCAAGGTATATCGGTTGAGAATCGTGTCTCCGAGTTGCGGTTTCATAGTGCGTTCGGCTCCGTGTGATTGGTGTTCGAGATTGGTCTTAGATATTCTACGTGCGGGGCTATCCTTGACGGGCTCCGTCTCAGGATTGATTTACGTAGCGTCGACTTTTTTCCGGCTGGGCTGTCACAGCAACGTCCTCACTGGCCGGAGTCTTGTGTAGACGGGCCAGTATCGAGTGATAGGCGCTGATGAGTTCCGGGGTGTGTACCACCCACAACACAGCCACATATACTACGGCCAGCACAATGGTGAGCACCACGCAGATGGCCAGCGCAGACCACCAGCTCATGTGCCCGCCTACTGGTCGAATATCCGCGCCGAGCAGTGCGACTACCGGTCGTTTGATCAGCCAGACCACAACTCCGGAAGCCAGTGCCGCCACAATGGCCTTGGCATATGTCCTCGTGATCTCCCGACCGCCAAGATTGCCTTCGAACTTGCGGCGCAACATCATCAACGTCAGCGGCAACGCCAGTAATCCACCGAGGGTCACCGAGCAGGCGATGCCGAGTACCCAATGCTCAGGAGGAAGTACCATCATGCCGATGATCATGAATATTGAGGTGAATCCATACTGCATCACCGCGGACAGGAAGGGGTGAAGGCCGTCCTCAAAGGCGTAGAACGTGCGCTGGATCAGCAGGAACGCCGACCCCAATGGAATGCCCATAGACAAGGCGATAAGCGCATAGGAGATCAACATAGTCTCGTCCATCGAGACGGACGGAAGCAATGCACGGATGATCGGTTCGGGGAACACGACCATGGCGGCGGCGAAGAACATGATGAGCAGGCCCACATTATTCAGTGCGCTGACCAGGTCGTGCCGTGCCTCATCCAGATTCGCAGCTGCGATGGAACGGGAGATTTTGGGGAACATAGCCGTGGATACCGATACGGCGATGAGTGAATAGGGCAGGATGAACAGTGTGTACGCATTCTGATAGGTCGCGTTGCCTGCCACGCTGAACAGGCTGGCACCCGTCAGTTCATGGGCGCGCTGCGGTGCGGATGTGGCGATACGGGTAAGGATAATGCCGCAGATCTCACTGGTGATCACCACGCCCAAAGAGCCTAACGCCACGGGACCCATAGACCTGAGTCCAAAGCCGCCAAGCCCGAAGCTGGGTTTGTACTTGAACCCGATACGGGCCAGCGGCAGGAACAGTATCAGCGCTTGGAAGGCCACGCCCAAAGTCCAGGTGCCTGCGGTAAGCGCGATTTTGTCGGCGGTCCAGAATTCGAGGGGCTGTTCATTGGCCTTGCTGAACAGCAGAATAAAGCCAGTAAAACCGGCGCAACTAATAATGTTGGCACCGGTTGAGCTCCACGCATACGTGAGGAAATGGTCTTTGGCGGCCAGGATCTGACCCAATACCGTATACAGGCCGTAGAAGAACACCTGAGGCATGCACCACAGGGTGAACGAGGTGGTCAGGGCTATCATCTGGTGATCGTCGCTACCCACGTACAGGCGGGCAAGCAGAGGGCTGGCCGCCGCCATCACCACGGTCATGGCCAATAGGATGCCGATGGCCAACGTAATCAGGCGATTCAGTCGTTCTTGGGCGTCTTTTTCTTTCAACGTGCGCACGATCTGGGGCACCAGCACGGCGTTGAAGATGCCGCCGGACACCAGCGTGAACACGGATTGGGGAATCATGGAACCGGCCTGATAGGCGTTGGCCGCCAATCCGGTGGTGCCGATGGCCGCAGCGAGAAGAATCGTGCGGAGCTGACCGGTCACACGGGAAGCAGCGGTTCCCGTGGCCATGATCAGGGAATTACGACCTACGCTTGAACTCATTCGTCGGGGTCCTTCTTCCGATGGAACTGCCGCCACAGGCCGATAATGCCCAGTAGCACGGCGAAGCCGATGATAATGAAGCCGCTGGCATCACTGATGCGCATCACACTGGTGATCGCGGTGTCCTGCGTGTTGCCGAAGCTGTTGCCTTCCCGGTCGGTCAACGACACATGGGCCGTCGATGAGCCGGAAGTGGAAACGCGGATGGTGAAGGTCACCTGAGCGTCGCTATGCGAGGGAATATCGATGTCAGCGGTTCGCGAGGTGACGATCTGCATGGAGTCAGTCAGTGAGTTGACCTGCACGCTGACGGCGTAGGGAAGGTCATTGCTGACGGTGATTGGCATTTTCGCGGATTCGCTGAACACGGATATTGATTCCGATGGGTTGATGCGTACGCCGTTCAGAAGATCGCTGGCCAGTGTTTTCGTGGCTTTGACCATGGCTTTTCGCGTGGCTGTCGGCTGGGGGGAGCCAGACATGGACCGCAGCGCCATATCGTCATGCAGCGCCAGTAAAGAGCCAATCCATTGCGTCGGATCGTTGCTATGCGAGGCGGTGTCATTGGCGTCCTGCCGGGCCAGGGCCTGCGGGTCCAACGACGAGACCTCGTCGGAATCAATCTCGTTCCTCAATATGGAGGTGGCCATGCGCATGATGTCATGCCGGCTGTCGGCCAACTGTCTCAATGCCGACCGGGTATTGGCGGTGTTGGCATCATCGGCCTTGTCGGGATTGACCGAATCGCTGACATTGTACGGATCGGCCTTGGCCATGGTCTTCAGGTCCGTCAGATTCAACCAAGACGCCTGCTCGAAGGCGCTCATCACCTGATCGATCCAGCTGGCCTCCGTGGTGCGGGAGAACGTCATAAGCAGGTATCGGGATGTATAGGGCTGTTCCATCTGGTAGAACGCGCTCTGAGCGATCAGTCGGACCAACCGACCGGCATCGCTGGACTCGGCCTGCGCGTCCGTGCTGGTGGCTTGGCCCTTGGCCAGCGTGCCCAAGGTCGATTGCTCCTTCAGCACGGTGACATCGCCGGCAGGCGTATGCACCACGTAGGTGCCTGTGTGTACGGCTTCAGTCTGGTCGGCATCGAAAGAGGCATCGGCAATCACCGTGTCATAGCCCTGCTCGCGTGCTGCGGTCAGCGCATCCAACGTCCAACAGTTGTTGCCCTGCCATGCGTACGCGGAGGGTGTTTCGGAGTCGCCTCCGTCGGCATACCATGCGGCCGCCTGCTTGGCGTTCCACTGCTCAGTGGTGATGCCGGCCTTTTCGTAGGCCGCGGTATCGTCCAGTGCGGTATAGGCGGTGATGTCGAAGTCGGCGGGCTGCAGGATGCCGGCAATGGACGGTTGCACTGCGGACTGACGCCAATACAGAGGATCCGCGATCACTTGCAGCGAGCGGTGCTTGGCGAATGTCTGCCCAAGGGATCGCGCGGTATCGGCATCCTGTTCGGATAAGGATATGGCTTGCGTATCAGTGGCTTTGGCCGCATTGCTGGCGTCGGCGTTATCGGACTTGTCGGCCTTGTCCGTGCTGTTGGACTTGGACGATGTTGATGTCGAGGAAGTGGTGGTTTCGGCAATGCGATTGCTGATGGCCTTATTATCGACCTGCCAGCCGCTGGCGGTGTAGGGCATGGCCACGGTCAGGTTCATGGCCGGTGTTGTCGCGGTGTTGAGCCCATCCGAAGATCGGGTCAGAAAACTCGGCAAATCGGCGAGTATCTGATTGCCAACGATATACGACAGCATCAGCGGTTTCGGTCCCCAACTCCCTATGGAGGCAAGGGTCTGCTGATTGGCGTTCACCTCGATGGTGACGGTGGCAGTGCCGCCGGCGGGAATCGATGGCACGTCAACGGAACCCAACTCGTTGGGGGTTGGGATGGGGGCGTTGTTCTCGGCCCAATTCTGAATATCGGTGCGCGAGACAAAGGTGAACAACGCATTGGTGGTCAGGTGCAGTGTGCCGCTTGACGTGGCCGTGCTGTCCGTATTGCTGATGACCGCGGTGACACGATAGCCCGATTTGGAGGTGACGATGGGGGTGCTTTGCGTGATGGCAATGCTCTGCTTGGGCTGATTCTCGGTCTGATTGCCCGTTGCGTCCGTCGTATCGGATGAATCAGTCGTGTCCGTCGTATCGTTCGCGTAGACGGTCAATGGAGCGGCCAGCATCGCCACAACGGCGACGCCAGCCGCCAGTGCGTGTGCCAGACGTGTGCAATGTCGTAAGACTCCGGGTAGGTTCACTCGTTTGCCTGCCTGTTCTTCTTCCTGGCGTAGAGCCACGCGATTTTGCGTTCGTTGGGATAGCTCAACACGTCATCCAAATCTTCAAAACGCACCCAGATGGCGTCTTCCGCCTCATGATCCGGGTCGCCTTCCACCGTCAACTCGCCGCCGATCT
>OGXR01002836.1_pt1 | contig 10558 bp, 3 predicted proteins | sample 1576331 | NCBI WGS metagenome assembly OGXR01 (sample SAMEA3541473, study PRJEB24748) | human gut metagenome | biome: human gut; feature: human-associated habitat; material: faeces | place: China | collected 2012 | reverse complement strand
TCGCCCGCATCGTGGGCGCGACAAAGAGAGAGGAAGGATATTTCGAGGGAGGCGGCTGTGCCGTGACATGGGCATTCGGACACCTTGTCCAGCTTGCTATGCCCGACGGCTACGGCATACGCGGCTTCGTCCGTGACAACCTGCCCGTCATCCCCGAAACCTTCACGCTCATTCCCCGTCAGGAAAAAACGGAGAAGGGTTACAAACCCGACAGCGGCGTGGTGTCGCAGATAAAAATCATCGCCCGTCTTTTCAAGGAAAGCGAGCAGATCATCGTGGCGACCGATGCAGGACGCGAAGGTGAGCTTATCTTCCGATACCTCTACCATTATATCGGATGTACTACGCCTTTCGTACGCCTGTGGATAAGCTCGCTCACCGACAAGGCTATCCGCGAGGGACTGCGCAACCTTGAAGCGGGAAGCAAGTATGACAACCTCTATCTTACTGCCAAAGCACGGAGCGAATCCGACTGGCTTGTGGGCATCAACGGCACGCAGGCACTCTCCATCGCTGCTGGACACGGCACATATTCCGTCGGACGGGTGCAGACGCCCACGTTGGCGATGGTGTGCGTACGCTATTGGGAGAACCGCCGCTTCACGGTGGAACCTTTCTGGCAACTCCATATTGCCGCTGACGGAGGCGATGGTGATACCGTGAAATTCTCTTCCACCGGGAAATGGAAGGAGATGGAGCCTGCCACAGTCTTATATAATAAGGTAAAGGAAACAGGCACAGCCACCGTCACGAAAGCGGAACGCAAGGAGAAGATAGAGGAAACTCCGCTCCTGTACGACCTGACCACGCTCCAGAAGGAAGCCAACGCCAAGCATGGCTTCACGGCGGAACAGACGCTTGAAATCGCCCAGAAGCTCTACGAGAAGAAGCTCATCACCTATCCGAGAACCGGAAGCCGCTATATTCCCGAAGACGTGTTCGCGGAAATCCCCAAGCTGCTTGCCTTCATCGGCAGCCTGCCCGAATGGAAGGACAAGTTGCAGCCGAAAGCCGTGCCGACACGCCGCAGCTTGGACGGCGGCAAGGTGACAGACCACCATGCCCTGCTCGTCACGGGCGAGAAGCCGCTGTTCCTCTCCAAAGAGGACAGCACCGTCTATCACATGATAGTCGGGCGCATGCTTGAGGCTTTCTCCGAAAAATGCGTCAAGGACACTGCCACCGTCACGGCAGAGTGTGCCGGAGTGGAGTTCGTGGCAAAAGGCAGCATCATCAGGCAGGCCGGATGGCGTGCCGTCTATGGCAAGGAGAATGGAGAAGAGAACAACAGCCAAGAGGAAACCGCCGCCATTCCCTGTTGGCAGGAAGGCGACACGCTGGCACTGAAAGCCGCCTCCATCACGGAGGGAAAGACCAAACCCAAGCCGCAGCATACCGAAGCCACTCTGCTGTCCGCGATGGAAACGGCTGGCAAGGAGATAGAGGACGACGCATTGCGGCAGGCTATGAAGGATTGCGGCATCGGCACGCCCGCCACCCGTGCGTCCATCATCGAAACGCTTTTCAAGCGCGGCTATATGGAACGCTGCAAGAAGTCGCTTGTCCCCACCGAAAAAGGGCTTGCCCTCTACTCGGTCGTGAAGGCGATGCGTATTGCCGATGTCGCCATGACGGGCGAATGGGAAAAGGAATTGGCACGCATCGAGCGTGGGGAACTGCCCGCCGATGACTTCCGCAGGAAGATTGAGGCATATACACGGGAAATTACCTCCGAACTGCTGTCGTGCGACAAGCTGTTCGCCCGCAGGGATTCCGGCTGCAAGTGTCCCAAGTGCGGAGCGGGGACGATGCAGTTTTACGGCAAGGTCGTCCGCTGCGACAACGCGGAGTGCGGTCTGCCCGTGTTCCGCCTGAAAGCAAACCGCACCCTCTCTGATGATGAAATCAAAAACCTGCTCACCGACGGACACACGAAACTGCTCAAAGGATTCAAGAGCAAGCAGGGCAAGAGTTTTGATGCCGTAGTCGCCTTTGACGGGGACTATAACACGGTTTTCGTGTTCCCAGAAAGGAAAAGTAAAGCGACCTCTGCGAAAAGAAGAAAATAAATGTTTAACTTTGCCACTGGTTCAGAGTAATGAATTGTTCTTCGATACCGGATTACACTCATACTTTGGATTTAGTGGTGGCACTCGGAGGGATACCGGGTGCCTTTTTCTTCTCGTTTTCCAACGATTATCCCTATCATCATTATCAATCCACTAAATTCCAAAGAAATGAACAACAAGAAGAAAAACGAGGGTCGGACCGACTTTTCCTATTACGGTCTGTACCTGCTGGACTACCTCACCACGAACAAGTTTGAACAGGCAGCCGATGAAGCCTTCATCCGAGAAAGAACCGACCGTGCCGCCGAAGCGTATGAACGGGCAAGGCTCGAAGGCTATCCTGCCGACGGGGCGCAGGAACTGGCGATGAAGGTGCTGACGGAGGGTCTTCGCTACTCCAGGCACGCCATCCTGCGCGAAGTCGTGGAGAACGAATTTGCGGGTGAAGTGCCGGAAGAAAAATGTGAAGCCTTTACCCAGAAGCTGCTGCCGCTTGTCGGAAACGTATTCTCCATCTATGACCTCTCGGACGACAATTTCGCCCTGTCGCCCGAATATGACCTGCTCTACACGGAGCTGACGGGAGCCGTCATCCTCTATATCGAAGAGTATGGCGTTTAACCGCAAACAGAGGTTGAGGGACAACATCGAGGCGATACGGACGGCATTCCTCCTTGACAGGGAACAGCGCACACCCACCGCACGCGAACGGCTCTTGTTAGAGCGTTATTGCGGTTTCGGGGGACTGAAGAGCATACTCAACCCTGCAAGGGAACTGACGGATGCCGTCCACTGGGCGAAGTCCGACCTCGAACTGTTTGCCCCTACCGTGGAACTGCACAGGTTGCTGCGGGAGAACACAAAAGACGAGACGGAGTACAAACGGTATATGGATGCCATGAAGCAGTCCGTGCTGACCGCCTTCTATACCCCGCCGGAGATAACCGGGACCATCGCGGACGTGCTGCATGAACACGGCATCCGTCCCGACCGGGTGCTGGAGCCGTCGGCAGGTGTCGGTGCATTCGTGGACGCCGTGCTGGAGAACAGACCGGACGCGGACATCATGGCTTTTGAGAAAGACCTGATGACGGGCAAGATACTGAAGCACCTGCATCCCGGACAGAAAGTAAGGGTACAGGGCTTCGAGAAGATAGAAAAGCCGTTCATGAACCATTTTGATTTGGCTGTCTCCAATATACCGTTTGGCGATGTGGCGGTGTTCGACCCGGAATTTTCGGGCAGCAAGGATCCTGCAAGGCACTCGGCGGCACGGACGATACACAATTACTTTTTCCTGAAAAGCCTTGACGCGGTGCGTGAAGGCGGAATCGTGGCGTTCATCACCTCGCAGGGGGTACTGGATGCCCCGACCAACGCGCCCATACGCGAGTATATGATGAACCATGCCAATCTGGTGGGCGTAGCCCGCCTGCCGAACAACCTCTTTACGGATAACGCGGGAACGGAGGTGGGCAGCGACCTGATTATCCTGCAAAAGAACAGCGGAAAGAATGGTGAACTGTATTACAACGAAAAACTCTTCGTGCAGACCGAACAGACCCCTATCGGCACTTCCGTAAATGGGTATGTATGGAGCATCGGCTCGCTTTCACACACGGATTTAATCAGAAGTACCGACCCATACGGGAAACCAGCCTATAAACTCCTGCACCGTGGGGACATCGCACAACTGGCGGAAGACTTGCGGGAGCATCTGAAAATAGAACTGCAACAACTTGACAGGAAACTGTATGAGAAACACAGCCTGCATCCGACAAAGGAGGAAAGCACGGCTGCGGAAGTGCAACCTGCTCCGAAAACAGAAAAGGTATCACCTTCTGTAATAGCCCCCGTTTCTGTAATTGAGCCTGTCAAGGGAGTGGAGAAGCCGCAGGCACAGCCCATAGAGGAAAAGCCGGAGATTGAGCCGCGCCAACCCAATCATTCGTCAGCCGTGCAGCTTACCCTGCTCGACCTTTGGGGTATGCCCATAGAGGAACCGTTAAAAAAGAAAAAGGCAGCGAAAAAGGAAAGCAAGCCGAAGCCTATGCCGTCCACGCCTAAACCGCAGGTCAAAGTTACTCCACCCGTTGAAGCCGCCAAGCCGGTAAACAGTAATAAGGAAGAAAAGCCGGAAAATGCCGAAAAGCCAAACGACCCGGACGACATTTACGCCACTCTGGATTGGGAAACCAATCCTCCCATCAACGGCTTCTATGAGACAATGATGAGCCTGACAGCGGAACGGCGCAAGACCCTACGGCTTGAGGCAGAACGGCACAGGCAGGAACAACTGAAAAAGATGGGTATCAAAGACACGTTGAACCCTGCTTTTGCGCCTTCTTCGGACAATATGGATAAAAAGCCGGAACAAACGGAAGAAATAAAGCAACCTGAAACACTGGCAGAAGTTGTGCCTACTTCCGAAACGGTTGCCACTTCCCTGTTCCCGGAATTTGAAACGGAAAAGCCGAAAAAAGAAGCCCTCGACCTTACGCCGCGTCCCTATCACCGCACGCCGGAAATGCACCTGCGTGAAGGGTCGCTGGTGGCAAACAGGGCACGCGACATCGGTTATCTGAAGGACATTACTCCCTACGGTGCAACCTTCCAGCCGCTTGGACTAACCGGTTATCAGAAAGAGAAAGCGTTGCTGTATGTATCGCTCCGTGACGCATACGAGCGGTTGTACCGCTATGAATCGAACAGACGTGAGGAAAATGTACCTTGGCGTGAACACCTGAACACCTGTTACGACGAGTTTGTCATGCGTTATGGCAACCTCAACGCCAAACAGAACGTGAAACTGGTGATGATGGACGCCGGAGGGCGCGACATCCTTTCGCTGGAACGTGCGGAGGACGGCAAGTTCGTCAAAGCGGACATCTTCGACCGTCCCGTTTCCTTCTCGGTGGAGAACCATGCCAACGTCGGTTCTCCGGAAGAAGCCTTGTCTGCATCGCTCAACAAGTATGGTACGGTCAATCTCAACTATATGCGGGGGATAACAGACAGTACGGAAGAGGAGCTTCTCAATGCCCTCAAGGGGCGTATCTTCTACAATCCGCTCGTAACCGGTTACGAGATTAAAGACCGCTTCATCGCGGGAAACGTGATAGAGAAGGCGGAGCGTATAGAGGCATGGATGGAAAATAATCTGGAAAGCGAAAGATTGCCGGAAGTGAAACAGGCTTTGGAGGCTTTGAAGGAAGCCGAGCCGCAGCGTATCGCCTTTGAAGACCTCGACTTCAACTTCGGTGAACGCTGGATTCCCACGGGCGTGTATGCCGCCTACATGAGCCATCTTTTCGACACGGACGTGAAAATCGCCTATTCCGCCAGCATGGACGAGTTTTCCGTGGCGTGCGGCTACCGCACCATGAAGATCACGGACGAGTTTCTGGTAAAGGGCTATTACCGGAACTATGACGGTATGCACCTGTTGAAACACGCTTTGCACAACACCTGTCCCGACATGATGAAAAGTATTGGCAAAGATGAGAACGGCAACGACATCAAGGTGCGTGACAGCGAGGGCATACAGCTCGCCAACGCCAAGATTGACGAAATCCGCAACGGGTTCTCGGAATGGTTGGAAGAGCAGTCGCCGCAGTTCAAGGAACGGCTCGTGACAATGTATAACCGCAAGTTCAACTGTTTCGTGCGCCCGAAGTATGACGGTTCGCACCAGACGTTTCCCGACCTCAATCTGAAAGGATTGGCAAGCCGGGGTATTCAAAGCGTTTATCCGTCGCAGAAGGATTGCGTCTGGATGATAAAACAGAATGGCGGCGGAATATGCGACCATGAAGTCGGAACAGGTAAAACACTGATAATGTGTATTGCAGCGCATGAAATGAAGCGTCTGAACTTGGCGCACAAGCCGATGATTATTGGTCTGAAAGCCAATGTCGCGGAGATTGCCGCCACTTATCAAGCTGCCTATCCGAATGCCCGCATCCTCTACGCTTCGGAAAAGGATTTCTCGACCGCCAACCGCGTGCGTTTCTTCAACAACATCAGGAACAACGACTACGACTGCGTTATCATGAGCCACGACCAGTTCGGGAAGATACCGCAAAGTCCGGAGCTGCAACAGCGCATCCTGCAGGCGGAGCTTGATACGGTGGAGGAAAATCTGGAAGTATTGCGTCAGCAGGGCAAAAATGTGTCGCGGGCGATGCTGAAAGGGCTGGAGAAGCGCAAGCACAACCTTGAAGCGAAACTGGAAAAAGTGGAATACGCCATCAAGTCACGCACGGACGATGTGGCGGATTTCAAGCAGATGGGCATCGACCATATCTTCATAGACGAGTCGCACCAGTTCAAGAATCTTACGTTTAACACGCGGCACGACCGTGTGGCGGGATTGGGCAACAGCGAGGGTAGCCAGAAAGCCCTGAACATGCTCTTTGCCATCCGCACCATACAGGAGCGGACGGGCAAGGACTTGGGGGCTACGTTCCTTTCGGGCACGACCATCAGCAACTCGCTGACGGAGCTGTACCTGCTCTTCAAGTACCTGCGTCCGAAAGAGCTGGAGAGGCAGGACATCCGCTGCTTCGATGCGTGGGCGGCGATTTTCGCCAAGAAGACCACCGACTTCGAGTTCAACGTGACGAACAACATCGTGCAGAAGGAGCGTTTCCGCTACTTCATCAAGGTGCCGGAGCTTGCCGCCTTCTACAACGAGATCACCGACTACCGCACGGCGGAGGATGTGGGCGTGGACCGTCCGCACAAGAACGAGATACTGCACCACATACCGCCCACACCGGAGCAGGAGGACTTCATACAGAAGCTGATGCAGTTCGCCAAGACAGGCGACGCGACACTGCTGGGCAGACCGCCGCTTTCGGAAACGGAGGAGAAGGCGAAGATGCTCATCGCCACCGATTACGCCCGCAAGATGGCACTGGATATGCGCATGATAGACCCGCATTATGAAGACCATCCCGACAACAAGGCGAGCCACTGCGCCAAGATGATAGCGGAGTATTACCACAGATACGACGCACAGAAAGGCACGCAGTTCGTATTCTCGGACTTGGGGACGTATCAGCCGGGTGAAGGGTGGAACGTGTACAGCGAAATCAAGCGGAAGCTGACGGAGGACTACGGCATACCGGCCGGCGAAGTCCGCTTCATTCAGGAGTGCAAGACCGACAAGGCACGCAAGGCGGTGATAGAGGCCATGAATGCCGGGACGGTGCGTGTGCTCTTCGGCTCCACGAGTATGCTCGGAACGGGCGTGAACGCGCAGAAACGGTGCGTGGCGATCCATCATCTTGATACGCCGTGGCGCCCGTCCGACCTGCAACAGCGTGACGGGCGTGGTGTCAGGGCCGGCAACGAGATTGCCAAGCACTTTGCGGGGAACAACGTGGATGTCATCATCTATGCGGTGGAAAAATCGCTGGACAGCTACAAGTTCAACCTGCTGCACTGTAAGCAGACGTTCATCTCGCAGCTCAAGAGCGGGGCGATGGGCGCGCGTACCATTGACGAGGGAGCTATGGACGAGAAATCGGGCATGAACTTCTCGGAGTACATGGCGTTGCTCTCCGGCAATACCGACCTTTTGGATAAGGCGAAATTAGAGAAGCGTATCGCCTCGCTCGAAGGGGAACGCAAGTCGTGGGGCAAGGGCAAGCGCGATTCGGAGTTCAAGCTGGAATCCAAGACGGGAGAACTGCGCAACAACACGGCTTTCATCGAAGCCATGACGGAAGACTGGAACCGTTTTCTTTCCGTTGTGCAGACTGATAAGGAAGGCAGCCGCCTTAATCTTGTCAAGGTGGACGGCGCGGATTCAACGGATGAGAAGGTCATCGGTAAGCGTTTGCAGGAAATCGCCAAGAACGCCACGACTGGTGGACTGTACAAGGCTGTCGGGGAACTTTACGGCTTTCCGATAAAGGTGGTCAGCGAGAGGACACTCAAAGAAGGTCTGGAGTTCACCGACAACCGCTTCGTGGTGGAGGGCAACTACAAGTACACCTACAACAACGGGCATCTGGCGATGGCAGACCCGATTGCTGCCGCACGAAACTTTCTGAACGCATTGGAGAGGATTCCGACCATCATCGACCAGTACAAGTCTAAGAACGAAGTGCTGGAAAAGGAGATTCCGCAGTTGCAGGAGATAGCGGGCAAGGTGTGGAAGAAGGAGGACGAGCTGAAACAGCTGAAGTCCGAACTCGCCGCACTGGACCGCAAGATACAGCTTGAGCTGGCTCCGGCTCAGGAAAACACAGAAGAGAACCGGCAAGGCAACGAGAAAAAACAGACGGAACAACAGCCGGAAAGCCCGCACGTGGACTTTGTACGCAGTCATTTAATTATAGGGAGACTCGGTTTATCGGAATCCAAAGGTGTAAAACTTTAATATCGAAGTCTTGACAGAAAAAGCCAGTGGTTGAATTTTTCACCACTGGCTTTAATTCTAATAATTTTTCAATCTAATATGACCGAATCTATAACGTTAAATCATAGATTATGTGTCTATTTGTGAAGAAAAAGACGTAACTTTGTATCAAAATCAAATAAGCATAACAATGGAGCCATCTATATCTATATACAGTTTTTCACTTTATACCGCACTGCCGTTGATGTTATTCTTCGGCTTTTATTTTTTGTTTGCAAAGACTCCTGAAAAGAAAATTTTCAAGAATTATCTCCGCTCCCGACAGATTATGGGTATAGCTATGCTGCTGCTTTCGGCAAATTATTCGGTACATTTCTTCTTTGGTATCCGATTCAAAAATGCGGATTCTGCCATATTGATGAACATGTCCACATACTTCCTGTGCTATTCTCTGTTCAGTTCGGCATTGATAATGTTGCTTGATCGTTTTTACATTACCAAACGGCGTGTGTGGACACATATCATTTTATGGATTATATTTTCAACTCTTTCCGGAGTTGTGTTGTTCCTGTTGCCAAGCGGAATCATGCAAAAATTCTCTTTATTTGCTTTAGCTGTATGGTTAGTCGTTTTTGGAGTCGTTTTAGCTCGCAGAGTCATAATTGCATACCGTAGAGCCATTCGGATTTTCAATGAAACTCAGGCGGATGATATAGGCACATATATCGAATGGCTTTCCATATTCACTTATTGGGCTGTTATCTTCGGTGTCGGATGCGGATTGCTGACATTTCTGCCAGACAAATATGTTTTTATCTGGATTTTGTCGTCAATACCGTTCTACAGCTATCTTTTCTACAGCTATCAGAACTACCTGCTGTTCTATGAACAGGTGGAAAATGCTTTTGAGCAAGATATACAGTCTGAAGAAGAACTTCTGACAGATACAGAAACAGAACCTGAAATAGTTTCTGAGAAAGAAGTTCCAGTGTCCTATACAGAAATTATAGAGAAAGTGGCCAACTGGATAAAGACAGACGGCTATGTCCAGCAGGGACTTACCATAAAAGAACTGTCCGAAATACTTCATACGAACCGTACCTATCTTTCCGCTTATATCAAGACTACGTATAAAATGACATTCCGCGAATGGATAACCGGTCTCCGGTTGGAGTATGCGAAAAACATACTGAAGGAGCATCCGGAAATCAATATACAGAAGCTGGCTGAGTCTTCCGGCTTTCTTTCCCGCAGTAACTTTATCAAATCATTTACAGAGAAGGAAGGATGTACGCCTGGCAAGTGGAAAAAAGCAAATCTGGAATAATTTGTGTGGTAAAAAGCCGATGAAAAAGGTCTCAGAAGCCCATTTTCAAAAAGTGCTCAAGCGACAAAAAAGTGCTAATTCGACAAAAAGGTGCTCTAACGACAATTTGAAAAGTGCTCAAACGACAATTTTTTTATAAAACGCTGTATTTCAACAGAAAAAGTTTTTGTAATATTTTGGGCGCTGAATGGCATTTATTACCTTTGGAGATGACAAAGATAATGAATTCAAGTTTATATGAGCAGAAAAATCACTTTTCTTACCCTGTTTCTGTGGCTGATGACGCTAACTTTTCCTGTCATTGCGCAGCAGAAAGCAGACACGACCTACACCTTCCGGTTCGTTACGCAGAAGGACATGTTCTACGTGCCTTGGAATGGCAATGACACGGAACTTGCCCGCCTGTTGGAATGTATCGAAAACAACAAAGCAACAATTCTTGACGGCAAACTGCCGCTATTGGTTGACGGATATTGCAATTCGCAGAGCAGTGAAGTCAAGAACCTTGCAACAGCGAAGATTCGTGCCAACCGTGTGAAATCAGAACTGATTACACGAGCGAAAATCAAGGAAGAAAACTTCATTACCCGCAATCATGTGACAGAGGGTGATTTTGTCACCGTGCGCCTGACGGTACCGGTAAAGGAAACAGCCGTGACGGATGCGGAAGCAGAAGCACGACGCAAGGCGGAAGCCGAACGCTTAGAAACCGAGAAGCGTGCCGAGCAGGAACGGCTTGCCGAAGAGCAGCGCAAGGCGGAAGAAGCCCGACTTGCCGCTGAAAAGGCAGAA
>OGXR01002834.1_pt1 | contig 10571 bp, 13 predicted proteins | sample 1576331 | NCBI WGS metagenome assembly OGXR01 (sample SAMEA3541473, study PRJEB24748) | human gut metagenome | biome: human gut; feature: human-associated habitat; material: faeces | place: China | collected 2012 | reverse complement strand
GCGGGCCTCGGAAAATGAAAAGTATTTTTCAAACATACGTCTCTCGCAGGTGATCCATGACGCGGGCAGAGCCAACGCCAGTGCAGCCCGGAAAACCGGGGTAAAACTTGTTTCGTCCGCGCCGCAACACGCGAAACCGGGAGGCAAAAGGGTTCGGGGCTGGATTTACCCTGATCGCTAACGCAAAAACAAGCCTTCAGAAGGCAGCGTTTTGCCCATGATATCTGCGGCACGCCCCACAAGAGCTTCAATAGCTGCACGGCCCGCCGGGCCGAGATCAAGGCTGAAATCCGTTACAAAGGTCTTGATGTGGGCGCTGGTGACGCTTTCTTCCATTTCCTGCGCATGCGAACGGATAAATTCGCGCGAATCATCGGGGTGCGCGTTGGCGTAAGCCAGGCTGGCAGTAATGGTATTCTGCACGCGCCGGGCAAGGGGTATGGGCAGGTCGCGCCGCACGGCAGCGCCAGCCCCGTATCGCGCACGGGGAGCCCAAGCTCGTCGGACTGCGTGCTGCCGCCGTATTTCTTCGCAACGAGCGTCTCGGTCAGGTACCGCATCACGGACGGGGCCAGACCGGTCGTATAGGAATTGATGATAAAGAACAGCGGATCGTCGGAAAGGACCCGGCTGACGAGCTCCACGAAGGGATACAGATTCTCCTCCAGCTTCCAGACCTCGCCGGACGGGCCGCGGCCATAGCTCGGCGGGTCCATGATGATGGCGTCGTAGGTCTTGCCGCGGCGGATCTCACGCTCGACGAACTTGGCACAGTCGTCCACGATCCAGCGGATGGGCCGGTCTTCCAGGCCGGAGGCCTTTGCGTTCTCCTTGGCCCAGAGCACCATGCCCTTGGCCGCGTCCACGTGGCACACGCTGGCGCCGGCCGCCGCGCAGGCGATCGTCGCGCCGCCGGTGTAGGCAAAGAGATTGAGCACCCGCACAGGCCGGCCGGCCGCCCTGATTTTTGCGGCCATAAAGTCCCAGTTGACCGCCTGCTCCGGAAAAAGCCCGGTATGCTTGAAGCCGGTCGGACGGATATGAAACCGCAGCTCCCGATAGGAAACCTCCCATTCGGGGCGCGGCAGCGAACGGATCTCCCAGCTTCCGCCCCCGGCTGCCGAACGGTGGTAACGGGCGTTGACACGCCCCCACTCGGAGCCTTTAGGGGTATCCCAGATCACCTGCGGATCGGGCCGCGCAAGAATCACCGATCCCCAGCGTTCGAGCTTCTCCCCACCCGAAGCGTCGAGCAGCTCAAAGTCGCTCCAGTCTTTTGAATATCGCATCTGTTTCCCTCTTTGAACGTCATTGCAGTTTTTCGATGGCCGCGGCGATTTCATCCGCGGCCCGTTCGATCTCCGCCGCCGATTCTCCCTCGACCATGACGCGGATGTACGGCTCGGTGCCGGAGGGCCGGACAACCACCCGTCCCCGTCCCTCGAGCGTCCTGCTCCAGTCCGCGATCGCGGCGGATACCGCCGGGTCTGATTCATACGCTTCCTTCGCCGCCGGGGTGGCGGATACGTTTTTCATCATCTGCGGAAAGCGCTTCATCGCGCTTCCCAGTTCGGAAAGCGGCCTGCCCGCCGCCGCAATGGCGTTTAACAGCATCACCGCCGAAAGCTGCCCGTCCCCGGTCGTGGCAAGGTCCAGAAAGATCATATGGCCCGACTGCTCTCCACCGAGGGAGTAGCCCCCCCGCAGCATCGCCTCGAGCACATAGCGGTCGCCCACCTTCGTGACCTCGGTGGCGGTACCCCGCCGCCGCATGAGCTGGAAAAAGCCGAGGTTGGTCATCGAGGTGACGACTATGGTATTCTTCGCAAGGGCCTTCTGACCGGAGAGGTAGTCCCCGAGGATCGCCAGCAGGAAATCCCCGTCCAGGACATTTCCCCGTTCATCCACCGCGAGCAGCCGGTCGGCGTCTCCGTCAAAGGCGAGGCCGAGGTCATAGCCGCTCGCCTTCCCCCGCGCGGCGAGCCGCTCAATATGGGTCGAGCCGCAGCAGTCATTGATGTTGACCCCATCCGGCCCACAGGCAAGCAGGTCGGCAAAAACGCCGAGCCGCTCAAACAGCCGCCCCGCGGTGACGGCCGCGCTGCCGTTGGCGCAGTCGGCAAGAATTCTCCCTGAAAAGCCGCCCCGGTAGTGGGAGGCGAGAAAGGCGGTATAATCCTCCGCGGCGCTCTGCGCCCGGGAGATCCTTCCCACCTCCCCGCCGGACTTCTGTCCGTCAAGCGCCCGGCCCGAACGGACCAGCTCCTCAATCTGATCCTCCTCGGAGTCGGTGAGCTTAAAGCCCTTCGGCCCGAAGAGCTTGATGCCGTTGAATTCATAGGGGTTGTGGCTTGCCGAGAGCATCACCCCCGCATCGGCGTGGTAACGCTGCACCAGATAGGCAACCGCCGGGGTGGGAACCACCCCCAGAAGCAGCACATCGGCACCCACGGCGCACAGGCCGGCAGCGGCCGCCGCTTCCAGCAGGTCGCCAGAGGCCCGGGTATCGCGGCCGATGACGACCAGCGGCTTTTTGTGGGTTTCCGCAGCCAGAACCATCGCCGCCGCCGCGCCAAGCTCCATGGCGAGGGAGGCGGTCAGTTCCCGCCCCGCGACGCCGCGGACCCCGTCGGTCCCAAACAGTCTTGCCATCCTTACAGCTCCTTATATCAGCAGTTTCTTTTCTAAAGAAGGGAAATCTGTCCGCCCGCCTGCTCTGCGCAGGCAAGCCCCAGATGCTGCGCCGCCCTGGCGGTGGCGCAGCGGCCGCGCGGCGTCCGGGTCAAAAAGCCGATCTGCATCAGATAGGGCTCATAGACATCCTCAATGGTGACCGTCTCTTCCCCGGTGGCTGCGGCCAGCGTCTCCAGCCCGACCGGGCCGCCCCGGTAGTTGACCAGGATGGCGGTGAGCATCCGGCGGTCAACCGCGTCGAGTCCCAGCTCGTCGATCTCCAGCCGCGAAAGGGCAAGATCCGCGATCTCGCCGGTGATGACCCCGTCCCCGATGACCTCGGCGAAGTCGCGCACCCGCTTGAGAAAACGGTTGGCGATACGGGGGGTACCGCGCGAGCGGCGGGCCAGCTCCAGCGCGCCGCGCTCCTCGCAGGGGATGTCGAGAATCCTCGCGCTGCGGGTCACGATCTCGCAGAGCTCCTCGGTGTTGTAAAGCTCCAGATGCATCTGCACCCCGAAGCGGTCGCGCAGCGGCGCCGAAAGCTGGCCCGCGCGGGTGGTCGCCCCGATCAGGGTAAAATGCGGCAGGTCCAGTCGGATCGAGCGGGCAGCCGGTCCCTTGACGACCATGATGTCGAGACCAAAATACCATAGCGGGATAGAGAACCTCTTCAATTGAGCGGTTGAGGCGGTGAATCTCGTCGATGAAAAGGATATCATGCTCCCCCAGATTCGTCAGCAGCGCGACAAGATCCCCCTGCCGCTCGAGAGCGGGGCCGGAGGTCACCCGGATCTGCACCCCCATTTCATTGGCGACGATCTGGGCCAGCGTCGTTTTGCCGAGGCCCGGAGGACCGTAAAACAGGGTGTGGTCGAGCGGCTCTCCGCGCCGGCGGGCGGCCTCAAGAAAAACCGAAAGGTTTTCCTTGGCCTTCTGCTGCCCGATGTATTCATCCAGGGTCTTTGGGCGGAGCGAAAGCTCTGTTTCGCTGTCCTGCGGGGTATATTCCGGCACGACGATGCGGTTTTCAAAATCGGTCTGGTCATTGCGGAGCAAGGCTCCTCCCCCTTTCCTTTATATATGTAGCATTCTCCCGGGAGTTACCGGAATTTCGAAAGCTTTTTCAATCCGGTCCGGATCAATTCCTCAACCGGCGCGCCTTCGGGCGCCTCCGAAAGGGCGAGCGCTGCTTCCGACTGGCTGTAGCCGAGCGCAGCGAGCGCCTCGAGCGCCTCGCCGAGCGTCCCCTTCGAACCGGAGGCCTGAGATACCTGCGCCAGCACCTCGCCCTTCTTCCCGCCGACTCCGCCGAGCTTGTCCTTAAGCTCCAGCACAATCCGCTGAGCGAGTTTGTTTCCCACCCCGGCGGACCGGGTCAGCGCCTTGGCGTCCTCGGCTGCGACAGCCAGAGCCAGGCGGTCCGCGGTAAAATCCGAAAGCAGCACCAGCGCAAGTTTGGCTCCCACCCCGTTGACCGAGGTGAGAAGCTTGAAGCAGGCCAGCTCCTGTTCGTCGGCAAAGCCGAAGAGGTCGATGGCATCCTCCCGCACCTGCAGGTGGGTGTAAAGCCTCGCCTCGCTCCCGCGCGGCGGAAGCGAGGAAAGGGTATTGAGCGAAACGGCGCAGCGGTAGCCCACCCCGCCGCATTCGATCACCGCCGCGCCGGGCTCGGCGAGCAGCAGCGTCCCATGCAGTGAATAAATCATGGCTTCCTCCTGATCAATTGATGCGCCGGATCAGGGCTGTCCGTCCCTGCGGCGGTTATGTCCAGTCAGCACCGCGCGGCGCAGCATCGAAACCGACGCGCTGTGCGCATGGCAGATTGCGATGGCAAGCGCGTCGGCCACATCATCCGGCTTCGGACGCTCGGCAAGGCCCAGAATCCGTGCGGTCATCTCGATGACCTGCCGCTTCTCGGCGCTGCCGTAACCGACCACCGCCTGCTTTACCTGCATCGGGTTGTATTCGAACGGCTCCACCCCGTACTGCGAGGCGGCAAGCAGCAAAACCCCCCGCGCCTGTGCGACATAAATGCCGGTCGTCTTGTTCTGGGAAAAGAAAAGCTCCTCGATGGCCATCTGATCGGGCCGAAACTGCTCCAGCAGCGCGCAGAAATCGCGGTGGATCATCTCAAGACGCTTTTCAAAGGGAATCCTCGGCGGAGTGGTGATCGCACGGGCGTCCAGCGTCCGGAACCGCCCGTTCTGATACTCAAGCACCCCGCATCCGACGATGGCATAGCCCGGATCGACTCCGAGAACGATCATCCGCCCACCTCCCTGTTCCATTGCATGATCGATTTATTATAGCATATTTGCACACTTGGCGCGACAATTTTTTGCAGGTTTTTCAATTCATTCATATTCCATTCCATTCTAACGCCCGACAGCCGCCCAAATCTGTCCCTTTCGGTCAGTTTGATCGGTTTTTCCGCTCTCCCGCCCAATGCCGGCGAAATTTTTTTCAAAAAGGACTTGCTTTTTCTCCCGGCGTCTAGTATAATAACAACCGTCGCCAAAAGTGACCCGGACGATTAGCTCAGCTGGTAGAGCATTCGCTTGACGTGCGAAGGGTCAGCGGTTCGAGCCCGTTATCGTCCACCAAAATCCGAGTCTTTCGAGACTCGGATTTTTTATTCCAGTCCCAGGTCCGCCCCAACAGGCGGTTCCCACGCCGCCGCGTTTGCGATCTTTACAGCTTTGGGAAAGGATGATCAAAATGGAATTCCAATATGAAAAGGGCCGCATCTACGCACTCGATTCCGCCGGAAAGCTCATCGCGGAGATTACCTTTCCGGAAGCAGGCGGGATTGCCGACATCGACCATACCTTTGTCGATGGTGCGCTGCGCGGACAGGGGGTCGCGGGCAGGCTTGTGGAGGCCGCCGTCCGCCAAATCCGTTCAGAGGGTCTTCGTGTCCGGCCGACCTGCAGCTATGCGGCGCGCTGGTTTTCGGAGCATCCGGAAGAGTCCGACCTTCTCTGACCAGCCAACAGGCGGCAAACGTCCCGCCGCATTTTTAGAGTATTTCAGAGAAATCATTTGATTTTCAAAGGAATTTCATCAGTTCGGGAGATAATTCCGGAAATCGCCTGATTTCCGGAACTTTTTTCAATTAGCGTTTTATCACGATGAATTGATATAATAGAACCATCCGGGGGACAGGTCCCCCCTTCTTTTTGAAAGGAATGAATGATTATGAAACAGACGATTGCTATCGCCCTTGCGCTGGTGCTGGCGCTTTCTCTCGCCGCCTGCTCCTCCCCTGCGGGCAGCACGCCTGCGGTTTCCCCCGCGCCTTCCTCCGCTCCGGCGGCCTCCGAACCCGCCGCTTCCTCTGAAGCGCCCGCTTCTTCCGAGGCCTCTGCCGAATTTGTCGAGCTTTCCGAGGATCTCGGAGACGAGAAGTACGGCGTCGGCTTCCGCAAGGAGGACATCGCGTTCGGCCTTGCCGTGCAGGAACAGCTCGACGCCATGATCGCCGACGGCGCCGCCGCCGCTATTTCGGAAAAATGGTTCGGCACCGACGCTCTCTTCAAGAGCGAGGACTTCCTCAAGGAATCTGTGGCGCCGGGGGGCGACCAGTCCCTTGAGAAGATCAAGGCTGCCGGAAAGTTTATCGTCGGCCTCGATGACAGCTACCCGCCCATGGGCTACCGCGATGAGAAAAATGAGATTGTCGGCTTCGACATCGACCTTGCGAGAGAAGTAGCTTCCCGTCTCGGGGTCGAGGTCGAGTTCCAGCCGATCGACTGGGATTCCAAGGAACTTGAGCTCAACTCCGGCAAGATCGACTGCATCTGGAACGGCATGACCATCACCGACGAGCGGATGGAAAACATGTTCTTTGCCAAGCCCTACATCGCCAACCAGCAGATTATCATTGTTCCGGCCGCATCGGGCATTACCTCCGTCGCCCAGCTTGAGGGCAAGGTGATCGGCTTGCAGAAGGGTTCCTCTTCCCTCGAGGCCCTGACCGCCAACCCGATCAGCGAAAAGGTCAAGGAAATCGTGGAGTATCCCGACAACGTCGCCGCCTATATGGATCTTCAGGCGGGACGGATCGACGTCTTCGTGGTTGACTCGGTCGTTGGCCGCTACATCATCTCCCAGGACCAGAAATAACAATCAGATTGGTGGTTTCTCCTCATGGCACAGATGCTGTTTGATATTGCGGTGCTGCTTTCCGACGGGGTCAAGTACACCCTCGGAATCTTTGTGGTGACCATCATCGGATCGATGCCGCTCGGGCTGCTTCTGACCTTTCTGCGGATGAACAAAAGCAGGGTGTCTCGCGGTGTGACGGGATTTTTCGTCTACATCATGCGGGGCACCCCGCTCCTGCTTCAGCTCTATTTTATCTACTATGGGCTGCCGTTCATTCCGGGCATGAAGAATGTCATCGTTCTCGACCGGCTCCCCGCCGCAATGCTTGCCTTTGTTCTCAATTACTCGGCCTACTTCTGCGAAATCTTTCGGGGCGGCATGCTTTCCATCGATCCAGGCCAGTATGAAGCCGCCCGGGTGCTTGGATTTTCCAAAAAGCAGACCCTCCTGCAGATTATCCTTCCGCAGATGCTGCGGGTCAGTCTTCCGTCGATTGCCAACGAGGCGATCACGCTGGTTAAGGATACCGCGCTGGTCACCGTCATCGGCGTAACCGAAATCCTCTATTTTGCCAAGGCGACCGTCAACCGCCAGGCGAATTTTACCGCCTATGCGGTAGCGGCCCTGTTCTATCTGTTCTTTAACTATCTGATGACCAAGCTGTTCGACTACCTCGAGCGGAAATATGACTTTTAAGGGGGCGCCGCCATGAAGATGCTGGAAGTACGCAATCTCAAAAAGAGCTTCGGCGACGTTCAGGTGCTCGATGGGGTCTCCTTCTCGGTGGAGCGTGGTGAAGCGGTGGCGGTCATCGGGCCGTCGGGGGGCGGAAAAAGCACCATGCTGCGCTGCCTGATCGGTTTGGAACGGGCCGACGGCGGCGATATCCTCATCGAAGGGGAGCCGCTGATGGAAAACGGGGTTTATGTCCCCGATCGCCGGATGCGGAAGGTTTCCGCAAAGATGGGGATGGTTTTTCAGGCCTTCAACCTTTTCCCGCACATGACGGTGCTCGATAACCTGACCGCCGCGCCGATTGCAGTGCGCGGAATGGCGAAAAAGGAGGCGCTCGAGCAGGCTCTTGAGCGGCTGCATGAGGTCGGTCTTTCAGAGAAAGCCGGCGTCTATCCGCGGGCGCTCTCCGGCGGACAAAAGCAGCGGGTGGCGATTGCCCGCGCACTGATGATGCAGCCGGACATGCTTCTCTTCGACGAGCCCACCTCCTCGCTCGACCCGCAGCTGACCGCCGAGGTGCTCGCCGTCATGAAAAAGCTGGTGGCCAAACGGATGACGATGATCGTTGTCACACACGAGATGGGCTTTGCCCGCGAGGCGGCCGACAAGGTCCTCTTCATGTGCGACCGGAAAATCGTCGAGCAGGGAACGACCAGTGAGGTTTTCGATCACCCGAAAGACCCGCGCATCCGCGATTTTATCAGCAGCATCCTGTAAAGTTGAAAAGGGCGGCCCCTCCGGTGAATTCCAGAGGGGCCGCCCTTCATTGCAGCTTTAGCGAAAACAGGCCGCCGGCTATGCGGGTGAAAACAAAAAGCTTTCGACATGCCCGAAAAAAGAATCCGGGCAAAGCGGGGAGCCACCAAAAATCAGTAGAGAGAACCAGCAGCAGGGAAAAACCATGTAACTGGAAAGCACCCACAACTGCTTGAACAGCAGCAGGGCGCTCCATGCAGCAGAAAGAATGCGGCAGAACCCTATAGGGTTCTGCCGATAACAGGCCGCAGGGGGACCTGTGCAAACCACCGCACGGCCGGTGGTTATGATTGTCATACTGTTTTGAAGCCCTATACGATCTCTTCCCCCACGTTTGCCGCCTTCAGCGAAACGATGGCGTGGGCCATATGGATATACATCGCGTTGCGCGCCAGCTCGGAGTCGCGTCTCTCAAGCCCCTCCATAATCAGGGCGTGGTCGTTGAGGGTGCCCCGCGCGAGAATTTCGTCGGTGCCGAAACGCAGAAGCGTCTCACTGACCGCGCGGTAGACCATCGGCACGAGATGCACCATAAATTCGTTGTGAGAAGCGATGGCGATGGCGTGGTGAAACCGCTGATCCTCCACCGTCCGGTCAACCCGGCGGTTGATGCAGGCGGCAACCCGCGCGCCCGCGTCGAGAATGTCTCTGATTTCTTCCTCGGTGCCGCGCTCGCAGGCCATCCGTACCGCTTCGGTTTCGAAGATGCGCCGCAGCTCGAAAAGGTCGATCAGCTTCATCCGCAGGGAGCCGATGTCCCCGAACTGCACGTCCTTGTAGTTTTTGACCTCGCTGTTGACGAAGGTTCCGCGCCCCCGTTCGACTGTGAGCAGCCCCTGCACGGCGAGCACCCGGATTGCCTCGCGCAGCGTCGCGCGGGAAACCCCGAATTCGCGCGCCAGCTCAATTTCATTGGGAAGCTGATCTCCGGTCTTGTATTTTTTCTGCACCACAATCTGTTCGCCCAATGCATCAGCGGTATACTCGGCCAGACTTTTTTTAATCCGCACGGTTGTTCCTCCTGTACTGACAGCAGTCTTATGTCCTCTGAATTGTCCAAATCTTTTGAAATATATATAAATTTTACCCTATAATTGAAAGGATGTCAATTCTTTCATTCGATCAAACCCACCAAAAAACAGTGCAATTATTCTATTATTTTATAGATTTATTGTGAAAATTATTGACCTTTTCCATAAATCATAGTACGCTGATGTCAGACAAGTAGATTTTTGGGGAAGGAGGGAAGAGGATGCTGCTTTCCAGGAGGATCACCATCATCGCAGGTCACTACGGCAGCGGCAAAACCGAGTTTGCCGTCAACCTCGCTCTTTCGGCGGCAAAATCCGCACAGGTGACCCTTGCCGATCTTGATATCGTCAACCCCTACTTTTGCTCGCGGGAACGGGAAGAGGAACTGGCAGATGCAGGTGTGACCCTCATTGCCCCGGCAAAAAGTACCCACCACGCCGACGTTCCGGCCCTTCCTCCGGAGATGGCCCGCATCTTTGCCGATCAGGACCGTTTTTCCATCATCGATGCCGGCGGGGATGACGCGGGCGCGCGGGTGCTGGGGCGCTACCGCCCCCAGTTTGACGCAGCCAATCCTGATCTCTGGATCGTGCTCAACGCAAATCGGCCGCAGACCTCCTCCCCCGAACAGGCCCTTGCCCTGCTGCGCCGGATTGAAGCGGCCTGCTCGCGGCGCTGCACCGGCGTGGTCAACAACACCCATCTCTGCGGTATGACCCGTCCGGAGGATGTTCTCAAGGGCGCGGCACTCACACAACAGGTCGCCAAGGACGCAAAGGTTCCGGTTGTCTGCCATCTTGCCACGCAGGAAATTTTCACCCGAATCAGTCCCGACGCTCTTTCGGGGAAGCGTTTCCCCATTGCGATCCGCATGAAAAAGCCTTGGGAATAGGCTTTCCTTTTACCGCTTTTTCAGAGGGCTCCGTTCGGAATTCCGCACAGAGTCCCCTCTGAGACATATTCGATAAGGAGGAATCCATATGGCTGCACGCGTTACCTTCGATCAGGACCGCTGCAAGGGCTGCGAGCTCTGCACCTCGGTCTGCCCCAGACACATCGTCGTTATTGATACGAAAACGACCAACCGAAAGGGCTACCATCCCGCCGCGATTCTGGACCTCTCTCAGTGCATCGCCTGCGGGAGCTGCGCGAAAATCTGCCCGGATTCAATCATCACCGTAGAACGGCTGTAAGGAGGGAACGGCAATGGCATTTGAACTCTGGAAGGGCAACGAGGCGATCGCGGAAGCGGCGGTCCGCGCCGG
>OGXR01002829.1_pt1 | contig 10579 bp, 8 predicted proteins | sample 1576331 | NCBI WGS metagenome assembly OGXR01 (sample SAMEA3541473, study PRJEB24748) | human gut metagenome | biome: human gut; feature: human-associated habitat; material: faeces | place: China | collected 2012 | reverse complement strand
ATACAGAATTAACTGATGAGCAGCCGGGAACCCCGTTTGCGGAGCAGAAACTGGATCTGCCGGATGAGGACACAGAACGCGAAATGTATGCCAGAACGGCGGAAATCCTCGCAGAATACGGCTTTTTCCAGTATGAGATTTCCAATTATGCAAAGCCGGGCTTCGCATGCCGCCACAATATCGGCTACTGGAAAAGGACGGATTATCTGGGGTTCGGGCCTTCCGCGGCATCGTTATTCGGAAACCGCCGGTGGACGAACACGGCAGATCGATCTTTGTATCTGAAAGCGTGCGGAGCACTGGAAAAGATCCGTGAGGATGAGGAAATTCTTTCCCGGCAGGATGCCATGGAAGAATTTATGTTTCTCGGCCTTCGAATGACACAAGGGATCTCGACGACGGAGTTTGAGGAGAAGTTTGGAAAGGAGATCCATGCCGTATACGGCGGGGTTCTGAAGAAATACGAAGCGATGCATCTTTTACAGGAACACAGCGGGCGCCTGGCTCTGACACGCGATGGGATTTCCGTCAGCAATGTGATTCTGGCAGATTTTCTGCTGTAAAAAGATGATAAAGAAATAGAACAAATGTTTGCACAACGCACGGCGGTGTGCTATAATGGGAGAAAACGAGACAAGATTCCTGTCCCTGTCCGGACAGGGATTCCAATTAATAAGAGGAACAGTTATGGCAGAGAAAAAAGAGTTTATCAGAATACGGGGAGCCAGGGAGAACAACCTGAAAGCACTGAATGTCGATATCCCCAGAAACCAGTTTGTTGTATTTACGGGCCTCAGCGGTTCAGGAAAGAGTTCGCTTGCGTTTGACACGATCTATGCGGAGGGCCAGCGGCGGTACATGGAGAGCCTTTCCTCCTACGCGCGCCAGTTCTTAGGACAGATGGAAAAGCCTGATGTTGACAGTATTGAAGGACTTTCACCGGCTATTTCTATAGACCAGAAGTCAACTAACAGGAATCCACGTTCTACAGTAGGAACTGTTACAGAGATATATGATTATTTCCGACTTCTCTATGCAAGAATTGGTATTCCTCACTGCCCAAAATGTGGACGCGAAATCAACAAACAGACAGTTGACCAGATGGTTGATGTTATTATGGCACTTCCTGAAAGAACTAAGATTCAGATTCTTGCACCTGTTGTCCGTGGACGAAAGGGTGAACATGTAAAGCTTTTTGAACAGGCAAAGAAGAGCGGATTTGTGCGTGTTATTGCTGATGGAAGCATGTACGAGCTTACAGACGAGATTAAGCTTGATAAGAATAAGAAGCATAATATTGAGATTGTTGTAGACAGACTTTCTGTAAGAGACGGAATCCAGAAACGACTTACAGATTCTATTGAGACAGCTCTTAAGCTTGCCGAAGGTCTTATGACAGTAGATGTTATTGATGGTGAGACACTTAATTTCAGCCAGAGCTTTTCCTGCCCAGACTGTGGTATAAGTATTGATGAGGTTGAGCCAAGAAGCTTTTCGTTCAACAATCCATTTGGCGCATGCCCGGACTGTTTCGGACTTGGTTATACAATGAAGTTTGATGCAGAGCTGCTTATACCGGATGAGAGTCTCAGCATTGATGAAGGCGCTATTGTCGGAATGGGATGGCAGTCATCTAAGGATGAGGGCAGCTTTAGCAGGGCGGTTCTTGATGCACTTGCAGAGGAATATGGATTTTCATTAAAGACACCATTCAAGGATTATCCTGATGATATTAAGGATATTATTATCAATGGTACTAAGGGACATTCTGTAAAGGTTAAATATAAAGGCCAGCGCGGAGAGGGTGTATATGATGTCGCATTTGAAGGTCTTATCAAGAATATGGAGAGAAGATACAGAGAGACATATTCTGATAATACCAAGCAGCAGTATGAGGAATTTATGAGAATAAGACCTTGTTCTGCCTGTCACGGACAGAGACTTAAGCCGTCTTCACTTGCTGTTACTATTGCAGATAAGAACATATATGAGATTACTAACATGTCTATTATAAAGCTTCAGGAATTCCTTGAGAATATGAAGCTATCAGAGAGACAGTTGTTTATTGGTGCAGAGATTCTTAAGGAAATCAAGGCGAGAATTAAGTTCCTTGTAGATGTAGGGCTTGATTATCTGGCTCTTTCGCGTGCTACAGGAACTCTGTCAGGCGGTGAAGCGCAGAGAATCAGGCTTGCTACACAGATTGGTTCAGGTCTTGTAGGAGTTGCTTATATTCTTGATGAGCCAAGTATCGGCCTTCACCAGAGGGATAATGACAAGCTGCTGGGAACTCTGACACATTTGCGCAATCTTGGTAACTCAGTTATTGTCGTTGAACATGATGAGGATACTATGTTTGCAGCCGATTATATTGTGGATATCGGACCAGGCGCAGGAAGAAATGGTGGAGAAGTTGTCGCAACAGGAACTGCTGCGGACATTATGGCGTGCAAGGACTCACTTACAGGCGCATATCTGTCAGGAAGAATCAAGATACCTGTACCGGCAGAGCGTAGAAAGCCTGCTGGCTGGATTAAGGTAAGAGGCGCAAGGGAGAATAATCTTAAGAATATTGATGTAGATATTCCGCTTGGAGTTGTCACATGCGTAACAGGTGTGTCAGGCTCAGGCAAGAGTTCACTTGTTAATGAGATTCTTTACAAGCACCTTGCAAAGTCGCTTAACAGGGCGAGATGTATTGCAGGCGACCATGATGGAATTGACGGAATAGAGCAGCTTGATAAGGTCATTAATATTGACCAGTCACCAATTGGACGAACACCAAGGTCTAATCCGGCAACCTATACAGGTGTATTTGACATGATAAGAGACCTGTTTGCAACGACTAAGGACGCGAAGGAACGAGGATATACGAAGGGTAGATTCAGCTTTAATGTTAAAGGTGGAAGATGTGAGGCATGCTCCGGTGACGGTATTATCAAGATAGAGATGCATTTCCTGCCGGATGTGTATGTTCCTTGTGAAGTCTGCGAGGGTAAGCGTTACAACAGAGAAACTCTTGAAGTTAAATACAAGGATAAGAGTATATATGATGTTCTTGACATGACTATTGAGGATGCAGTTGATTTCTTTGAAAATGTGCCAAGTATAAGAAGAAAGATTGAGACTCTCAACGAGGTTGGCTTGTCTTACGTCAAGCTTGGACAGCCATCAACTGAGCTTTCAGGTGGTGAGGCACAGAGAATCAAGCTTGCAACAGAGCTTTCAAGAAGAAGCACAGGAAAGACTATATATATTCTTGATGAGCCTACAACCGGACTGCATTTTGCTGATGTCCACAAGCTTGTCAATATTCTTCACAGGCTCGCAGAGGGCGGAAACACTGTAGTTGTTATTGAACACAATCTTGATGTTATTAAGACAGCAGATTATATTATAGATATGGGACCGGAAGGTGGCGACCGCGGCGGAACTGTTATTGCAAAGGGAACACCAGAGGAGATTGTTAAGGTTAAGAAGTCTTATACCGGACAGTATGTTAAGAAGTATCTGGAAGAGAAGTAAGAACAGGAAATGAAGGAACGGATATCAGGGAAGTGTATGCAAGGTATGTCGGTTTAATATTTTGGGGAGTTGAATGGAGGCAGTTATGATAAAAGGGATTATCTTTGATATGGACGGAGTTATGATTGATACGGAAAATCAGTCTAATCTTGGCTGGCTGTGGGCAGCTTCCCAGAAAAATGTAGAGATGCCATTATGGCTTATCGACAGTTTTAAAGGTGCGCCGGCAAAGCTTAGCCAGAGCTTTTTTGATGATTATTATCATGGAGAGCAGGACTACTGGGAAATGCGGACAATGCGCACAGACCATGTTCACCAAATCAGGGAGAAAGAGGAAGTTCCGGTTAAGCCAGGACTTAATATGTTACTTGATTATATTAAAGATAATGGGTTAAAATGTGCTGTTGCAACTTCAACACAGAAATCGAGTGCACAAAAGAGTCTTCACAGAATAGGAGCATGGGATTATCTTTCTGGTGTTGTATATGGAGATGAGGTTGAGCATGGAAAGCCTGAGCCAGACATATTCTTAAGGGCAGCAGGTTTTATCGGCTGTGAACCATCAGAATGTGTAGTCATTGAGGACAGCATTAATGGCATTAAAGCAGGACATGCGGCAGGCATGAAGGTAATTCATATACCTGACACAATTGAGGTTAACAATGATATTCGAAGCCTGACTTCAGTTGTATGTCATTCTTTATCTGATGTGCCTGATATTATAGACACATGGAATGAGGGAAAAGTCGTTGATATTGAAGGCTATTATGAAAATGCCAAGATAAACCGTGTGTATGTTGACAGAGTGCATGTTAAGAAAGCATTTGCAGAATACACAGCAGCTTATAATGCAGATGAACCTAAGATTAAATTAAAAATTGACCACACTTACAGAGTTGCAGCTTTGTGTGAAAGAATTGCAAAGGCAGCAGGAATGTGTGCATATGATGTTGAGCTGGCATGGTTATCAGGAATGCTTCATGATGTTGGAAGATTTGAACAGATAAAGCGTTATAACACATTTTCAGATGCGGACTCCGTTGACCATGCAAAATTCGGTGCAGACCTGTTGTTTAAAGACGGTCTTATCAGTACTTTTCTTAAAGGTATGGTCAAATGTGCAGGCTATAAGCCGGGAGCTTTAGAGGACCGATATGATTCTGATGGAGTATTTCTGTATGACAGATTGAATAAATCGGACATGGAAATGCTTGAACTGGCAATAAGGTGTCACAATATGTACAGAATTCCGCAGGGACTTAATCGCCGTGAGCAGGCATTCTGCAATGTGCTTCGTGACGCTGATAAGGTTGATATATTTAAGGTTAATATTGATACTCCGCTTGAAGAAATATATAACACCACGACAGAAGAACTGATGAAGAGCGATATTACAGATGAGGTGTTAAAAGCATTTGACGAGGAGCACTGCATACTGAAGGCAATAAGACGCACGCCGGCTGATACTGTTATTGGTCATGTATCACTTGCTTATGAGCTTGTGTATGATGAGAGTGTGAGGATTACTGTGGAGCAGGGATATCTTGCAAAGCTTATGCATTTTCATTCTGATAATGAGGAAACCAACAGAAAGATGGCGATGGTCAGAGACAAGATGGATTCTTATGTGAAGAAGAGAATTGGGGAGAAATATGCATAGATAAGGATTGTCTGGAAGAGAATTATCAAGATAAGAATTGGGAAGAATTAAGGCTTGTCATAAGTGGCAAGTTTAACTATAATGTATATATAAATACACAAGATTGGAGATTGATCATGGATCAGGAGAAAGTTATTGTCATTGACTTCGGCGGTCAGTACAACCAGTTGGTTGCGCGCCGTGTCCGTGAATGTAATGTATATTGTGAGATTTATTCTTACAAGACAGACCTGGCGCAGATTAAGGCCATGAACCCTAAGGGAATTATCCTTACAGGTGGTCCTAACAGCTGTTATGAAGATGGCGCGCCAACATGTACTAAAGAACTTTTTGAACTTGGTGTACCTGTACTTGGTCTTTGCTATGGCGCACAGCTTATGCAGCATGTGCTTGGTGGCAAGGTTGAGAAGGCACCAGTAAGAGAGTATGGAAAGACAGAAACATTTGTAGATAAGAGCAGCGCGTTATTCTCAGATGTTTCAGAGAAAACTATTGTGTGGATGAGCCATTTTGACTACATTTCACAGGTTGCACCAGGATTTAAGATTGTTGCCCACACAGCAGACTGCCCAGTTGCAGCAGCAGAGTGTACAGAGAAGAATCTTTATGCAATCCAGTTCCACCCAGAGGTTCTTCATACTCAGGAAGGAACCAAGATGCTTCACAACTTTGTTCGTGGAGTATGCGGATGTGCTGGAACATGGAAGATGGATGCATTTGTTGAGAATACAATTAAGGAAATCCGTGAGAAGGTTGGCAGTGGCAAGGTTTTACTTGCTCTTTCAGGTGGTGTTGATTCATCTGTTGCAGCCGGACTTCTTTCAAGAGCTATAGGAAAGCAGCTTACATGTGTATTCGTAGACCACGGTCTTCTTCGTAAAGATGAAGGCGATGAAGTTGAGAGCGTATTTGGACCAGAAGGACAGTTCGACCTTAACTTTATAAGAGTTAATGCACAGGAAAGATATTACTTTAAGCTTGCAGGCGTTACTGAGCCAGAAGCTAAGAGAAAGATTATAGGGGAAGAGTTTATCCGTGTATTTGAGGAAGAAGCCAAGAAGATTGGTGCAGTTGACTTCCTAGCACAGGGAACTATATATCCAGACGTTGTAGAGAGCGGACTTGGCGGTGAATCAGCAGTAATCAAGTCTCATCACAATGTAGGAGGACTTCCTGATTTCGTTGATTTCAAGGAAATCATTGAGCCACTACGCAACCTTTTCAAGGATGAGGTTCGTAAGGCTGGTCTTGAACTTGGAATACCAGAACATCTTGTATTCCGTCAGCCATTCCCAGGTCCGGGACTTGGAATCAGAATTATCGGCGAGGTAACAGCTGATAAGGTTCGTATCGTTCAGGATGCTGACTTTATCTACCGTTCAGAGGTTGACAAGGCTGTAGCTGAGTACAAGAAAGCTAACGGCAAGGCTCCAGCATGGATGCCAAACCAGTATTTTGCAGCCCTCACTAACATGCGTTCCGTTGGTGTTATGGGTGATGAAAGAACTTACGATTATGCGGTTGCACTTCGTGCAGTCAACACAATTGATTTCATGACAGCAGAGAGCGCAGAGATTCCATTCGAGGTTCTCCAGACAGTCATGAGCAGAATTATAAATGAGGTAAAGGGAGTCAATAGAGTATTCTATGATTTGACCAGTAAGCCACCGGGAACTATTGAGTTTGAATAACGGACATTTGAGCCACAAATCCTTATTTTACTGGGATTGTGGCTCTTCTATTTTGCTCCGTGATGTTAATGTGATGTTAAGAATGATGTGCCATTACTTTTCCTACTCAAAATGAGCATTATTCTTGTGATGTGCAGCTTCCTGTAAAAGTGCAATCGAAAACAGTTGCAAATCGGAAGTGCAATCCAATATGGTTGCAGATAGAAAAAAGAGCCGCCTCGGTCTGAGACGGCTTTACAGATTCAATTCTTGCGAAACTGGTTCAAGCGGTCTGCCAGCTTCTGATCCTTATCCGGATAAAGATGTGAGTATGTGTCGAGAGTGGTCTTTATAGATTCGTGACCTAGCCGCTCCGCAATCTCCAATGGAGTAAAACCGAGTTCTATCAGCATACTTGCATGAGAGTGCCGCAGGTCATGAACTCTGATCGGCTTCAGACCAACCCTTTCTGATACCCTTTTCATTTCTTTTTCGAGAGCTGTCTTCTGGAAGTAAAATATCCTGTCGCCATTTCCAATACCATAGAGCTTTGAAATGTATTCCTGGATATCGTTATATAAGAAGTCCGGAATGGAAATACATCGCTTTGCTTTTGGTGTCTTCGGTTCAAGGAATAACTCCTCACCCTTGATTTTTGCATAATTCTTATTGATATCGATTCGCTTGGATGAAAGAATGTCTGCTGGAGTGAGAGCCAAAAGCTCTCCGGAACGCATACCGGTATAAAACAATATGTCAAACGCAAGCTTCATCGATGATTTATTGATTGCACTTGAAAACTTCTCATACTCAGCCTGTGTCCAGATGTTCATTTCATCTGCTTTGCTCTTTCCCATACTGCCGGCCGCCTTGCATGGATTGACAGGTAGGCGGTAATGAGATACTGCGTAGTTCATTATTGCTGACAGCTGATTATTCACAGTTTTTAGATATGTTTGAGAGAATGGCTTTCCATCATCATCCCGATAGGAAATAAGCTCATTCTGCCATTTTCTGACCTTTATTGTATCAATGTCACAAATCTTCTGCTTTCCAAAGTAGGGGAGCAGCTTCGTTTCAATAATAAACCGCTTATTCTCCATTGTGGTAGGTTTCAAGCGGTGTTCCATATCTTCCAGATAATTTGCAACGAGGGAAGAAAAGAGTATGTCGCTTGAAGTGTTCTGCTGATCCAGAAAAGACCTCTCATAATCTTTTGCTTCCCTCTGTGTTTTAAATCCTCGTTTACAGATATGCTTCTTTTCTCCAGTCCAATCGGTGTAATAAAAATTAGCATACCATAATGTTTTTCCGCTTTTCAGAGTGTATTTATATGCCGGCATTAGATGTCCTCGGATGAATTAACCACACGAGCCAATATCTGATAAATATATTCCGGCTGACGGGTTTCCAAAGGATACTGTTGATCGCCGAACTGGAAAGCAATGCCATTCTGATAAGGAGTTACAGCTGACAATGCCGAAATCTTCTTATCGAAAGCTCCTTTGTTTGCTGAAAATACAACTCTCTTATTCGTAATAGAAAGAACTCCCTGTGTACGCTCCTGCACGTCACCACGGATTGGAGCTGCCTTTCTCGCCCCAAGATGTACCGACATACCCTTTGCAATACGGACACTGGTGCCGCGGCTTCCTCCGGAATATCCTACAACCACATTCTTTGTTTTAACAAAAGTAGCTGGTCCACAGTAATGACACACCTCTCCGTTTGCAAGCATTACATTTGATGGCACAACTGGTAGTGGAGCATCTGCTGAAATCTGCATTGGTCTGTTGCCATGGATGCGTTCCCCATGAAGTGCTGCCAGCAGGTACCGGATGCAGTCAACAAACCATCCGATACAAAACAATCCGAATGTACATAGGTAAAGGATACCCATGCCAATTTTCTTTTCTCTGAATTTATGAACCCCAAGCCATCCAAACAGGAGGCAGATAACAAAGTCGGTCCAAGCTGCAGTCCATACCATAATATTCCTCCAATCGTTCTGTTATTTTTTTTAAGCCCCTTTTCCTTCGGTACCACTCGAAGGAAATGATTTTTTTTCTTCGTCTGCGTATTTGCCATACTCACCAGCTGCAACTGCCGAGATACCCTCTACGCACAAAACACCTGCCTTTGCTATAAGATAATTTTTGCATTGGTCATCGCACTTGTTAAATAATTGAAGGAGCGATTCTTCGTCCGATGACAGCCTTTTTCTTCTTGAAATGTCGAGAAGATAATCTGCTGATACATCTAATGCACCGGTGATTTTTATGAGATCCTCTATTGATGGCATTCTGTTGCCATATAGATAAGCATCCTTTTCATCTTTACTAAAACCAGTATTTTGCATGAAATCATCTTCAGTCATTCCTTGCTCAGAAATTAGTTCCCGAATTCTCATTTTGAAATCGAGAGCGAATTCAGATTCGTCTATCTGAAAGTTCGCATAATCAAGTCCTCCCTGCCTGTCAACACCGAGCAAGTAATCTAATGAAACATGGAAGTAGTCACATATCTGTTTTTTGATTTGATCGTTCGGTGTGCTTTTGCCACTTTCATATAATGAAACTGTAGATTTTACTATTCCGAACTTCTTACCAAATTCTTCCTGTGTCATTTCTGCTGACAAGCGGAGGCTTTTAATCCTATCAGATAGATTTGCCATAATAATCGCCTCCGTGTAAGTTTAATAATTTCAAACTCATTATATAACACATCCTTTCTAAATTGAAGAAATAAAAACAAAGTTGCAGAAACTTCAACAAAACGCTTGACAACAAAATAAAGTTGAAGTAATATGAACATGAAAGTTGAAGAAACATAAACACATAAGGAGGTAAGACAATGGATCTGGCACTATTGAGAGCAGAGCGAATGAAACGCGGTATAACACAGGAGAAACTTGCAAAGTGCCTCGGCTTCAAAGACAAAAGCAGTTACTGCCTGATGGAAAAAGGGAAAACCTCTATTTCCGTAGATATAGCAAATCAAATCGCAATCCATCTCGGATTATCCAAAGAGATGACATATAAAATTTTTTTTGCAAAAGAAGTTCAAGAAACTTCAACTGATACCATTTTAACGCATGGAGGTGATGTAGAAAATGGCAAATGTGACAGCTAAGACAAGCTCCAACATCTTTTACAAAGCCCGTTGCGAAGCGGCAACACACAATGAGCAGTTGAGCAGTAGAGAAGGAGCTGCAGATTACATGTCAATTGACAGAGGGAGACTTTATCGAATAGAGAGTGGCATTGCAGTTCCTTATCCAGAGGAAATAAGACTGATGGCAGATTTATACAATGCTCCGGAATTGGAAAATTATTTTTGCAGAACGATGTGTCCGCTCGGATGCGAAATGCCAAAAGCGGAGCTGGCAAATTTGGACAGAATCACAGTCAGAACGCTTTCGGTTTTCCGGAAGATAGGGAAAACAAAAGAAATGCTTCTCGACATCACCGCAGATGGTGTGATTGATGAAAGTGAAAAGCCTGAGCTTGATGAGGTAGTAAAAAACTTAGAAGAGGTAGAGGAGATTGCACAAAGCATGAGGCTTTGGATTAAGAAGAATATGTAAGAAATAGGCTTGAATGGTCGGCAGTATCATTGGACAGAGCGAAAGCAAGGACAGTCTGGCGGTGCTATTGGCAGAGTAGAGCTTAATAATTTTTTTATTTACATTCTGCGGACATTTGACAGCAAGTGACAACAAATG
>OGXR01002819.1_pt1 | contig 10618 bp, 6 predicted proteins | sample 1576331 | NCBI WGS metagenome assembly OGXR01 (sample SAMEA3541473, study PRJEB24748) | human gut metagenome | biome: human gut; feature: human-associated habitat; material: faeces | place: China | collected 2012 | reverse complement strand
ATCTGTGCTCGATTCAAACTCCCTGCCCGGCAAGCTTGCCGACTGCACCGAGCGCGACGCCGAGCGCACAGAGCTCTACATCGTCGAGGGAGATTCCGCAGGCGGCTCCGCAAAAGAGGGACGCGACAGACGCTTCCAGGCGATTCTTCCCCTTTGGGGCAAGATGCTCAACGTCGAAAAGGCGAGACTCGACAGAGTTATCGGCAACGAGAAGCTCATGCCTATTGTCATCGCCCTCGGCACCGGAATCGGCGACGAGTTTGATATAACAAAGCTTCGCTACAACAAGATAGTTATCATGGCGGATGCCGATGTCGACGGCGCGCATATCAGAACGCTGCTGCTGACCTTCTTCTTCCGCTATATGCGCCCGCTTATCGAGCAGGGTCATGTCTATCTCGCTCAGCCCCCGCTGTTCAAAGTCAGCAAGGGCAAGAAGATAAGATACGCTTTCTCCGACGAGGAGCGCGACCAGTTCATGGCGGAGTTCGGCGGCTCGGGCAGCTGCGATATCCAGAGATACAAAGGCCTCGGCGAGATGGATGCCGAGCAGCTCTGGGAGACGACAATGGACCCCGACTTCCGCACGATGCTGCGCGTCAATGTAGAGGACGCGATGCTCGCGGACGAGACCTTCTCCATTCTTATGGGCGACAAGGTCGAGCCGCGCCGCGAGTTCATCGAAACCAATGCAAAATACGTCCAGAACCTGGATATATAACGGAAAGGAGTAGATCTCTGTGAGCTTTGACGAAGCATATAACGAACAAAAAATAATCAATGTCGAGATCAATAGAGAAGTGCGTAAATCCTTTCTGGATTACTCCATGTCGGTCATCACCTCGCGTGCTCTGCCCGATGTGCGTGACGGCTTGAAGCCCGTCCACAGACGCATACTTTACACCATGTACGAAAACGGCCTCTATCCCGATAAGCCGTACCGCAAATGCGCGGACACGGTCGGTTCGGTGCTCGGCCGCTACCATCCTCACGGCGACGCCTCCGTCTATGACGCCATGGTGCGTTTGGCGCAGGACTTCTCCATGAGATATACGCTCGTTGACGGCCACGGCAACTTCGGTTCCGTCGACGGCGACCCGCCCGCCGCCTACCGTTACACCGAGTCAAAGCTCAAAAAGCTCTCTCTCGAAATGCTGACGGATATCGACAAGGACACGGTCGATTTTATCCCGAACTACGACGACCGACTCAAGGAGCCCACGGTGCTCCCGTCGAGATATCCGAACCTGCTTGTCAACGGCTCCGTCGGTATAGCGGTCGGTATGGCGACAAATATCCCTCCGCACAATCTGCGCGAGGTCGTAGCCGCCATGAACTGCCTGATAGATAACCCCGACGCGACTCTCGAGGAGCTTATGACTCATCTGCCAGGCCCCGATTTCCCGACCCGCGGAATAATCATGGGCAGAGCGGGCATACGCGCCGCCTACGGCACAGGCCGCGGCAAAATTATAGTCCGCGCCCGCGCCGAGATAGTCGAGACAAAGGGCGACCGCCACAAGATAGTTGTCACCGAGATACCCTACGGCGTCAACAAGGCGAAGCTCATAGAGAGCATGGCGGATCTCGTCAAGGATAAGCGCATCGAGGGCATATCCGATATCCACGACTATTCCTCGCGCTCAGGTATGCACATCGACATCACCTTGAAACGCGACGCGAATCCGCAGGTAGTTTTGAATCAGCTCTATACCTACACTCAGCTCCAGTCTACCTTCGGCGTGATTATGCTCGCCCTCGTAAACGGCGAGCCGAAGATACTCACCCTTAAGCAGATTCTTCAGCAGTATATAGACTACCAGTGCGAGATAGTCACCCGCCGCACAAGGTACGATCTGAAAAAAGCTCAGGAGCGCGCCCATATTCTTGAGGGCTTGCTCACGGCTCTCGATTTCATCGACGAAGTCATAGCCATTCTGCGCGCGTCAAAGAGCATCCCCGAGGGACGCGAAGCGCTCATGAACCGCTTCGGTCTCGATGAGATTCAGGCGCAGGCGATAGTCCAGATGAGACTCGGCCAGCTGACCGGACTCGAGCGCATAAAGGTCGAGGACGAGATGGCTCAGCTCAAGGCGAAGATAGCCGACTTTATAGATATTCTCTCGAACGAGTCGAGGATACTCACTATAGTCCGCGAGGAGACTGGCGCAATCGCCGAGAAGTTCGGCGACGACCGCCGCACCGTCATTGAAAATGTCAGCGGCGAGGTCGATATCGAGGATCTTATCCCCGAGGAGACCTGCGTGTTCACCATGACGAATCTCGGCTATATCAAGCGTGTCCCCGCCGACGCATACACGATTCAGCACCGCGGCGGCAGAGGAGTCAAGGGCATGACAAGGCGCGAGGAGGATGTGGCAAAGACCATGTTTACCTGCTCGACCCACGATTACGTCATGTTCTTTACCACCCGCGGCAGAACTTACCGTCTCAAGGGCTACGAAGTGCCCGAGGGCTCGAGAAACAGCAAGGGCATGAATATAGTCAACCTCCTGCCCCTCGAGGCGGGCGAGAAGGTGTCGGCGATGATAAGAGTGCCCGAATATGACCCCGATGCGTTCCTCTGCATGGTCACGCGCAAGGGTATCATCAAGCGCACGAGCCTCGACGCTTACCGCAACGTCCGCAAGAACGGCGTTATCGCGATAAATCTCGACGATGACGACGAGCTCGCATGGGTGCGCCTTACCTCCGGCAACGACGACCTGCTCATAGCCACACGCAAGGGCATGGGTATCCGCTTCAATGAAAACGACGCGAGACCGCTCGGCAGAACGGCGCGCGGCGTCAAGGCGATTGAGCTGCGCGAGGGCGACGAGGTTGTCGGCATGGAAGTGCTCGACGATGCAAAGGCTGTCCTCACCGTCAGCACCACCGGCTACGGCAGACGCAGCGAACCTTCGGATTACAGACTCCAGTCGAGAGGCGGCAAGGGCACGATAAACTACCGCACCGAGACCTACGGCGACGTTGCCGCAATAGCGGTCGTTGACGAGAGCGAGGATGTCATCTTCATCTCGTCCGACGGCATTATAATCCGCATCCCTGTCTCACAGATAAGCACATTTGCAAGACCCTCCAAGGGCGTCAGAGTCATGCGTGTGTCCGAGGGCGAGCAGTTGGTTACCGTCGCCTGCACTCCGAGCGAGGAAGATCAGGAAAAGCTGGAAGAAACCGCGGCTGAGGAAGTGTCACCTGCCGAAGACAGCGAAAATTCCGAAACAGAGGAATAATCGGTCGGGTTTTTATTAAAATTTTGTAAGAAGTTACAAATAACTCTTGTCATAACCCGGTTTCTCTGATATGATATTAACATGACCAGCGAAGTCAACAACTCGGAAAAGGGGGATACACAATGAACATCGCTCTCATGGCTCACGACTCAAAAAAAGAACTTATGACCCAGTTCTGTATAGCTTATTGCGGTATCCTGAGCCGCCATTCCCTGTGCGCGACCGGCACTACGGGCAAGCTCGTAGCCGAGGCAACGGGACTTGAGATTCAGCGCTTCCTCAGCGGAAGTCAGGGCGGCGACCAGCAGATAGCTTCCAGAATAGCCTGCAACGAGATCGATCTTCTGCTCATGTTCAGAGATCCGCTCACACCCAAGCCGCACGAGCCCAACGAAGCAAATCTTCTCAGACTCTGCGACGTGCACAACATCCCCGTTGCCACCAATATAGCCACCGCCGAGGCTCTTATTCACAGCCTTGCGCGCGGCGACCTTGATTGGCGCGATATAGTCAACCCGAAATAAGCTTTGACCCGCCCCGGCGGTATTTCCCGCCGGGCGGATTTTTCCGGAGCTTTTTCGCTCATCCCGCCAACGGCGGGATTTAATGTTTTTATGGAAGGAACGAAAACATGGCTCTTTTTACGAAAGCTGTCAAGGGCACTCAGGATGTGCTGCCCGCGGCGAGCTATAAAAACCGCTTTCTTGAAAATACCCTGCTCGATATAGCCTCGCGTTTCGGCTTCAAGGAGATTCGCACTCCCGTGTTCGAGCATACGGAGCTGTTTGCCCGCGGCGTCGGCGACACCACCGATGTCGTGCAGAAGGAGATGTACACTTTCCTCGACAAGGGCGGACGTTCTATAACGCTCCGACCCGAGGGCACTGCGGGGGCTGCGCGCGCATTCCTGGAGCACGGGCTTTTCAACGAGCCCCTGCCGCAGAAGACCTGCTATATAACCTCGTGCTATCGCTACGAGAAGCCGCAGTCCGGCAGATACAGGGAGTTCCACCAGTTCGGCGTTGAGGTCTTTGGCACTCCGGCTCCCGCCGCCGATGCCGAGATAATTTCCCTCGCCGCCGAAATATTCGCTTTCCTCGGAATCGAGGACTTGACGCTGGAGATAAACTCGACCGGCTGCCCGACCTGCCGCGCCGAGTATCACAAGGCGCTCAAGGCATATTTTGAGCAGTATAAAGACGAGCTGTGCGGCACCTGCCTCGACAGGCTCGAGCGCAACCCCATGCGTATTCTCGACTGCAAGAGCCCCGTCTGCTCGAAGATAGCCGAGGGCGCGCCCGTCATGCTCGATTATCTCTGCGACGAGTGCCGCGAGCATTTCGAGAAAGTCAAGAGCTATCTTGACGCGCTGATGATAGACTATGTTGTCAACCCGCACATCGTGCGCGGACTTGATTACTATACAAAGACCGTTTTCGAATTCGTCTCGCATAACAAAAAGACCGACGGACTTGTCTGCGGCGGCGGCGGACGCTATGACGGACTCATTGAAGAGCTCGGCGGTCAGCACACCCCGTCGCTCGGCTTCGCAATGGGACTCGAGCGCCTGCTCAGCGTTATCGTGACGCAGGGCATTGAGCTGCCCGGCGACCAGAAGTGCGATATCTATATCGGCTCAATCGGCGACGCCGCTTCGCTCGTTGCGGCGAAGCTCTGCACGGATCTCCGCTCGGACGGAGTCAGCGCGCAGTTTGACGTCGCGGGACGCTCGGTCAAGGCTCAGATGAAATACGCCGACAAACTGGGCGCACGCTTCACCTGCGTTATCGGCGACGACGATATCGCCAAGGGCGAAGTCCTCGTCAAGAACATGGAAAACGGCGAAAAGACCGCCTTCTCAATCGAAAACTTCAGCGATGAATTCTCGTCGGCTCTCGTTCAGGCTGCGGCAAACGCCTTTGCGGACAGCATCAACGATGGAGATCTCAACGCTGCCGATATATCAAATCTCTTTGGAGGGCTCAGATAATGGAGAGAACTTACATTGCGGACATCAAAAATAATCTCGGCAAACCCGTGCTCGTTCAGGGCTTTGTCGAGAACCTGCGCGACAGCAAGTATATGGCTTTCATCGTGCTCAAGGATATCACCGGAAAAATCCAGATAACCGTCGAGAAAGAGAAGCTGCCGGAGCTCTGCCCCGTGATAGCGACTCTGACTCAGGATTCCGTTATCTCGGTCGTCGGCACCGCCGTCGAGAACGATTTCGTCAAGATGGGCGGAATTGAGATTATCCCCGAGTCGATAACCGCAGAGTCGATAGCCGACGCGCTGCCGATAGTGCGCAAGGAGATCCCTGCGACCAAGAAGCGCCCGGGCGTCGAGCGCTCGAGCATAGACCAGCGCATTGACTACCGCTGGATCGACCTTCGCACCGACGAGAATCAGCTCATGTTCAAGGTTCAGACCGTCATGGTCAACGCCATGCGTCAGTTCCTGATAGACCATAATTTCATCGAGATTCACACCCCGAAGCTCATCGGCGCGGCGAGCGAGAGCGGAGCCGAGGTTTTTGAGGTCAAGTATTTTGACCGCCTCGCTTATCTTGCGCAGAGCCCCCAGTTCTATAAGCAGATGGCAATGGCGAGCGGCTTCGAGCGCATATTTGAAGTCGGCCCCGTTTTCAGAGCCGAGAAGTCATACACCAACAAGCACACCACCGAGTTCTCCGGCTTCGACCTTGAGTTCAGCTACATCACCTCTTTCAAAGATGTCATGAAGATGGAGGAGGAGCTGCTGACATATATGCTTAAATCGGTCAAGGAGAAATACGGCGAGGAGATAAAGGAGCTGTTCGGCAAGGAGGTTATCGTCCCGACGACCCCGTTCCCGGTCATAAAGCTTGCCGATCTCTATGACGAGCTCGAAAAGGAGTTCGGCTATACCGTGCCCGACAGCGAAAAGGGCGACCTCACGACCGACGCCGAGCGTCTGAGCTACGACTGGGTCATGAAGAAATACGGTCACGAGTTCCTGTTCATCACCGACTACAGCGCAGAGAAGCGTGCGTTCTACCATATGCGCGACGAGAACGGCGTGCCGCAGGGCTACGACCTCATCTGGCGCGGCGTCGAGATAACCACCGGCGCGCAGCGCGAGCACAGATACGATGTGCTCAAGAGCCAGGCGCAGGAGAAGGGTCTCGACAAGGATGTTGAGTTCTATCTCGAGTTCTTCAAATACGGCTGCCCGCCCCACGGCGGCTTCGGGATCGGCATCGCCCGCCTCACGATGCTCATGCTCGGACTGCACATCAAGGAAGCAATGTTCATCTTCAGAGGTCCGAACAGACTCACCCCGTAACGGAAAAAGAGAAATCCCGTCGAGTTTTTGCCCGACGGGATATTTTTATAAAATGCCGCGATTTGTGTTGATAAAAAGCCAAAAAATTTTTATGCATTACGCCCGTTTAAACGGATATATATGTGAAAGGCAAAGAAGGGAAGTGAATTCGATGACAGGCAAGCAGTTGGATCTGTGTATTTGCGAGATCGCTGCGGGAAACAGAGAAGCCCTGAGCCAATTATATGTTGAAATGAAAGACCAGGTCTTTAGGTTTGCGCTGTCATTGGTTCGCAGCCGCCATCTCGCGGAGGATATCGAAGCGGAGACTTTTTTGAACATTATTCAGTCAGCCTGCGGCTATAAGCCCGGCACAAATGCGAGGGCGTGGATTTTCGCCATTGCGCGCAATTGCTGCATGGACTGCATGAAAGCAAACGCAAAATTTTTGGTCGTCGATAATGATAGCCTTGATAATGATAGCCTTGATTTGCTGCCGACCGATGCAAACGGGCTTGAACAGACCGAAAATGCGCTGCTTGTTCTGGAAGCCATGAAAGCATTGAGCGAAACGGAGCAGATGATAGTGTCGCTGTATCTGTATTCGGGTCTGAAGCAGACAGAGATAGCCAAGGTTTTGAACATCCCTTATTTGTCCGTCCGTTCAAAATACGGATACGCCATCAGAAAACTGAAGCGTTATTTCGAACGAAAAGGAGTGCATACGGATGAGGCGTAAATCAACGGAAGATTTCATAAAAAAATCAATGGATTTTACTGCCCCGGAAGAGGTCTGGGATAAAATCAAGGATAAGCCGATTCAAAGTGTTCGGGAAAGCAAAGCCAAGGGTCATCCGAAAAAGGTTTGGTATGCCGCGGCGGCGTGCATTGCGGCTTGCACGGTTCTCATATCCGTTTTAGCAGTCGGCAAAAGCCTGGGACTTCCCGCTTCCGATTCGACTTTGAATACCGAAAACGGCACGGAGCGAGGTGGTCAAATCGCGACGGACAGAGCGGGAGAGCCCGAAAAGAAAGTGCCAGGCGAGACTGTTTCGCAGACGGCGGAGAAAACGACAGCGGCCGTTTCACACGGCGGCAGCGTGGCGGGTGTTTGCATCCCGACATATAAGGTCTGGAATCACAGACTTTACGGGTATGCGGGCGACAACCTCGCGCTGACGGATTCCGATTTAGGTCCGCTGCACCGCGAAAAAATAAACGGCACGGAAATCGCCGTCTATTCGCTGAAAAATATCCCCATGGAACAGAGCATAGGGGACAAGAAAAACGGTATTGTCCTGCGCTATGACTGCATATTGGACGGCATCTTTAAGCTTCGCGGAAAAAAATACGGGATAGTGAGCGAAACGGCTTATATCTGGCCCGTCCCCGAAAAGGGCGAGTATTTAGGCGAAGTCAACGGTGTGAAGTGCTATGAATTTAAAGGAAAGGCAGACGCGATACTCGTTGACCTAGGGAAATATGTATCTCCCTCCGACGGGAGCATATACGAGAGCCTGTATGTTGCGGAGCTTATAGGATAAAAGAGCATAACAAAAAGCGGGCGGCATAATCTCGGTTATGTCGCTCGCTTTAATTTTATATTTTATTTTATCCCGTTGATGAACGAGAAGATCGCATCTATCCGCGCAATGATATCGCGTATATCATGCGCTATGCGGATAGCGGTGATGATATATGCGGGGGTGAGGTCTGCTTTTGTAATACCCGAATAGTTGCGGGTCACGGTGAAGCCGAAGTCGCGGGTCGCGTCCTTGCCGGTGACGGTCATGCGCTTGTAGGCAACGGTTATCTTGTCGTAGCTCTCGGTCGCGGGAACCTTTCCGGTGAAGGCTATCTCGGCACTCTCGCCTGCTTCAAGGACTATCGGATAGGGCAGGGCGAAGTTCAGCGTGCCGTTCTCCGAGGTTATCGAAGAGACCTTTATCTTGTCCTTCTTCGACAGGTTCTTGACCATGACGGAGTTGCAGGAGAAGAGGTGCTTCGAGAGAGTCGGCAGGAACGAGGAGTTCGTGCTCTTGAAGAGGACGACTACATCGCTCGTCGGAGAGAGGCTCTCCATGAACTGGGGATATTCGATGTGCGAATATGCGTCCTTGATGTTGTCGGTGAGCAGGAGATCCATGAGCAGGGAGTAGGTGCGGGGATCCCACTCCGCCTGACCGTGGTAGTGGCGGTTGACTACCCATGTGCGCTCGGGCATATAGCCGGTCGAGAGGTCAACCGTTCTGTCGGGCGAGATGTTGTTCTTGCCCGTCTTGACTGCCTGCTTGTAGTCGGCGGGGAAAGTCTCGCCGAAGGGCGCGCAGACGGCGCCGCAGGAATACTTCATGTTGACTATGCCGTCGCTGTTGTCAACGGTGCCCGATGCAAGCGGAACGCCGGAGCAAGCCTTTATCGAAACGCTGACGCCCTTCTTCTGCTGAGCATAGAGGGTCTCAGAAATGTGAGACATGAAGCCGTTTCTGACTTTCTCGACTTTTTCAATGAGCTTTGCATTCTTGACGGAGTCGAGGCGCAGGGACTTGATATATTCGTAATTCTCCGGGTCGCACATCTCCCAGAATGCGGGGATGTTTATGACGCTCGGGAGAACCATGCTCTTGAGACCGTAGTCGGCGATGTTGTTCGCGCCGTCGGCAGGGATGATGTCCATGACGAACGAGAAGTCGGTCTCGGTGTGCAGGATAGCTCTGAGAATATCGAGGGTGGTGTCGAAGTTCAATGCAATGGGCTTGTCAGTGTAGAGATCGGAGACAAGGTTGCTGCCCGCGAGAAGCGGAGTGTCGAACACCGCGCGGTCGATATAGTTGTCGTTCGGATACTCATACATATAAGTGCCAAGCAGCAGGCTGCCCTGGCTGATGCTGTATACGCTGACCTTGTCGTGTCCGGTGAGGGCGCAGACCTCTGCGAGATAATCGTGGAGCTGAGCCGCAACATCGGCGTGGCTGAGTCTCCAGTCATAGAGGAAGTTGAAAACATGGTCGTCGCCTATCTCGTCGCCGATAACCTCCATGTCGAGGAACTCCGAGCCCGTGTAGGGGACGAGGTCGAGCTGGTCGTTCTTCGTGAACGCCTCAAGGCTCGTGTTTTTAGCGCCGCTGAGTATCGGCACGATGTCGTAATAGGAAGTGCCGTCGTCGTTCATTCTCAGCGGCTCGACAATAGAAGTTATTATCTCGCGCATCGGCTTTTCTATGCCGTCCGTGCCCTTCTGGGCGATGAGCTCGATTATGCCCGTGATGAGGTCGGGGGCATTGACTCCGAGGAGCTTGAGAATCTCTTTGGTGTCGGGCGGGAAAACGCGCTTCAATGAGCCGTCCTCCTGCTTCTCCGAGAGAATCGTCGCGCCGAATCCGGAGATCATGACAACGGGCGAATGGCCGCAGGCGCACTTGGTGGCGGCCGCTGCGGTCGAAGCAAATACCGAGCAGAGCATCACTGCGGCGATGACAATGCAGAGTATCCGCTTGAACGGATTTTTCTTCATTTTTGTATTCTCCTTTCGCAAGCACATATGTGCAACAGGAAAATTATACATTATTTTTACAAAATTGTAAATAATCTGTTTATACTTTTTTTCGACACAATGGTACCCTGCAACGCCTATGGACAAAATTGAGCGAAGTGTGATATAATGAGTATGGAAGAAAAGCGGCAAAACAGAAAGGATGGTAATCACCAATGAAAAAGACTCTCAGGCTGACAGCTCTCGTTATGGCTGTCGCGATAATCGTCTGCGCCTTTGCGGGCTGCGGAGCGAAAATTGACAAGCTCATCGTCGGCAAATGGAGCGACTCGCAGAACAACGCGACTATCGAGTTCAAAGAGGACGGCACTTTCCAGTATGATTCGAGCAACCTCAATATCCTCGGCATCTCCGTCGGCACTTCGGTCTCCGGTACATACAAGGTCGACACCGAGGCTGACCCCGCGACCGTGACCATAGTCCCCGAGATAGCTATCGCAGGCTTCAAGGCGGTTTCTTATCACTGGCCAGGAGGAACTGGAAGAAGAACCGTTAAAAGAACGTATCA
>OGXR01002816.1_pt1 | contig 10624 bp, 9 predicted proteins | sample 1576331 | NCBI WGS metagenome assembly OGXR01 (sample SAMEA3541473, study PRJEB24748) | human gut metagenome | biome: human gut; feature: human-associated habitat; material: faeces | place: China | collected 2012 | reverse complement strand
AAGAAGCCGGAAACGATAATTTACAAATGCCTCACGGCGGTCATTTCAAATCTGAGCGTGCTGTTTTGCACCGGTCTTGCGGCGGCGCTGGCAAAGCGGGAAAAGCATCAGGCGGCGTTCATCGCCCTGATGAGCTATCTTGTCTACCTGACAGCGGGCAATGTAACGCTGACCGAGTTGGGCCTGCTGGAGCAGCCGGATGCGCTTACCGGCCTGTACAGCGCAGGCCAGACCATGGTGCTGGGCATCCAGACTGTGGATACCGGCGTGTTCGGCGGCATTCTGCTGGGCCTGCTCACCGCCTTTGTGTATGACCGCACCTGCGAAAAAGCCCACCGCGGCATTCTGGGCGGTGTGTTCTCCGGTGTGCGGTGGTCCTTTGCCTGCATGGCGGCACTGGCGGCGGTGCTGGGCTTTGGGGCCTGCTTTGTCTGGCCGCCTGTCCAGAAGGCCATTGCGGCCGTCACCGGCTTCATTGCCGCTTCCGGCAATATCGGGTTGTTTTTGTACGGCTTTCTGGAACGGCTGCTCATCCCCACCGGCCTGCATCACCTCATCTATATGCCCTTCCAGTTCTCTTCGCTGGGCGGCAGCCTGACCGTAGGCTCTGTGACCTACACAGGCGCTTACGCCGTCTGCATGACCGAGTACACCATGGGCCTGCCCCTCTCGGACGGCATCGTCTGGATGTACACCGGCTTCACCAAGACCTTTGGCTATCTGGGCATTGCAGCGGCCTTCATCTTCACGGCCCGCAGGGAGAACCGTGCCCGTACCGCCGCCGCTATGATCCCGCTGGCGGTCACGGCCTCGGTGGCCTCCATCACCGAACCCATTGATTTTCTGTTCTGCTTCGTTTCGCCCCTGCTCTGGGTGGCCCATGCGGTCATTACGGGCGGCTTTATGGTGCTGCTCCATGTCCTGCATGTCCGGGCCTTTACCTCCAACCTGCTGGGGTCGCTGGTGTTCAACCTGAGCGCCGGGGAGCAGCTGCAGAATCTGCCGCTGCTCTATCTGCTGGGCCTTGCGGAGATTCTGACCTACTTTGCCGTGTTCAGCATCCTCATCAAGGCAAAGGATCTGCCCACCCCGGGCCGGGAAGCAGCCCCTTCCACAGACCAGTCCCCGTACGCCGACCCGCAGGAGGTGTGCCGGTTCATCGCCGCGCTGGGTGGGCCGGAGAACATCGCCCAGCTGGGAAACTGCTTCACCCGCCTCCGGCTCACGGTGCGGGATGCCTCGCTGCTGGATATGGGGGCTCTGCTCTCCCTGTCCCATAAAGGTCTTGTGGTGCAGGGCACCCAGGTCCAGCTGGTCTGCGGCCTGCACGCCGCCCAGCTCCGCCATGCGCTTGAACAGCAGCTTGCCGAGATGGCCCCGGTGTGATTGCATTTTGATAAGAGAAACGGTATAATTGTGGCGAAACCTCTCAGTCGTCTGCGGCGACAGCTCCCCTGACAGGGGAGCCAAGAAAGGCCCCTGCCTCTCCTATTAGGCAACAACAACCGCCGCCAGTGGCGGATGAAGGGAGTTGTTGTTGGGGCAGCGGCCAACAAGGCACAAGTGCAATACTTTGCACGAAGTGAATGTTGGGAGCCGCAACCCGGACAAGTGGCATTGCGAAGCAATGACGGAGAGGTTTAGCAGCGGATAACCTGAAAATAAAGGAGAACATAAAATGCAGAATAACACCTTTTCCGTCGAAGGTCTCTTCGATTTCCTGAACGCCGGTGTCAGCGCCTTCCACTCCACGGCTGCGGCTGTGAAGATCCTGGAGGAGAACGGCTACCAGAACTGCCCCGAGAGCGCAGCCTGGGAGCTGGTGCCCGGCGGCAGATATTACACCACCCGCAACGGCTCTGCCGTGCTGGCATGGCGGATGCCCAAGGGTGAGCTGACCGGCTGGCATGTCACCGCCAGCCACAGCGATTCTCCCACCTGGCGTATCAAGCAGCTGGATGGCGGCAAGGACACGGTCTTTGCCAAGGCAGAGACCGAGGGCTACGGCGGTATGATCATGCCCACCTGGCTGGACCGGCCCCTGAGTGTGGCGGGCCGCATTCTGGTCCGCACGGAGAACGGCATCCGGAGCCTGCTGGTCCACCCCGACCGGGCGCTGGCTGTCATCCCCAACCTCTGCATCCACTTCAACCATGACCTGAACAACGGCATGAAGTACAACCCTCAGGTGGATCTGCAGCCCATCTTTGGTGAGGCAGGCTCCACCCTGCGGGACGTTCTGGCTGAGGAAGCCGGGGTCAGGGCTGAGGACATCGTGGACGCTGACCTGGTGCTCTGCACCCGTGAAAAGGCCGAGCGCGTGGGCCTGAAGGGCGAATACTTCATGTCCGGCCGCATCGATGACCTGGAATGCGCCTACACCACCCTGTGGGGCTTCCTGCAGGGCCGCGGCGAGGAGGAAGGCCGGGGTGATATGTGGGTCATGTTCGACAACGAGGAGGTGGGCTCCTCCAGCCGGCAGGGCGCACAGGGCACCCTGATGGCCAATGTGCTGGCCCGCATTGAGGAAAAGCTGGGGGTCACCCGGGAGCAGAGCATCCGCGCCTGCACCAACAGCCTGCTGCTGAGCGCCGACAATGGCCACGCCACCCACCCCAACCACCCCGAAAAGAGCGATCCCGCCAATGTGGCAGTCATGGGCGGCGGTGTGCTGCTGAAGTACAATGCCCGCCAGACCTACACCACCAGCGGCTTTACCGGCGCTGCCTTTGCCGAGATCTGCAAAAAGGCCGGTGTGCCGGTGCAGGTGGCCGCAAACCGCGCGGATGTTCCCGGCGGCTCCACGCTGGGCAACCTGCTGGGCCACCAGATCCTGATCCCCATGGTGGATATCGGTCTGGCACAGCTGGCCATGCATTCCGCAATGGAGACCGCCAGCTGCAAGGATGCCGAGTACATGGCAAAGGCCGTGGCCGAGTTCTATAACACGCCCATCTCCCAGCCTGTGGACGGCGAGTGGAAGCTGGGCCTGTGAGCGCTGTGACCGGGCGCTTTGCCCCCAGCCCCAGCGGGCGGCTCCATCTGGGCAATCTGGCCTGCAGCCTGCTGGCCTGGCTCAGCGCCAGAAGTCAGGGCGGGCGCATCGTTCTGCGCATTGAGGATCTGGATGCCGAGCGCTGCCCCCGCAAATATGCCGACGCACTGGAAGAGGACCTGCGCTGGCTGGGCCTTGTCTGGGACGAGGGCGGCAGCAGCGGCGGCCCCAACGGCCCCTATTACCAGAGCGAGTGCGCCGCCATCTACACCGAGAGCTACAAACAGCTGGAAGCACAGGGCCTTGTTTACCCCTGTTTCTGCTCCCGTGCCCAGCTCCATGCCGCCAGCGCACCCCATACCTCCGACGGCAATGTGATCTATCCCGGCACCTGCCGGGGGCTGACGGCGGAGCAGATCGCCGAAAAGAGCAAAAAGAAAGCCCCGGCCTATCGTCTCATGGTGCCCGATGAGGACATCACCTTCACCGATGGCTGTATGGGCCCCCACACCGAGAACCTGCTCCGCGACTGCGGGGATTTCTACCTCCGCCGCGCCGATGGCGTGTTTGCCTACCAGCTGGCCGTGGTGGTGGATGATGCCCGCATGGGGGTCACGGAGGTGGTGCGGGGCGCGGACCTGCTCTCTTCGACCGCCCGGCAGCTTTATCTTTACCGTCTGCTGGGCCTGCCCGCCCCAAAGTTTGCCCATTGCCCGCTCCTGCTGGCCCCGGATGGCCGCCGCCTGTCCAAACGGGACGGGGACCAGAGCCTGGAAAACCTGCGGGCAAAGTATACGGCGGAAGAGATCGTGGGCAGGCTTGCCTTTGCCTATGGTCTCCAACCTGAACCGGCTCCCCGCACCCCGGAAAGCCTCATTGCAGACTTTTCCTGGGCAAAAGTACCCAAGGCGGATATCTGCCTGCCGGAAGATCTGTTTTAAGCGAACCCACGATCTTTGCCATGCCCGTGCAAAGATCGTGGGTTTTTCTTTACAAAAAAACAACTTATGGTAAAATATAACTAGAGACTTTGCTGAAACAGAAAGGAGCCTGTTATGCGTAAAATGTTAAAAGCGTCGAGTTTGTTGATCTGTGCAATGCTTTTGCTCAGCGCATGTGCAAGCTCTTTGAATCTGAGACCGGGGCCTTTCCGTTCGGAAATGCAGGATGTTTTTGTTCAGCAGACGACACTTACGGTTCCGGCCAGTCACGCCGAGCATGGGGAGGATTATGTCATTGAGTGGCAGGACCCTGTGATGGAAAAGCACGTCCGGAAATGGCTTGACCGCCCGAAGGGGGATATCTATCACAGCGATGTCTGGGATTATCAGCGCGTCACGATAAATTCCGGAACCGGTGTGAAAGATCTCCTCGTCAAAGATGCACCGGATGGGGTGGACATTGGGGGAAACGTCAGCAGCAATGAGCAGCTGGCAGCCTGCGCAGTCAGGGTAGAGGGAACGTATGATCCGGTGGCCTCTCTGGCAGATCTGCGGCATTTTGACAGCTTGCAGGTATTGTCGGTCAATAATAGAAGGGGAGCCCTACCCATTACAGATCTGACAGGTCTGGAAGAATGCAAAAATCTGATGCTTTTGAGTGTGCCCAGTGTGGAAAGCAGCGCATTCCCGACCTTTGCAAAGCTGGATTCTGTGGTAAAGCTGGAATATGGCAGTGACGGGATCCGGGCGGATTCCAATGTCTCCGACCTTTCGGCGCTGGCGCAGATGAAGTCGCTGAAGATGCTGTGGATCACCGGCAGTGAGGTCGATCTGACCCAGCTGGCCGGAGCTGACTTGCGGGTCCTGAGACTGGACGTGACCCGGATCGGTTCGCTGGAACCGCTGAAGCAGATGGAAAATCTGAGCTTTCTGCAGCTGTGCCAAGGACCGGAGATCGACAGCTTTGCCCCGCTGGCGGAGAGCAGTGTGCAGTATCTGAGTATGTCTCTCTCTCAGGGTGCACAGGAAGCCTACAAGGACATGGATTATACTCCCCTGACCCAGATGCCGCAGCTGATCTGGCTGGATCTGACCAACAACATCACGTTTGATACGGAAACCTGCAAAAAACTGCTGGCAAACGATACGGCCCTGAAATATCTGAAAATTTCCTATACATCAGCGGCCAAAGATGCCGAAGAGCTGGATACAGCGCACCTGAAAGAGTTCACTGCCCCAGCTCCGTAATACCCCAAAATGCAAAAACACCCATGCCAGCGCCGGCATGGGTGTTTTTCAATGCAGATTCAGAGCCGCTGGGGGACCCGGCTCTCACTGTGTTCCAGTGCAGTCATGGCCGTATCCAGAACCATGGCCAGCAGGATGCCCAGCAATACATCAATGCAGCTGTGCTGCTTGAGCAGGACCGTGGACGCAATGATGGAAACGCAGAGCACGGCGGAAGCGGGCCGCATCCAGCGGCGGCCGGGCGTTTCAAAGATGCGGCTGCGGTAGTAGGCCATCATCAGGGTGACCGAGTTGAACACATGGATGGAGGGGCAGACGTTGAGGGGCGTGTCGGTGGCATAGAGCATCCGCACGGCCTGAGCAAAGATATCGCTGCCGTACACCCGGTAGGGCCGCAGGTCCAGCCCGGTGGGCAGGATGACATAGCAGGCCAGCGCAATGGTCATGCCCGCAAACAGGGGCAGGCAGAGCCGCCAGAAGTCGGCCCGGGGCGCTTTCCACAGCAGGTAGAACAGGGTGAACGGGATCCACAAAAACCACGCAAAGTAGGGCACGATGGCATATTTGCAAAAGGGGATCAGGTCATCCAGATGGCAGTGCACCAGAACATCGGGCACGGCAATATGGACTTCGAGCCAATGGAACGCCGAAAGGTAAAACAGGAGATAAAACGCCATGAACGAAACGGGATGGCGGGAAAACCAGTTGCGCATGGAACACACTTCCTTTTCTGGAATGGGGGCCGCAGCCCCGCCTAAAGTTCTTTGCAGCGTATGATTATACCGCGCAAAGACGAAGAAAACAAGACAAAAAGCTGACAAAATCGTGAACACATCCGCGCGGAATTTGGTATGCTTTGGGGAAGCGGATGCAGGGGAGAGAAGCTTCTGCCTATTGATACGAGACAGGATGCGGGTTTCCTGCACAAAAAAGCCCTCCCCGCCAAAACTGCAATGGCGGAGAGGGTCGGATATACGGAAACTCAGATCACCTTTTGTTCCATCCACCTGCCGCGGACAAAGCGGACGCAGAAGAACAGCGAGCGCATGGCCCAATCCAGGAACATGCCAAGCCAGATGAACAGCAGGCCGCAGTGGAACTTGAGCACCATCAGGTAGCAGAAGGCCACCCGGAACACCCACATGGAGACAACGCTGACCGTCATGGTAAAGGCGGCATCTCCGGCGGCGCGCAGGATGTTGGGCAGGGTGAAGCTGGAGGGCCACAGGATCAGCGATACAACGTTGAACCAGACCATCAGTTCCAGTGCCATGCCGTAGGCCTCCGGCGAGAGGTTGAACCAGGAGAGCGCCAGCTTGTTCAGGAAGAACAGGCCGGAAAGGTTCATCACCCAGTCGCCGGCGTAGGCGGTCAGGAGCAGCAGGCGGGAATAGCGCTTGGCCTGCGCCTTTTCCCCGGCACCCAGGCACTGGCCCACAACGGTCAGCGCGCCGATGCCCACGGCGGAGGCGGGCACGTTCAGGAAGCTGGAGATGTTGCCCGCCACGGCGTTTGCGGCAATGGCGGCGGTGCCCAGCGTGCTGGTCAGGCTGGAGACCGACAGCTTGCCGATCTGGAACATGCCGTTCTCGATGCCGGCGGGAATGCCGACTTTCAGGATGCGCTTGATGAGGTCGAGATCCGGCTTCAGGTCGGTGAGGTGGTCGATGCGCAGCGCACATTCCGGCTTCTGCAGCAGGAACATCACGGTGAAGCAGGCAATCATCCGGCTCACGAGGCTGGCGGTGGCCGCACCCATCACGCCCATGCCAAACCTGTAGATCAGGATGGCGTTGCCGCCAATGTTCACCACGTTCATCACCAGGCTGGAAAGCATACTGATCTTGCTGTTGCCCTGGGCGCGGAACAGAGCCGCACCGGCGTTGTACACGCCGATAAAGGGATAGCTCAGGGCCGAGAGCAGAAAATAGGTCTCAGCGTAGCGCATCACATCCGCGTCAATGGAGCCGAAGATGCCCCGCAGGATGGCATGCCGCCCCACCGCCACGATGACAGCGGTGACCACGCTGAGCGAGATCATAATGAACATGATCTGGGCGGCGCTGGCCTTGGCCCGTTTGGGCTCCCGGTGGCCGATATACTGGCTGGCGACCACCGCGCCGCCGGTGGCCAGTGCGCTGAGCAGCTGGATCATCAGCACATTGAAGGAGTCCACCAGGCTCACGCCCGAAACGGCGGCTTCGCCCACCGAGGAGACCATCAGGGTGTCCGCCAGACCGATGGAGATGCTGAGGGCCTGCTCTGCCACCAGCGGCAGGAAAAGTGAAATGAGCTGTTGACGGTTGAACAGCGGTCTTGATGTGGTCGATGCGTCTGTCATGGTGTCCTCCCTTGGCGCGTGGATTCAAACACACCCATGATAGCGCGGAATGACGTGAAAATCAAGATGTTGTATCCAACAAATCAAAAAATCAGGCAAACTCTTTGCTGGGGGTCAGGCTGGTGCCGTAATAAACAATGTAATCGTAGGGAATCTGGGGGTTGTATGCGGCCAGATCGCCGTACTTGGCCAGAATGTCGTTCCGCAGGTTCTCCGGGGTGTAGGGCTGCCCGGCGGAAAGGGTGTCGGCGCAGACAGCGTTCCACATGCTCTCGGTAAAGGCGGCGCAGTTGAAGTAGGCCGACCAGTGGTCAGATTTGGCAAGGTTGCGGTTGACCACGTCCAGCTGGCCCTGATCCAGCGAGGTCTGGACAGCATAGATGTTCTGGTAGTAGGAATCGGCCAGATAGCGCTTGTAGTAGCCCTCCAGATTGTACCAGATGCCGGTGTGCTCCCAGCGGTTGCCGCGGGGGACTGAAGGTCATCTCGGTGTCGGGCGCGATCCGCAGGCCGCCCACCTCGATGTCGTGGTCCGAAACGTTCCGCACCGAGAGGAAGGAGTGGCCGCTGGAATTGATGGAGGCATCGCCCCGGTCCTCGGCCCGGGCGTAGATGTGCAGCAGGGCCACGGCACCCTCGGCGGGTTTTGCACCGTAGGCCTGCACGGCAGATCTATGGTCGGCCTGCTCAAAATCGTAGGGGCCGCCGGTGCTGGTGGTAAAGCCGACGATGTTGCGGATCTGATCCTCAAGGGGGCTTACATCGGTGATGACACGTTGGTCCTGGGGGGCGGGCGTTGCGGCGGGAGCCTTGGCCAGCGCGGCGGTGCTGCCGGACACGCACAGGGCCAGTGTCAGGCAGAGGGAAAGGGCGTGGAACTGCTTTTTCATGGGGGAACCTCCAAAGAGAAAAAATTTCAGGGTAAGGATAGACGATTTTTGGGACGCTGTCAAGAAAAAGATATCTGCCGCCTTTACCCCCGGTGCCGGATGTGTTAAAATGTAGCTGGCAGCTGTGCCCGGTGGTTTGGGGCATGGGGCCGATCGGAAGGTAAATGAATCTGACCCAGAGAGGGGAACAACCTATGCCAAAAGAAGCACACAAGGTCGTGGTCATCGGGCACCGCAACCCCGATACCGATTCCATCTGCTCCGCCATTGCCTATGCGGAGCTCAAAAACCGCACCAGCACGCTGGTCTGCGAGCCGCGCCGTGCCGGTAAAATGAATCAGGAGACCGAGTTCGTCCTGAAAAAATTCGGTGTCACGCCGCCCCGGATGTGCACCGACGTGAACCCCAAGATCCGGGACGTGGATTACCGCGAGATGCCGGGCATCCCGGGCTCCACCAGCCTGCGCCGCGCATGGAAGATCATGCGCGACCAGCAGATCGACACCCTGTCCATCACCAGCGCGGACAACGAGCTGGAGGGCATCATCACCGTGAAAGATCTTGCTACCGCCAACATGGACGTGTTCGATACCGCAGTGCTGGCCAAGAGCCGTACCTCTTATAAGAACATCCTTGAAACGCTGAACGGCACCATGGTGGTGGGCAATGCCGACGCGGTCTGCACCACCGGCCACATCAAGATCGGCACCGCCACCCCCGAGATGCTGGAAAGCAGCGTGGAAAAGGGGGATATCGTCATTCTGAGCAACCGGTACGAAAGCCAGCTCTGCGCCATTGAAAAGGAAGCCTCCCTGCTCATCATCTGCAATGGGGCCAAGGTGGGCCGCACCATCCAGCGCATTGCCGATGAGACCGGCGTTGCCATTATGACCACCCCCGTGGATACCTACGCGGCGGGCAAGCTCATCAGCCAGTGCGCCCCCATCTCCTATTATATGACCCGGGACAACATCCTCAAATTCACCCTCGTCACCCCCGTGGCCGATGTGCTGCGGGTGATGGCAAAGGTGCGCCACCGCTATTTCCCCATCCTCGATGAGGACGGCAAATACTGCGGCATGGTCAGCCGCCGCAACGTCATTGCCCTGCGCAAGCGGCGCATCATTCTGGTGGACCACAACGAGGCCACCCAGGCCGTGGAGGGCTTTGATCAGGCCGAGATCCTGGAGATCATCGACCACCACCGCATCGGCAGTCTGGAGACCAGCGGCCCGGTCTACTTCCGCAACCAGCCCGTGGGCTGCACCGCCACCATCATCACCCAGATGTACGATGAAAACGGTGTGGACATCCCGCCCCAGATCGCGGGCCTGCTGCTGGCGGCCATCCTTTCGGATACGCTGGCCTTCCGCAGCCCCACCTGCACCCCCGTGGATGAAAACGCCGCCAAGCGTCTGGCCAAGATCGCAGGCGTGGACATCGAAGAGTTTTCCACCGAAATGTTCGAGGCCGGTGAAAAACTGGACGGCAAGACCCCCGAAGAGGTCTTTTTGCAGGACTTCAAGGTGTTTATGTGCGGCGATATCCGCTTTGGCGTGGCACAGGGCAGCTACATGACCCGCAAGAACCTGCAGGCCGCCCAGGCGCTGCTCCAGCCCTATCTGGAGGAGGCCCGCAACAAGCAGAACGTGGAGGACCTCTACATGCTGCTGACCGATGTGCCCAAGGAGGAGAGCGTGGTCATCTGCACCGGCCGCTACGCCGCCGAGGTGTTGAGCAACGGCTTTGAGAGCCAGCCCGCCGCCGACGGCAGCTGGACGCTGCCCGGCGTGGTCAGCCGCAAAAAGCAGTTCATCCCCGCCATGATGAGCGCCTATCAGGAGCTGTAACCCCCGATACAAAACACGAAGCCCCCGGAACCCTGCATGTTCCGGGGGCTGTTGTGTTTTGTAAGGGAGCGTCAGGCTGCGACTTTTAAGGGAGAGTTATCAGTCCAGATGGTGCCATCCAAAAGCTTTGTTACGGCCAGTGTGCCGTTTACGCTGACCCGCGCGGGGTCCAGCGCATAGAAATCGCTCTCCCGCAGGTTTTCGGGGTCTGCCGTGGGAGAGATGCCCACCACGCACACCCAGTGTCCGTAGGTGCTGCTGGTGGCGATGTGGGGGTAGTTGACCTCTTTCCAGCCGGAGCCGGAGAGATGGTATTCATAGCCTGTCACGAGGTTGGTGTGATTGCAAACGAAGCTCAC